>Ga0160419_101154_pt1 | contig 11739 bp, 10 predicted proteins | sample CelAP2metagpilot_2_FD_108196 | JGI IMG/M metagenome (GOLD analysis project Ga0160419, IMG submission 108196) | Phycosphere-associated microbial communities from Cellana algal ponds in Kailua-Kona, Hawaii, USA - Cellana AP2-4-25 metagenome pilot ... | reverse complement strand
CCATATCCAGTTCTTCATTGGTTTCTAAATTCACGATAGTTACATCCAAAGTACTACCACTACTGTGCCTAGATTTTGATGCAATGTAACCTTCTTTAAACAATTTTTTTTTATCTACTTTAGGATAATAATACTGTTTCATCATAGTATCATTAACCTGTTTTGCCCAATGCACAAAATGGTTAACTGCGCGTTGTGGTCTATAAGCATCAAAAACTTTAAGGGTAAAACCTTCGGCTTTTAAATCTGCTTGTACTTTTTTTAAAGCGTCTACTGTTTGTGCTGTGGTAATCACAACTTCATTTATATAACCATCTATTTGTTCGCCTACAAAATTATTATCGTAGCAATAACGTAATTCTACTTTTAAATCCGGTAAACTATCTTGAGCATATACAAAGCCCTCTGGTAGCTGCGCAATTGTAAGGTTTGAAACTAAAATTAATAAAAGTGTAAAACAAAATTTCATGATGTATAAATTATAGGTTAAATTTATAAAATAAAAAGTTACTATGATTTATCCTTGGCATCTTTACGCTATGGCGTGTATGTATATTTTGGCTGGTATAATGCATTTTGTAAAACCAAAAATGTACATGCGCATTATGCCTAACTATATTCCTAAGCACAAATTAATGGTCTTACTTAGCGGTGTTGCTGAGATTATTCTTGGTGCAACACTGTGCTTTCCTTCCACAAAAAACCTTGCTATTTATGGTATTATTTTAATGCTAGTTGTGTTTTTTACCGTTCACTTTTATATGCTTACTAATAAAAAAGCTAGTGCAGGATTACCAAAATGGGTATTAATTTTACGCATTCCGTTACAGTTCTTTTTAATGTATTGGGCTTATTTTTATCTACAGTTTTAAGATGCTTTTTTCTGAAGACATATCACTAAACTTACCCGATTCTGATATAAAATATTACCCTAACTTTTTTTATAAAGAAGAAGCTGACGCCTATTTTAATTCGCTTTTAAAACAAATAAATTGGCAACAAGATGATATAACTGTTTTTGGAAAAACCTACAAACAACCAAGATTAACAGCTCTTTTTGGTAATAACGGAAAACCTTACAGTTATTCTAATATTACTATGTATCCAGAAAATTTTTCAGAAGAATTACAGCAAATAAAAAATAAAGTTGAAACTAAAGTTAACGCAAAATTCACCACGTGTCTAGCTAATTTATACCGAAACGGAAATGATAGTAATGGTTGGCACGCAGATAATGAAAAAGAGTTAGGACAAAACCCAATAATTGCTTCAGTTAGTTTTGGTGCAGAACGGTACTTTCATTTAAAACATAAACATGATAAGTCTTTAAAACAGAAATTGTTACTTCAACACGGTAGTTTACTGTTAATGCAAGGCAAAACACAACATTATTGGCTACATCAAATTGCAAAAACAAAAAAAGAGATTGGGCAAAGAATAAATTTAACCTTTAGAATTATTAAGTAGAAGTTATTAAAAACAAAAGAGTCAAGGTCCCTCAACCTTGACTCTATGCTATTTGGCATCTTATGTTTTGGTTAGATTTAGGGTCTCTATATCTAAAAGATGCAAATATTAATTAATTAATCCATTGAACTAAAAAGTATGTAATTCTTAGTACATGTCAAACATAATACTAATTCCTTTTCTTACAGTTTAAAACCGTAAATATTCGATGAAATACATGAAATTTTAACATTTATCGTTAAAAAACACTAAAATCACGATTAAGTGCTATTTTAAAAATTATTGATTCGATATCCATCGATAAAATAATTTCAGCTATTTTTGTACGTATCAATAATTTTATTGGCATCTTTTTTGTCCATATTTTATCCAAATAAATTATTATGAGATCAATACTTCTTTTTTTATCACTTTGTTTTAGTTCTATCATTGTAGCACAGGATTCAACATATACAAAACATGAAATTTCGGTTAATAAACATATAGATGGTACATTATTAGCTCCTAATAACATAACAAAACCTGATTTAGCTATTATAATTGCTGGGTCTGGACCTACCGATAGAGATGGTAACCAAAACTTTTTAAAGAATAATAGTTTAAAAAAATTAGCTGTCAATCTTACTAAAAATAAGATTGCTACTTACAGGTATGACAAACGTATTGTGAAGCAATTAAAATCTAACAACATTGATAAAGATATTATGTTTGACGATTTTGTTACCGACGCAAAATCTGTAATAGACTATTTTAAAAATAGCCAAAACTTTAATAAAATTTATGTCATTGGACACAGTCAAGGTAGCTTGGTTGCTATGCTAGCAGCAAAAGACCGCGCAGACGGTTTTATATCTTTAGCTGGTGCTGGACAAAGTATTGATCAGGTTATTATTGAACAAGTTAACAAAACAGCTCCTAACTTTACAGAAGATACAAAACGTGTATTTGAAACTTTAAGACAAGGAAAAACAACAACAGATTATCCTATGGCGTTGTCTTCTATTTTTAATATTGAAATTCAAAAATTTATGATTAATTGGATGCAGTACAATCCAACAGAAGTCATAAAATCTTTAGAAATGCCTGTTTTAGTTATAAATGGAACTAAAGATTTACAAGTAAGCGAAAATGAAGCTAAACTTTTAAAAGAAGCTAATGAAGAAGCAACTTTAAAAATAATAGAAAACATGAATCACGTGCTTGTTACTATTAAGGGTGATGATTTAGAAAATTCAAAATCTTATGCAGAAACTCAAAGACCAATTGCAGAAGGTTTAATTAAAGCTATTACCGACTTTATTAAATAAGCAAACACAAAACATATCTAAATAGAAAAAGCATCTTATAAAGGATGCTTTTTCATACTAACCAACCAAAAATATGAGTAATCATTACTCGTTAGTTTAGGTAACCACACCGTTACTAAGTCAACATAATTAATTACACTTTATATTAAACAAATGCTGTGCCAAACTTCATTTATTTATAAAAACAGAAAAAGCACCTCAAAAAGAGATGCTTTTTCGTACTAACCAACCAAAAATATGAATAATCTTTGCTATTTAATTATGGTAACCACACCATAATCACGTCTTCACAAATATTACATACATTTAGTCTATATAATACTGATTTCCTTACGATTATAATTTAAAAGTTTTGTTAAAGTTTATAACATAGAAAAAGCACCTCAAAAAGAGATGCTTTTTCATACTAACCAACCAAAAATATGAGTAATCATTACTCGTTAGTTTAGGTAACCACACCGTTACTAAGTCATCATAATTGATTACGCTTTAAATAAAACAAATGCTGTGCCAAACTTTATTTTAAGTCCTTTTTATTACAGTTTTATTTGATTATTTTGCGGTAACTATAAAACTAAATTATGAGCGAACCATTATTTACTAACGATACCATTGTTTTTGGAATATTAATGTTAGCACTTGGTGCTATTTTTTACACAGAATCCTTAAAAGGTGGCTTTTGGGAAAAATTTTATAAAATAGTTCCTGGACTATTTATGGCTTACATGTTACCAGCTGTTTTAACTACAATTGGTTTAATTGCTCCAGAATGGGAAACAACTAATACAGATACAGGCGAAATCACTAAACACAGCACAGACCTTTATTTTGTAGCTAGCAGATATCTTTTACCTGCTGCTTTAGTACTTATGACGTTAAGTATTGACTTAAAAGGTGTTTTTAATTTAGGTTGGAAAGCTCTAATCATGTTCTTTACGGGTACAGTTGGAATTATAATTGGTGGACCAATAGCTATTTTATTAATTTCTATGTTTTCACCAGAAACTGTTGGTGGTGTTGGTCCAGATGCTGTTTGGAGAGGATTATCAACCCTTGCAGGAAGTTGGATTGGTGGTGGTGCAAACCAAACCGCAATGCTAGAAATATATGGTTATAATCAAAAGCTTTATGGTGGAATGGTGTTTGTAGATATTGTTGTTGCTAATTTATGGATGGCTCTATTATTAATAGGAATAGGTAAAAGAAACGCAATCAATAAATGGTTAAAAGCAGATACTTCTTCTATTGAATCTTTAAAAGAAAAAATGTCTTCGTTTACCGAAAGTGTAAAACGCAATCCATCTTTAACAGATTTAATGCTAATGGCAGCTATTGCTTTTGGTACGGTTAGTATCGCGCATTTATTTGCAGATATCTTAGCTCCGTTTTTTGAAAGTATTGTTGCTGGAATAGAAAATCAAACGCTTAAAAATGTATTTACTTTTTTAGATAGTTCTTTTTTCTGGATGATAAGTATTTCAACTGTAATTGCCATATTACTTTCTTTCACCAAAGCTAGAAATTATGAAGGTGCTGGCGCAAGTAAATTTGGTAGCGTCTTCATCTATATTTTAGTTGCTAGTATTGGTATGAAAATGGATTTGACCTTAATTTTTGACAATGTAGGGTTAATTGCAATTGGATTAGTTTGGATGAGTATTCATGCTTTACTATTAATTTTAATAGCAAAAATCATTAAAGCACCTTACTTCTTCTTGGCAGTTGGTAGCCAAGCTAACGTTGGTGGAGCAGCATCAGCACCAATAGTTGCATCTGCGTTTCATCCTTCGTTAGCAACAGTTGGAGTATTGTTAGCTGTATTTGGTTATGCTGTTGGTACAATAGCTGCAATTGGCTGTACTATTTTAATGCAATTAGCTGCAGCTAGTTAGTATTTCTGTGAATTTTATATGATATTTGCGCACTTAAAATTGAAATTAAAAATGAAAAAAATCTTAGCTCTACTTGTTTTAACCCTTATTTTTTCATGTGGTGAAGATGGTAAAAAACTTACCGTTGAAGCAACCGTAAAAGGTTTAAAAAAGGGAACGGTTTACTTAAAAAAAGTAGTAGACACAAATTTAGTTACAGTAGATTCTGTTACTGTTAACGGCGACTCTAATTTTACATTACAAACAGATATTGACGAGCCTGAAGTGTTTCATTTGTATTTAGATAAAAACTCTAAAGAAAATGATCGTATTTCATTCTTTGGTGATAAAGGTGTAACCAAAATTTATACAAAGCTGGAAAATTTCAACTTTTATGCTAAAATTGAAGGTTCTAAACAACAAGCACTTTATCAAGAATATCTTGAAATGATGAACAAAATAAACAACAAAAATCTTGATGTATTTAAAGAAAATTTAAACGCTTTAAAAAACAAAGATTCTGCTGCTATTGCAAAAACCGAAAAAGCTTTAGAAGGTTACACAAAAAGAAAGTACTTATATGCTGTTAACTTTGCTATAAATAATAAAGACAGTGAAGTTGCGCCTTATATTGCACTTTCTGAAATCTACGATGCTAGATTAAATTTATTAGATACTATAAATAAGGTATTAACACCTGAAATTAAAAATTCTAAATACGGTAAACAATTAGAAGAATATATTGCTGAGCGTAAAGCTGAAGAGAATGAATAATATTATTTCTTTCTTTTAAAAAACTAAAAAAGCCATTCAGAAATTGAATGGCTTTTTTTATAATCAAATATCAACTTTTATTAATAAAAAAAGCTCCTCATTTGATTGAGGAGCTTTAGAGCCGATGGAGGGACTCGAACCCACGACCTGCTGATTACAAATCAGCTGCTCTAGCCAGCTGAGCTACATCGGCAAAGCGAATGCAAATATAATTTGAGAAATGATATTTGCAAACTTTTTTTTAAAAATTATCCAAGTTTGTTAATTCTTTCTATTAACGCACGACCTTTGTCTTCTAATTCTTGTTGAATACCTTTGAAGTGAACTTTCTTATTTTCAACATCTTTAGCGTTTACTTTTGCAATTAAATCGTCAAAAGTTGCAATTGCATCATCAATAATTTTTTCACTTTCTTTTGTGTCTTTATCTGTATTTGCATATTCCCAGATATAAACAGCTTCAATAATATCTCCTAAAACGTAATTAATGTCTTTTTTTAGGTCTCTTTTATTTGCCATGATATTTAAAATTTAATTTGCGCAAAGCTACATATAAAGTTTATTATCTTCACTATGTAACTTGGTTTTTGATAGGTTTATACTAATTATTTTGAAGGATAGGTTACAAAATTGCGTGGTGTTTCGTACAAAGTGACCTGTAGCTGAAATTTTGGGTCTAATTTGGCCTTTATTTTATTGTAAATAACGACAACAATATTTTCTGCTGTTGGGTTAAGGTTTTTAAATTCTGGTACGTCTACATTTAGATTTTTATGATCAAAAGCATCTTCTACTTCTTCTTTAATGATATCTTTTAAGATTTTCATATCAATTACGTAACCTGTTTCGGGATCAATTTCTCCTGTAACGTGTGCAATAAGCTCGTAATTGTGACCATGAAAGCTTGGGTTATTACATTTACCGAAAACATCATTATTTTGCTCTTCTGTCCAGTCTTTTCTATACAGTCTATGTGCTGCATTAAAATGTGCTTTTCTGCTAACGGTTACTTTCATTGATTAATGCTTTATAAATTCGTAAAACTTCTCAAAAATAATTTTAAACCAAGCGGTGTATAATTCTGGATGTAATTCTATATCAACTTTAACTTCGTCTAAAGACATCCATTTCCAAGCTTCTACTTCATCTTTATTAATGTTAGGCTCATCATTGTAGTATCCAACCATAATGTGGTCAAATTCGTGCTCTGTAAGCCCGTTTTCAAAAGGTGCTTTATAGATAAACGATGTTTTTTCTTCTAATTCTGTTACAAAACCCATTTCTTCCATTAAACGTCGTTTTCCTGCTGCTATGTTACTTTCGCCTTCACGTTGGTGACTGCAACAAGTATTGGTCCATAAACCTGGTGTATGGTACTTGGTTAATGCGCGTTGTTGCAACATTAACTGGTTTTTATCATTGAATACAAATACTGAAAATGCTCTATGAAGCAATGCTTTTTCATGTGCCTCCATTTTAGGCATTAATCCTATTTGCTCGTCTTTTTCGTTTACTAAAATTACTTTTTCTTCTGCCATTTTATTTTTTAAGTCTAACAAATTTACAAAATAGGAAATTTGTTAAAAGCCTTTTAAGCATTATTTAGTATTTTGAAATGTAAGTATAAAAAAAGTGCTTCTGTTTAGAAGCACTTTTAGTTTGTAAGTTAAGGTTTATTGCTTGTTTATTCTACTATAATAAACTCGCTACGTCTGTTTAATTGATGTTCGGTTTCACTACACTTAACACCATTACTACAACGGTTTACAAGTTGTGTTTCTCCGTAACCTTTACCTGTTAATCTGTCTTTGCTTATGCCTCCAACATTAACAATGTAATCTATTGTAGATTGTGCTCTACGGTTAGATAAATCCATGTTGTAGTTGTCATTAGCACGACTATCTGTATGAGATCTTACATCTATTTTCATTGTTGGATACAACTTCATTACCGCTATTACTTTACGTAATTCGATTTGTGCATCTGGACGAATGTAGTCTTTATCTAAATCAAAATAAATGATATTTAATCCTAACACTTTTACTAAATCTGATCCTACTGGCGCTGCTGTTGGACCTAAATCGCTACCTTGTTTCATGAACAATGTACGCTCTACAGTACCGTTTTTCTTTCCTGTTGCAAATGCTTTTTCTGCTGTGGTGTAATCTTTTTTCTGACTACGTACCGAGTATTGCGTACTACATGTTAAATCTTTGAAAGTAAATGAACCATCAAATTCTGACACAGCTTCGTCTATTACTTTTCCATCTGCATTTAATAAGTATACTTTTGCGTCTGCTATAGGGTCTTCACTTCTGTTGTCTTTAACTACTCCTGCAAAATCTTGAATACAACCTGAATTGGTCTTTAAAGGTTTTAAACTTTTGAAGCTATAGATATCATCATCGCCTACTCCGCCTTCACGGTTTGAAGCAAAATAACCTTTTCCTAAATTATTGATAACAAAGGTAAAATCGTCAAACTCACTATTAATAGGTCTTCCTACGTTGTAAACATCTCCAAAATCATCTTCTTTCATATCTGCAACAAAAACATCTAAACCACCTAATCCTACATGTCCATCTGATGCAAAGTATAATTTATCATCAAATGAAACGAAAGGAAATGTTTCTCTTCCTTCTGTATTAATACCATCTCCTAAGCTTACAGGTATACCAAAACCATCTTCTTCAATAGATACTTTATACAAGTCAGACATTCCTTTTCCTCCAGGCATATCACTTGCAAAATAAAGTGTTTTATCATCTTTACTTAATGCTGGATGTGCAACAGAGTACTCGTCACTATTAAAGGGTAATTCTTCTACTTCCCAAGTGTTTTCTTCTGTCTTTTTTGCTCTATATAATTTTAATCTGTTTGTCCCTTCTGAGTCTTCTTTGTAGTCTTTATTTGTGTAGTTATTTCTGGTGAAATACATTGTCATTCCATCTTTTGTAAAGACTGCTGTAGACTCATGATACTTTGAATTTATACTTTTATCTAATTTTTGCGGACCTAATCCTCTATCTTCTTCGGCGTTACTTACTTTGTAAATATCTAAAAATGGTTGATCGTTCCAATCATGAGTACGTCTTGTTGCACTTCCATTGGTTCTATTTGATGCAAAAACTAATTCATTTTTATAAAAAGCTGGTGCAAAATCTGATAATTCTGAATTGAAACCTATGTTTGATAATTCAAAACGACCTGATTGTTCTTCGATTTCTTCTAAATAATTACGTTCGTTTAAAAACAATTTAGCTCTGTAATCTTCTCCTTTTGAATCTAAAAACTCTTCCATTATAATATCAGAAGCCACATAATCTTCTGTACTTTTTAATGATAATGCGTACCTGTAAAGATATTCTGGGTTTGTATTTTCATCTTGAAGATTGTATAACTGTCCGTACCATTTAGCTGCGTTAATATAATCTGCAGTGTAATAATAAGAATCTCCTAACCTTTGTAATAAATCTGGTGTTACATAACCATCTTTAGCTACTTGTTTATAAGCTTCTCTTGCATCAACAAATGCATATTCGTTATATTCTTTATTCGCTTTTTCTACAACTTTCTCTTGTGCTTTAAGCGAAAAAACACTTAGTCCTATAAAAGTGAATATGAAGTAAATATTTTTTTTCATGTTGTTTGTGTTTTTTGTTGATTAAAAGAATCTTGGAGATATCATTCTGTTGTTACGTTTGAATAACTCAAATCTTAAGAAAAACTCAAAAGAACCATCATTATATTGTCTCAACTCTGTTGTTTCTCTATCATAAGCAAAACCTAACATTAATTGGTCTGACAATTGATAACCAATCATTCCGCTTAATGCAGCACTCCAACGGTAAGCTGCACCTAATGTTAACTTTTCTTTGATTAAGAAATTTGCTGATAAGTCTACTTGGATAGGTGCTCCGTCTACCATTTTAAGTAATGTAGATGGTTTGAATTTTAGATCTGCGTTTAAATCAAATGTTTTACCTGCCATTAAATAGAAGTTAACTCTTTCTTTAGCAGTTGCAAATGAATTGTTATTAGCAGCATTTTCATCAAAATGCTTTGTTTCTAACATATTTGGCACACTTAATCCTAAATAAAAACTATCTGTGTAATAATATGCTCCTACACCAAATTGTGGTGAAAATTTGTTATCTATATTAATCTCAGCATCTGCATCACCAGGATTAAAAGCTCCTGTATTTAACTTATTAGTGTCTATAGTTAAAAAATGTCCTCCAGCTTTAAAACCTAATGCTAATTTAGCTTCGTCTGAAAGGTTAATTTTATAACTAAAGTCGATATCTACATAAGTTTCGTTAGTAATAAAAATTTCATCTTGTGTTATATTCATTCCTAAACCAACATTATTACCTACTGGTGTATGACCTGACAGTGTAAATGTTTCTGGTGCACCATCTAAGCCAACCCATTGTGTTCTATATAAACCTAGAAAACTAAAAACGTCTCTAGTACCCGCGTAAGCTGGGTTAATACTTATAGGATTATACATATACTGTGTGTACTGTGCGTCTTGTTGCGCTTGTACTTTAGTACTGAATACGCCTAAAGTAATTAATATCAAAATAGTTAAAAAAGTATTTTTCATTTGTAGTGATATTAGACCTAGCAGAGTGTTAACCCTGCTAGGTATTTATGTTTTTATTTTCTATTAATGTATAATGGACCTGCTTTAGAAACTCGTTTACCAGCACTGTTAACATATTCTAATACGTAGTAATATGTTCCTACAGGTAACTTTTCATCTTTATTGATTGTTACACGTCCTTCAGAAACTCCTCTAAAGAATCTACCGTCTTGACCGTAGCCATCAACTTCGTATACTTTTACGCCCCATCTGTTGTAGATTTTTAATGTATTGTTTGGATATTGTTCTAATCCTCTAATTACAAATACATCGTTTAATCCATCTCCGTTAGGAGTCATAATATCAAAGATATCTAAGTTGTCTGGTGAATCTGGATTTCCGTTATTAGTTTCTATATAATCTGGAATTCCGTTATCATTTTCATCTGCTGGTTCATCTCCATTTAAGAAGCCATCACCATCACAATCTAACGCTAACCATTCATCTGTTGCTAGTGATAAATCTTGGTTGTTGAAATCGAAATCACAAGGATCTTGAGGATCTGTTCCGTCTATTTCTTCTTGACCATTACTTACACTATCTCCATCACAGTCTGCGTTATCAAATTCTTCTGATGTTGAAACAGTTTGACTTGATGCTAAGTAGTCACAGAAATCATTTGGATCTGTTCCATCTATTGCTTCATCTCCATTAGTTACTCCATCTCCATCACAATCAAGACTAGCAAATTCATCTGAAATGATTGACACATCTTGACTTTCTGTTAAGAAATCACATGAATCTTGAGGATCAGTACCATCAATAATTTCTTGTCCATTGATTACTCCATCTCCATCACAATCTATAGCATTCCACTCTGCAGTTACTATTGAAAGATCTTGACTCATACTTAAATAATCACAACTATCTAATGGATTTGTTCCGTCTGCAATTTCAACACCGTTAATCACTCCATCACCGTCACAGTCTAATAAGTCATACTCTGAACTTGTCATCGTATTGTCTTGACTATTCACGTTGAAACTACATGGGTCTAATGGATCTGTATTATCATCTAATTCTTCACCATTTGTAACTCCATCTCCGTCACAATCTGAATCTAACCATTGAGATGTTACTATTGTAATATCTTGGTTTGCTGAATCATAACTACATGAATCTAATGGATCTGTGCCATCAACGATTTCTTGTCCGTTAGTTACTCCATCACCATCACAATCTGCGTTATTCCAGTTAGCTTCAACAGTTGCTAAGTCTTGACTTGCTGTATTATAACTACATGGATCGTTTGGATCTGTATTATCTAATGCTTCTTGTCCGTCATTAACACCATCGCCATCTGTATCTTCATCTAATGGATCTGTTATGTTTCCATTTGGATCTGCTGGTGTGTTTGGATCGTCTATTCCTGTAATTTCTTCTCCGTTTGTTAATCCGTCGTTATCACAGTCTAAATCATTCCATGCTGCATCTACTGGTTCTGTTTGACTTGAAATTTCTAATGAACATGGATCATTTGGATCTGTCATATCTATAGCTTCTTGTCCGTCTGTTACACCATCTCCATCAGTGTCTATATCTAATGGATCTGTTATGTTTCCATTTGGATCGGCTGGTGTGTTTGGATCATCTACTCCTGTAGTTTCTTCTGCATTTGTTAACCCATCATTATCACAGTCTAAATCATTCCATGCAGCATCTACTGGCTCTGT
>Ga0160419_101152_pt1 | contig 11793 bp, 15 predicted proteins | sample CelAP2metagpilot_2_FD_108196 | JGI IMG/M metagenome (GOLD analysis project Ga0160419, IMG submission 108196) | Phycosphere-associated microbial communities from Cellana algal ponds in Kailua-Kona, Hawaii, USA - Cellana AP2-4-25 metagenome pilot ... | reverse complement strand
TCCCTCCCTCCCTCTCTCCCTCCCTCCCTCCCTCCCTTCCCAGTTCATCATCTACCTCTCCTCGCTCATTCGCGCCATTGTGGCTCTGCACGGTGTCGTCCAAAACAAGATCGATTTCTCAGAAGGGGAGGAGGGCGGGAAGGAGGGAGGGAAGAAGAAGGAGAAAGAAGGGGAGAAAGAGGGGAAGGAGGAGGAGGGGAAAGAGAAGGGAAAGGAGGGAGGGAAGGAGGGAGGGAAGGGAGCGAAGCAAGAGGCGCATGGCGGGAAGGAGAAGGGGAAGGGGAAGGGGGGAAAGCAGTAAAGAGGAGACGACAAGGAAGGAAGGAGAGAAGGAGTAATGGAGGGAGGGAGGGAGGGATAAAGAGGGGAATAGAAAAGTAAGAGACAAAGTTGAGAGGGTTGGAGGCAGGGAGGCAGGGAGGGAGGGAAGGAGTGCAGGGAAGATGGAGGGCAGGGAGGGAGGGAGGGAGGGAGGGAGGGAGGGAGGGAGGAGTAAGAGGGCGAGGAAATTAGGAAAAAAAAAGGCTGAACAAGAAACAGGAAGAGAAGAAGAAACCAAAGAAAAATAAGAAAGAGAAGAAGGAGAAGAACAACAAACCGAGAGTTTAAATGACAGTAACGGCGCCTTCTCCTTTGCGTTACTTTGGCTCTTGCTTTTTCTTTCATCTCAAGGGCTCCTGTCCTTCCCTTCCTCCCTCGTTCCCTTGTTCCCTCGCTCCCTCTCTCCTTCGAGCCCTCACACTCTCCGCTCTGTCTCCTCGCTACTGTAAATAATCCTCCTTCCCTCTCTTGCTCCCTCGCTCCCTCCCTCCTTCGAGCCCTCACCGCTCTGTCTCCTCGCTACTGTAAATAATCCTCCCTCCCTCTCTTGCTCCCTTCCCTTCCCGCCTCCTCATCTAGTTGAAGTTGTTGATGACCTGCTTGATCAGTGTCGTGGCGAAGGACTGAAGGAGGGAGAGAAGGACGGAGGGAAGGAGGGAGACAAGGTGAGTTGATTCAATCACCGGCATATGATCATGATGATCCCCACCAATAAGAGGGAGGGACGAAAGGAAAATCCCCAAAAGGGGAGGGAGGGAGGGAAATGGGAGAGAGGAAGGACGTACCGCCAAGGCACCGAAGTATCCGTCTTGGACGAAAGACGCCATTTTAGGGCGGAATTCGGGGTTGCAGAACCGTCGGACATAGAGGTATGTAATGGCCCAGATGGCACTATCACGGACATTGGCGACCAAGGCCCTTTTGAGGACCTCCACGTTGGCAAACCCTGGGGGGGGGAGGGAGGGAGGTAGGATTGTGGGGGGTCGTAGTGAGGCTATTGTTTCTTGGCTATGGCTGAAGTAAGCGTGTAGAAGGGAGACACATGACGCCGCCGCCCTCCCGTCCCTCCTTCCCTCCCTTCCCGCCGTCCCATCCCTTCTTCCCTGCATCCTTACCGAGCAAAAAGTATCGGTTCGTAATCAGGCCGTTAAACTCCTTGACGGAGTATCCTTGGAGGATAATGCCCAGGTACACGGCAAGCATACAGGGGAGGAGAAAGTGCATGACGGTAGCCTGGGATAGAGGAGGAGGGAGGGGAGGGAGGGGAGGGAAGGGAGGAGACAATGGTGAGCAGGTGGACAGTGAAAGGTACTCCTTACAATATGCTGGCAAAGACATGCATAACCCACATTGTCCATGCTGGTGCCTCGTACATAGGCCGTGTACATCCATTCGTCTCCACATTCACATATCTGACCTCCTCCATCCTGACTCCCCGGAAATCAAGTAACCCACCTACCCTACCACCTCCTTTCTCCCATCCCTCCTCCCCATCGCATCCCAACACATCATTATCTCCTTACCAGGTTCTTTTCCGACACGGGGTCCAGGTTCAGGTAGGAAGAGGACTGCTTGAAAGGCTTGGGCTTGTCCTCCTTATCGAGCGAGGGGGCCTTTTCAGAGCTGTTGTTGCCACCCTTCTTCCCCTTGCGCTGCGTCAGCCCATCGGCGTTAGAGGAGCTCATGGTTCACTGCCCTTGAGGGCGGGATGAGAGAGAGAGATATCGAGAGTTAAGGCGGAGCAGATGCTTGGAACGTGCAAAATATGATTAGATACGAGATCGATCAGCCGATCTGGTCATGACGCTATTGCTGCCATTGCTGCCCTCGTTGAATTTAACAAGGCCCCATCCGCGTCCTTTTTACCAGTATACTCAAGCATATTACACAAGTAACTGTACGTAGCAGCGGTCAAGGCCTGCTCGCGTGGGTTTCGCATGGCAAAAGGGCGTGCGGAAGAGCTGCTGGGTAGCATTTGGGAATCGTTCTCTCCTCTCGGCGACTTGGATTGTTCGCGACGTGCAACAGCGGGCTGCATTCCAATGTTCGAGGGATCAAGACCAGGGGCAATTACTCGACGACTCGATCCCAATTGTTTTCGACACGATGCCATGCATTTATTCGATTGATCGGTAGGTCCGGCGGTACCATAGCACCAAATAGTAAGACGCGAAAAAAAGGGATGGGCCTTCTACCTCGGTTCGGGTGGTTTTCGGTCTCTCGGCTGTCTCGGCACTAAAAATATATGTGCCCCCCTGACGTGGCATTTACATTCACCCTACATTTCCCTCATACCGACGAAAACGATACTGCAGGTCCTTGGAAGGACTATGTGAGTTCTCGTCTTCCAATTGGGATGGAGACATTGTTCAGCTGTTTTTGTTTTCGAACCACCAAACAGTGGGCCTCCGCTTTTCAAGTTGCACCAATCAGTGGCGAACAATACGGGGGGGAAGGAAGAGGATGCTACGTATACGTGGGGAATGACAATCGTAGCAGGGCCTATTCGGGAGGTTGACTTTTTCAATTTCATAAAACAGATAAAGCACACCTTTCCGTAAGTCTTTCTTCTCCTCGTTCTTCCTTCTTTGCATATTTCTTTTTATACAAGTAGGCACTGGACATCCCCCACTCGCCTTTCCAACGCACCCGGTCGGAGCAGCTTGTTCACCTTCCCACCTCACTAGTCAGGCACATGGATTCAAAATCCCGGGCAAGGTTTATTTGGCTGCAGCGTGCAAAACTCTGAGTCAAAATCAATGCCGATATTCCCAAAGACCTTGAGGATAATGGGGGAATGAAGGGGGGATGGATGGAAAGGAGGGGAAAGGGATGGGAGTGAGCATAAAAGCTATGGAGGAACAGGCGAGCGCCTGACGAAAAGACTCTGGCGCAAAGCTTGTCTTGCTTCTCTCACACAATCAAGAGGCATACAGCCTTTGTTTCTTGGCAAAACATTATCAACAAGCAGGAAAAGCAATCAATATTGCCAATTTCGAACGCACCTCTCGCGCCATGGCCGCATGTTCGGGGGGACTGTTCCGCTCGCGGGACAAGACGAGACCTCCCTCGTAGTTCCACGTGTTGCCACGTCCACAGTAGTATAGAATGACCACAGAGGGGTCCACGTGCAAGAACCGCCATTCCTCCCCGTGGGACATGCCTTTGTAGAAGAGGAGGAGGGAGGGAGGGAGAATGAATGTCAAAGAATAAACATGAAATCCAGCATCTCGTAATAAGGCGCCATCTATCTAGGGCTTTATCTCTCCCTCCATCTTCCTCCCTATCTCCCTCTCTCCTTTCCCACCTTGGTAGGTATAATTGAATGCAATCGCGGAGGCCATCCCGTCAGCGGGCCAGGGGAAGGCTGCCTGTAGCTCATACGCCCTCACCCCTCCGTCCAGGGTGGGGGTGAGATACTTTGAGTCATAGAGCCAGACGGTTTGGTCAATGGGGGAGAAGGTGAGGCGTTGGCAGGGGTAGCAGTCGTAGACGGCGTTCTAGGGAGGGAGGGAGGGAGGGAGGTGTCCAGGAAGAGGGGTGTATAGAGAGTGGACCTCACCGCTTGACCTTATCGGGAGGGATAGGAGGGGAGGAGAGTAGAAATTGACTAAGGTGACTGACCTTGCCGTAGGTTGCCCACCACTTTCCTTCCATCAGCGTGATATTTGACAAAGCGGGTGCTGCCATAGAAGTGTCCCGGCAGGTGAGGGGAATGGGGGTCAGGGTGATGCAGTCGTGGGAATCGAAGCAGGCATTGACATTGTCCAACGCATCGTTTTCATACGTCACCACACAATCTGCTGTGCATTTCTGCAGTTCGATCTTGTCTGGGGTGTTGTCTTCGAGCTCGTCGCAGGAGGAGAGGCAGGACAGCGCAGCCCGACAGTCCTTGTCCTTGACACAGGAAAGGGCAGCTTCTTGGCAATAGGTGGCGATACAGGTGGTATTGGCCTCAGTTTTGGTCAAGGCGAGATCCTGAGGGGATGGAACATTAATGGGAGGATCCGCGAAGAATGAATGACATGTGAGGATGAAAAAGGGCTTGAAACATTTGAAATAGAGGGAACTCCTACGGTAACGAGGCTGCGTCCCCCATGCCTACTGGAAAGGAGACCGACAACCACCTAAATCCCTGCATCAACCGACTACACCGCGAACAAACTTACCGCCGTCGCCACGCTGTCCATCTCGTGCTCCATACCTGCAAGCAGTATGCCTCGGGCAATGAAGGGTGTGAGGTGGTTGGCCTTTGGCCCGGGTGCAATGGCGTGGACTTGGAACGCAATGGCAAGGGCCGCTGCCAACAGGGGAAATAGGAGCGATCGTTTTAATGGCATGATAAAGTGGGTAGTCCGTGCCTTATCTGCATGTGTTTGTGAGCGCGTGTGAGGTGGCATGTTGAGGTGGCTGAGGGGATGATGATGATGACGAGCGCTTGATGGTCTTAGGCAATCAAGGCGAATTTTATTCAAAGCCGGTAGACTACGAGAAAGAAAGACAGACAGCTCAAGAAGATGACCCTGAGAAATGCGTGAGTCCTGGAATGTGTCGCGCGAACTGTCGGGGTCACCACCAGGCCTACGTTGAGGTATTCCATTCATCACATCAAACAATTTTCAAAGTTTGATTATATTCAACACAAGTTGATCGGTTTCGCCGGCTTTTCCTCCCTGCGCTCCTTACTAACCTCTAAATGCGTCCATCTACGTGATCAAGGCACTCGTCCCTCGTAACTTTTTTTCCTTCGAAAGGCTAATAACTAGGTCTCTACCAACCTGTTCACCTTTAAGCGCTACACCCGACATGTATTTATTCCTGTGCGCCTGTGCATTTCATAACGCAATGGCCCATACCTTTTCGTTGGCTAAGGCCAAAATATCGACAGACAGCCAAGAAATAACGCTCGTATTCAGTAATCATCTTTTCCTCCACTTACTGCACGACAAAAGAGGAGGGAGGAACACACGCACTCCTATCCCCGAGGACCTGGCCTGCACCCGGCCTTCGCCCATCCCCTGTCATCCAGGCACGCAAGCATGCTGGGCAAAGGCAGCATCGCCAAGCCCGCCCAGGGGAATGTGCCTAGCAAGCGTCACCTCGCCCTCGGGCAATACATGACAGATGCAACCGAAAGGGATAGCGACGGCCGTAGAGTGTACACGCCAGCAGGCAGGGGCCCAAGCCAGCGACGCAAGCGCCTGGGTTGGTTCGTTGTGGGGGCCCTGGTCTTGGTATCCATTACGCTTAATGTCGTGGCCTTCCGCGGAGACGTGAGAGACAGGGACTTAGTCAATCAGGAAAATAAGTCGATGGGAGAGGCAAAGCGGGCATCGTCGTGGTTGCTCTGGCCGGAAGAGTTGACGTTGCGATATTACTTTCAGCGCTTGGGCAGCATTGTGGGAGGAGGGTATGCGAAGGACGAGGAAAGGAAGAAGGGGCAGAAGGAGAAAGAGGTGGTAGACAACAACATTGACGCGATAAGTGTAAGTGGCATGCGGGAAGGGGAAGGTAAGGAAGGAGAAGGGAGAGCAGAGGGAGCAGCAGCTGCAGCATCAGCGGCAGAGACAGAAGGAGGAGTCCCGCCTTTGTCGCCCCCCCGACCACAGTCAGACATAAGCCATCACAGGGACACGGATGCAGCCCTAATACCCACAAATGAGAAAGTCCCGCACAGACAAGAAGAGTCGGCGGGGCGACCTCAGGAGGAGAAGGGAGAGGACGAAGAGGAGGTGCTGGTAGAAGGGAAGGAGAACAAGGGTGAAAGAAATGAGGACGGAATCGAAGAGCAAGAGGCAGGCGCCAAGACAGGAGAGGGAATGGGCCCAGTAACACAATTAAGATATGTCATCGAGGAGAAGCGGAATCCGGCCATCCCCCGCGTTCAACCGGCGGGGGACAAATCCGTCCGCATCCACTTCAGCAGCAGAAGCAGCAGCAGCAGCAGCAGTCGACCGCCCCTGCACCGGCCCGCCTCGGAGACCCACATCCAAAAAATATTGTTGACCATCTCAAGCACCGATAGAGGGCAACGGATAGCAGATATGTGGCAGGGAGACAAGCTCGATACGATCCTTCAGACGCTGGGCAGCGCGAAGGGGTTGTGTGAGCGGGGCTTTGATCTGACGGTCTGGTTTATTGCTGCCTGGGAGATCTCGCTTGAGAAAAAGAGGGTTGACCAGGCCCTCTTCTGTGAGAGAGTAGGGAAGCCGGTGGAGACCAGGTATTGGGATCACTACCCTAGTAATATTGGGGCCTTGCTGTCTTCGAGGCACAGGCTGGCCATGGCCGAGGTGTTTGGTAGGGAGGAAGGGAAGGAGAGGAGGGAAGAGGAGGACAAAAGGGGAAAGACGGGGTGGCAGGTTGATTCACTAAGAAACGTCCGGATGAGAAGTTTTAATAATTGCTGACCAAATTAACCCCCCTCTCCCTCCTTCACTCCTTTTCCCCCTTCCTCCCTCCCTCGACCAGACGAGTACGATTTCTTCATCTCCATCGAGGACGATATGTACGTCACGCCCTATCACTTCGACTCCTACCTCCACGCCAGTAGTCAGCTCGCGCTCACCACCGACCCCTTCGCCCTCGAGCATTATCTTGCGGGCTTCTCCCGTAAGGAACACGACAAAAATAACCAAGTCCATGAGGGAGAGTGGGCGATATGGGAGACGGATGCCAAGGACTACACAGCCATTGAGCTGAAGGGAGCAGGGTGGTGGGGACAGGTCTCAGGAAATCCACATCAAGGCATGTGGATGGCCACGAGGGAGCAGGTGATGAATCTGGACATGAGGTGCAAGGATGGATTTATTCACCTCCGAAACCCGGACAAGGCGAATTGGGTGGAGGTGCGCCGAGGAGGGAGGGGAGGCGGAAGGGAGGGGATTGACGAGCTGGATGCACTGTGCCACACACCTGTACCCTTAACATCCTTTCCCCTATTCCCACAACACATGCCTTATTACTATCGCCTTTGTCCTTCCAGTTTTGGAGCGGCGCCCTCCAGGTAAGTACCAAGCCACCTCCGTACTTTTACTCATTTCCTTCCTTCCTCATTTCCCCCTTTAGCCAGCAAGAGCACTCACTCGCCGTTCTCCCTCCCTTATTTCTTGCGTTCTCTCTACAGCTATACGACAGCCCTGCCTACTGCGAGGGCCTCCGTAAAGTCCTACCTCTTGATGACGCCAATGGGGGTTTTGAATCCCTCACTGTGTGGCATATGACCGACTCTAAATTGCACTCGAGAGGGAAAGGTGTCACACCAGTGCGAGAAGTGATCGCGTACCTTGAGGACGACAAGGCGAGGAAGATTGCAGGGCGGAAGGAAAGGGTTGATGGATAGTCGAATATCGGTTTTACTTTACATCGTCCCTCATACGTCACTTTTTGAGCGATCGACTGAGCGGTCTGGCAAACAGTGATCAGGCCGTGCAGGCCGGAGTTAAATGAGATGTAACTAAATAGAGACGTGAGTGGTAGTTGATCAATACAGTGTCAGGCAGACAGGACAAATTTGGCTGGATGCGCGATGCACGTACGGCATTTAGGCAAGGGAGGGGAGACGAACGACAGGAGCGACTGAAAGATTGAGAAGTCTGTAGAACAAAGACGCTAGAGCTTGCTGGGGGTCCGCGTAAGTCTATGCCAATATCCTGCCGAGCCAGAACAATGTAATATCAACCGAATAAGAAATCGAGCGGGTCTCTGACGTTTTCCGTGTTATTCGTGTTGATTTTGATTTATTTGCGAGGTCGTATTGTGGTTTAGCAGCCAAAACGCCACGGCGAAGCGATGCACGGCCTTTTCATTGTTTGCCAGACCGCTCGGTCGATCGCTCGAAAAGTGACATGTAAGGGACGATGTACGGTCCTCATCGCATGGACGTGATCCTTGAAGCATCTTGAATATTTTGGCGAAAGATTTTAGCATAATATAGGTGTGTACCGTGCATGATACGGGTCTAAAGAGGAGAAATGTAGGATGAGGAACCATTGAGGGCGCGAAAAGCGGTCTTAGCCGAGCATTTGGCTGGTGTTTACTGTCTTCTCTTTACTAAGTTTCTGGTACAATTCATAGTACTGTGTATATACATACCAATTTGACAACAGGGTGATTTTGATCGTTGATTCCTGCTCTAGAAAGGACAAAGTCCCCCAGTGCGCTCAAAGAGCGCCGCTCATAACGGTTCTCTTTGAATGTCCGTTTCATGTTTGATCAGGGGCTGGCGGCCAGACGTAGTAGATGGTGTTGCTCTCGCAGTGATCAAAGTCCGCAGCCCCATGCCTTATCAGTATGGACTTCCCATAAGCTTCTGATGTCAGACTAACAGACTTGCCAGTTCACCACGGCTCACCGCGTGTCTGCCGCTTCCACTACCACCTCTCTCCTCGCATTCGGGGTCACTCAAATTCTCCTTATATGATACACTCACATGGTCCCCCGCTCCCCAACAAAAATTCAGTGCCCTTATGGAACCGCTGAATTCACCTCACGACCCCGTGTGCGGCAACGTCGGGGGCGGTCGACGAAGGCTACCCGAAGGCAGACAGTATGTTACAGCCCAATACATCCCTAAGATTCATGGGAGAGAGAGACGGCGGGGGGTCATACTGCAGCATGCGGCAAAGCTGGCGTTTGGCATCGTCATCAGTATAGCCTTGGCTAACTTCGCCTTGCGTCACTACTCAGCGCATGGGCCGATGGATTGGGGCATGGAACTGTCGGCGGTGGGGCCTTCTGTCGAGACGATAGAGAAGATAAAAGCATTCTCTTTGACCAGCTTTCTGAAAGCGGGAAAAAGTGATCAAAATAGCGGCGACAATGCAGGGAACAAAATTGACGTTGAAAATGAGATAGATACGGGGGGACAGAAAGTGGAAGAAGAGAAGAAAACCATGGAGAAAACGAAGAAGATAGCTATGGCAGCTTCCACTGAAATGCAAGACGCTCCTGGTGTAGACACACCTGACCCAGTGATTGGAAAGGCTGAAGAGAAAAAGTCCAGTACACTGGACGAACAAGTGAAAGAAAGAGAAAAGAAGGAAACTGAGGATGAAGAGAAGAAGAGGATGGAGGACGAAGAGGAGGAGAAGTGGGACGAAGAGAAGAAGGAAGAAGAGAAGAAGGAAGAAGAGGATGGTAATGATATTGATGGTGATGGTGATCCGATTCAATTAAAGCCGCAGCCCAAGCCGGTCGAACACCCGAAAGAGAACGATGAGATCAAGAGAGACCGCATGCGGCGACAGTTTGCCGAAGAGAAAGCTCGGGCTCTTGCCTGGCCTACCCCCGAGGACCTCCTCTTGACGCCAAGCATCGATACGGAGTCAGGCGTAGTGGTGCCTTTCCCGCCTTCAAAAGGTGTGATTCGCAAGCCCATCGTCGCTCAGCCACCCTTGCACCGGCCTCGGGATGAGGTGGAGGTGGAGAAGATCTTAGTCTTCCTCTCCTCCTCGGATCGGGGGCAACGAGTAAGACACCTGTGGGGCCACGGGGACAAGATGGAAACTATTGAAGTGACGTTGGCCTCCCTAGCATCATGGTGTGAGAGGGGTTTTGACGTCACCCTCTGGTTTCTGGCCGCGTGGAAGGTTTCGGAGGAGGACGAGCGGATCAAGAAGGCGCTCCAGTGTGAGCGGATCGGAACGTCCCTGGAGGTGAGGTATTGGGACGATTACCCCCCTAATGTAGACGGATACCTCTCGAGCAAGCACCGCCTGGCCCTGGTGGAGGCCAAAGACGACTTCGACTTCTTCATATCCATCGAGGACGATATGCACTTGCGTCCCGTCATGCTGGATGCGTTCTTGCAGGATTCAGGGAGGCTGGCAAAGGCGGAAAAGCCGTACCTCAACAGATTTTTCCCCGGGTTTGTGAGGATTGAGCATGACCCGTTGGCGGACCAGCAGTGGGCGATATGGGAGACGGACGCAGCTGATTACGAGGGGATTTTTCTGGGTGGGAATGCGGGCTGGTGGGGGCTGGTGGGGGGAAACAGGTGAGGATCGATGGGAGGGTGGATATGTGTGTGGGGGGGGGGCGTTGGGTACTTTTCAGTTCATTTGTAGAGGGTCATGATTTTTATATCTACCAAACAGGCATCAGGGCATGTGGATGGCGACGAGGGAGCAGGTCTACCACCTGGAAGAGCGGTGTAATTCAAGATTTTTCGGAATCCGTGAAAAGACAGCCGATTGGGTGGAGGTAAGTCTCAAGCGACGGAGGGAGGGAGGGTAGGGATGGTGGAAAAGGCCATCGTAAACGGATGGGATTAATATGAGTAATGGTGTTTCTCACGCCATTCTATGCGACACACGTACCTGCACACACCTTGTGTATTGCTGCAACGACACCATTACCAGTTCTGGAGCGGTGGACTGCAGGTAAGCTGAGGGAAGCAAAGGAGGGAGGGAGGGCGGGCGGGCGGGCGGGAGGGAGGGAGTCACAAGAGTCACTCACATCGTCTGTCTCCTATCCTATTTTCTCTCCCCCCGGGGGATATCCCTCCACAACAAATAGCTTTGGATTGACTGCCGCGGCATCGAGAAGGTCTTGTCAATCAGCACCCTCGTCGAGGGCTCTTCAGTGTGGCACATGACTGACATCAAGCTGCATGATCGTGGGAAGGGCGTCACGCCTCTGGAAGAGGTTGTAGGGAAGCTGGAGGGACAGAGGGAGGAGGGGGGGAGACGACACCGGTACGAGGAGAAAAGGGCGAGTTTGGTGATGGAGTAATAGGGTAGGGATGATGGAGGGATGGTGAAGGGAATGGCGAGGCGAAGGGAGGCATGAAAGGAGGGTGGGCCATGCTTGTGCGACGTTACGAGGGAGGGAGGGAGGGAAGGAGGAAGGGAGGAAAGGGAGGAAGGAGGGGATGGGGGGATGTAGGTTAGATGATGAGTAATTTATAAATCTCTGGGGAGAAGGCCACGGCGGGAGCAGTGGATTAATGCATGAATGATATGAAGCGGACGTAAATAAAGGATAAGGTGAATGTACATGGCATTCGGTTAGACACACACAACGCACACCGATAATAAGGCTGCTGTAATATGTTGCGGTTAAGTTCAGAAAGAGGAACAATACGAGCACCACGACCACTGCGAGAATCACCCTCTGCAGGCGACGAAGGACCTGCCAAAAGGAGCCTCTTTTTGCTTCTCTTGTCCCTGCTTTCTCTTCGCTGTCTTTCCAGCCGTCAGCCCTGTGTTTGATTCTTTGGTCATTTTGGTATTGTACTGGCATTCCATTGCTGCCGCCGCCGCCGCTGCTACTGCTGCTGCAGCAGCTGTTGTTTCCTCTATAGCACACAGATAGTTCATTTTTATTTACATTCCCTGTGCATCTGAACCCTCCTCCTCCTCCTCCCCTTCCTTTCGATCGATTGACCTCTCAAAACCACATAAAACCAATACGTCCATTAGCTACACCACCACACCCTAAGCCCACCCCTCTAACCACCAGCCACTACGC
>Ga0160419_101150_pt1 | contig 11825 bp, 18 predicted proteins | sample CelAP2metagpilot_2_FD_108196 | JGI IMG/M metagenome (GOLD analysis project Ga0160419, IMG submission 108196) | Phycosphere-associated microbial communities from Cellana algal ponds in Kailua-Kona, Hawaii, USA - Cellana AP2-4-25 metagenome pilot ... | reverse complement strand
TTTCTCTAATATGTTCTTCTCCAATATATATTTAACTAATAAGTTCTTCTCCAATATATATTTCTCTAATATGTTCTTCTCCAATATATATTTAACGAATAAGTTCTTCTCCAATATATATTTCTCTAATATGTTCTTCTCCAATATATATTTGACTAATAAGTTCTTCTCCAATACATATTTCTCTAATATGTTCTTCTCCAATATATATTTAACTAATAAGTTCTTCTCCAATACATATTTCTCTAATACCTGATGTTATCTTACCCAGGGCTCTGGCGGGAGCTCGGATGAAGCGGATGATGATCTGGGGGACGACGATGCTTGTAAGTACCTTCCTCTCCCTCCTTCCCGCCCTCCTTCCCTCCTTCCTCCCTCATCTCCTCTCCTTCATTTTGGGGTTTCATATCTCTCACGCCTTTCCCCCTCCCTCTCTCCCTCCCGCTATTGTCACACCGCTGACACCTTTATCTCCCTCCCTCCCTTTCTCCCTCCCTCCCTCCCTCCTCTTCCACTGAAGTCAATCTGTCCGATGATGAGGACGGTGAGAGGCCGCATGAAGGGGGGACAGAGGGAGATGGGCCTTGGCCGCCTGCGGTGCTGGCTGCAGAGCCGGGAGGGGTGGAGTGAGGGGGAGAGAGTGAGGGAGGGAGGGAGAGGAGCGGGTGTCATGGGATAGCGAATAAGAGGAATAAAGAACCGCGGGATCGGTTGGCATAAAAGCCGCGAATAGACAGACAGAAGCGAGGGAAATCAAATGAACGCAACGGGAGGAGAAGAAGAAGAACAAGAACAAGAAGGAGGAGAAGAGAGATGGAACAAAAAAGAATAATATTAACAACTTCTGAAAAATAATAAAAATAATATTAACAACTACAATAAGTAATATAAGGAATTATATTAACAACGACAATAAGTTATATAAGGAATAATATTAACAACTAGCAAAAGGCGCAACCCAAGTAGAGAGAGCTCTCGCTTGAGAGAGCGACAGGCTTGACAGACTTAATCCCTTTGAATTGGATTTATCTAGACCTTATATACCTAACGGTAGTTGATACCTCGTGCGTGAGTGTGTGTATATATATCAGCTATCGCCTCGCCCCTCTGCTTCGCCGCGACCATCTGTCCCTCGCTCCCTCCCTCGCTCCCTCCCTCCCTCCCTCCCTCCGCCCGCTACTGCAACTCCACGATCATCTCAATCTCCACCGGCACATTCAAAGGTAAAGCATTCGTACCCACCGCACTCCTGGCATGTTTCCCTTTCGTCTCCCCCAGAACCTGGACCAAGAAATCACTCGCGCCATTAATGACCAAGGGCTGTTGCGTAAACCCGTCCGTGCAATTCACAAACCCTAGAAGCTTGATCACGCGTTGGACCTGTGATTCGAAACCCGGAAAAGGGAATAAGAGGAAGAAGAGAAGTAGTGAACGAGGGAGGGAGGGAGGCAGGGAGGCAGGGAGGGAATGAAGAGACGTACCTTGTCCAAGTCTCCAATCTCCTTTTTCAAGGAGGAGAGGAGGTTGAGGGCTATCAGCTTGGCAGCTTTTTGGGCATCTTCTGGCGTGACCTCCGCACCAACTTTACCCGTTATGAGCTTCCCGTCCGCGTCGGTGGGGAGGTGGCCAGCTGTGTGAGAGAGAGTGTGAATGTGTGAATGAGAGAGAGTGGGGATGTGCCCGGCGTTCTGTGGGTTAGGATTGGGTGTGCGACGGGGCAAAGAGGAAGACTACGATTGCGGATATTGAAGAAAAGTCAACCAAACAGTAATTGAACAGCTTAGGCAATTCTTCCATCAATCTCTCAGTGCAACGTACACAGGTAAATCATCTTGCCGCTCCGCACGGCCATGGCGAAGTTCCCCTTCGGCACACCGGGGGGCGGGAGCTTGAGCCCCATCTCAGCCAGCTTGGCCTCAGTGTGCACACTGGCAGCTTTGTAGAGGGGGTTATTGTTGCTTCTGCATGGGAAGGGGTGTCTGTGGATATGATGGGGTGGTGGTGGGTGGGGAGGCAGGGGAGGGGTAAATGAGCGTCGTGGCGTGGCTTGGAGGACGAAGGCGGTTTCTTACTTACCTGGCGACGAGACCCTGGCGAAAAAAGACTGGACGCAGCATGGAAATAATATTTTGGACAATGGTCAGCGTTTCTGTGCTGTGTGTGGTTTTGTGTCGGGTGGACGGTGGGTGGATTAAATAAGTCATGATGCAGGTGCAAGGAAGCTTGGGCCCGTTGGCGATGCGGGAGCGTAAACGGGTGTCAAAACGCATCGTCAAAAGGATGAGAAAGAGGGCGGGTTGAAAGCCACAGGTGGCTTCATCAGAAGTCCGAGCTTAACAAAGCCACCTTCATCTCCAAGCCTTTTGGGGGCTAGATGCAATTATACATACAAGAGGAGCATTTCAACCTCCCCTCTCACAACGCACACGCAAAAGCATTACACGTCGCGCCGCGAGCGCTCAAGCAAATTAGGGCCACCCGTACTCTCAGGCATTAAAATAAAAGCATCTCCCCGACGTCAAATTCTTGGACCTTGTTTATTCTTTCATTTTTCCATGTTTTCTTCTCCCCGCCTCCCGTTCTGCTGCAGAGGAGAAGTGAAAGAGAAACAAAGCAAATGCTCACTACGTATTATGATGACACAACCCTTCTTCCCTCTCTTTTTCTCTAATTCCTTCCTTTCTCTTCCCTTCCATTACCTCCCCCCCCCTCTTTTTTGGTAACCCACGGCCAGCGTTGCAGCTTGCAACGGGAGGAAGGGAAAACAAAGTACCTAGGCATACTTCATGCCAACCGCAGACATGAGGGAGAGAAATGTCATTCGAAAAACCGGGCAACAACCTTCTGAACTAATCCATTTACCTCTGACTGTCCATGTCCACATGCAGACAGACAATGAGAGACATCGAATCACATCGAGGACATATAGGCGCACGCCAAGAGGTGCACACATCGAGTCACAAATACACGCACATGCACCCACAAGTACGACCAACACACAAGAATCAACACACACATGACGAAACAAAGTCCTTTAGCTCGCACACCTCCATGAAACGCAACCATGGACAGGCTGCCCTCCTCCCGCCACTCCTCCTCCTCCTCCTCCTCCTCCTCCTCAATCATCACTCACTGACATGAATATATATACCGAAAACTATTGCCCTATCCCAATCGCGTCTTTCCTCCCTCCCTCGCTCTAGTCGAGCAAACTCTCCACATCCTCCTCCATCAACTCAGCCAAGTCCCGCAGGAACTCGGCAGCATCCGCTCCGTAGATATGACGATGGTCGCATGTGATCGTCACAGTCATCTGCTTTTGAACCGCGAAACTTCCGTCCTTCCTCACCACTACCGTGGGCAGCGACCCTCCAATCGCCAAGATCGATCCTTGGCCAGGAGGGAGGATAGCGTCAAAGGCGGACACGCCGTACATTCCGAGATTGGAGATGGTAAAGGTACCCGTGGTATACTCGTCGGGGGTTAGCCGTTTCTCTTGCGCCTTCTTGACGAGTTCGCGCCATTTTGCCCCGAGGGAGACCAAGTCCATCTTGTCGGCGTTTTTCAAGGTGGGGGTGATGAGGCCCCCATCCAAGGCAACGGCCATAGCCACGTTAATGTCCGCGTTATACTTGATCGCGCCAGAAGGGTCATAGGCAGCGTTCAAAATCGGGTAGCGTGCCAACGTGATAGCCACTGCCTTGGCAAGCAAGGCCGAGACACTCACGCCCTGCCCCTTCACTTCCGCGTACAGTTTGTCGAACTTGTCGGTGGTGATCAAACGAGATACCCGGAAGATCGGAACGTCCAGGGTCTTCTCCATATTCTTAGCCACGGCCTTCATCATTCCGTCCATTGGCTTAATGCCCGTCGGCATAGGTCCCGGCGCTGGCTTGGGTGCCTTGGCCGGCTTGCCCCCAGCCGCAGCAGCAGCCTTCTTCTTGATCGGGCTCTTCTTGCCAGTGGCAATCAAAACATCATCCGCCGTGACACGCCCGAATTCGCCCGTCCCCTTCATCGTCTTAAGGTCCAAACCCGCTTCCTCCGCCAGCTTCCTCCCTAGCGGTGTCGCCGCTCCCGCCGGGCTCTGGTAACCAAGGGGCTTGGGCGCGGCCTTCCCTCCAGCTGCAGCGATGACGTTGGCACTCACCACACGGCCTCCCAACCCTGTACCAGATACAGCCGTCAAATCCACACCTGCTTCAGACGCCAATTTCTTCGCATACCCGGAGGCAACCACACGCTCGCCTGGAGTAGTCGCAACCGTGGTAGCAGCAGTAGCAGCAGCAGGAGCAGGAGCAGCAGCGGCAGGAGCAGGCGCTGCAGCAACAGGTGTGGGGGCACCGGAGAGGGAGGCCTTGAGGGCTTGGCCATATGCTTGGAGGGCAGGCACGTCCTCCTTCTTCGCTGCCAGGAGGGCGACGGGCGCGCCCACATTGGCGGTCTGGCCTTCGCCGGTCAAGATAGACGCAAGGAAGCCTCCCTCAAAGCTCTCCACGTCCATATCTGCCTTATCGGATTCAACCACCATAACCGTCTGGCCACTCTTGATACTATCCCCCACCTTGGCCGTCCACGCCACGATCTTTCCACTTGTCATGGTCGAGGACAGGGCCGGCATGGACACCTCTGAGAAGTCAAACGCCGGTTTTTCCGGCCCTGCAGGCACAGCAGCAGCAGCAGCAGGCGCAGCAGCAGCAGTAGCAGCGACAGGGGCAGCGGCCCCGATGCTGGCACCGCCGGCGAGGGCTGCCTTGACCGTCTCGATGTCAGCCTCGTTGTCGACCAAGAGGGCACAAGGCGCTCCCACAGGCGTGGCCTCTCCGGCCTTGGCGAGGATGGCCGCCACGTACCCACTCTCAAATGCCTCCACATCCATGTCTGCCTTGTCGGACTCCACAACCATGATGGTCTGCCCGGACTTGACCTTGTCCCCCACCTTCACGGTCCACTCCACAATCTTCCCTTCGGTCATGGTGGAGGACAGGGCAGGCATGCTGATCTCGTTGGTCGGCACACCCAAACCCCCTGCACCTCCCGCAGGCGCCGTGACCGCAGGAGCGGGGGCAGTGGGAGCAGCAGGAGCAGCAGCACTGGGAGCTGCACCGGGGGTCATGGCGGCGACGGCTGCGACTTCGTCCTTGGTTTTGGCAAGGAGTGCGACGGTGGCACCTACAGGGGCAGAGGCGCCATCACCGAAAACAATCTTCGCCAGGAAGCCTTCCTCGAAGGCCTCTACGTCCATGTCTGCCTTATCGGACTCCACCACCATGATCGTCTGCCCAGCTTTGATCTTATCCCCGACCTTTGCGGTCCACTCCACGATTTTCCCTTCTGTCATGGTGGAGGACAGGGCAGGCATGGCAATCTCGATGGCCTCAACCATGGAAAGGACGACGCGGGAGGCATGCTGTTGCTGCTGTGGCCGGGAAGCGAAGAGGTTGCGGACGGCGGCGTGCCTGGGGATAAAGGCGGTGCTGGCCTGGGCGAGGAGCACCACGGCCAAGGCCCCCGCCCCAGTCAAGGTCAACGGTTTCATCCTGTGTGCGAGTTGTAATTACGGGGAGGGGAAGCAGGAAAAAGATTGAAACACTCATTGAGAATATGAATGCAAAAGAGGACGCTGTAAACAAGGCCTTTGACGCAAGGCCAGGGCTGGCGGCGTAGCTGGGCGGGGTTGGACGTGAATGCGTGCGTCGGTCGTGATGATGATGCGAGGGGGGGGAGGTCAAATACACCCAGGATATTGCATGGCGAGTACATCAACACTTGGTTGTAGCCTGCGTTGGACAAGCGCAACATCAAGTCACATGCGGTGGCCGTGCCGAGGTGGAGAGACATGGGGAGACGGCCGCACACAGGCATGGAAAGGTCATCACTGCTCGCCCAAATGATAGATCGTTTGCGAGAAGGGGAGGGCGCGTTTTGGATGCGGCTTCGAAGGCCTTGGTACCCAAAATCCCACCGCAAAAAGCCTAAAATTGCCATTGTGCATCACAGGTGGTCATAAACAGTGATATGTGTGTGTGGGAAAAGGATACAAGACATGGGAAAGGGCCGCATTACAGCCTGGAACCTGGCTTGCCAGCAGGCTCGCGTCGGCAGCCCACGCAGTGGAAAGCCATGCGGAAGGAAGAGGCCTTGTGCGCAATTTTCAGTGTTGTCCCAATCATCTTGTTGACCTTCTTGTTCTTCGTTCGTTGTCTCCTTTGGTTGACTTGGTCGTGGATGCTTTCATGAGGCAGCGCTAGCTTGTGTGGAGGAATGTTGCAAACAACGGAGATCAACCGACGTGCACTCATTTCCCATCCTCCCCTGCCCTTTCCTCGCTCGTGAACAGAGGAGGACAGGCGGCTTACACGCACGTGGAACAAATCCGACGTGCCCGCTAGTCTGCTGCAGTTATCCACTTAAGAGCTCGCAAAATTCAAAATGCCCCCTCTCCAGTTGGCTCTAGCCCTTTTTTTGGCCTGCCTTTCGGCCAGCGCCGCCTTCCTCCACACCCCCTTCTCCTCGCCCTCCTCTTCTGTCACTTTCTTCTTCCCACGCGTACGTTCTATGGCAACTCAAGCAACAGAACCCATCCACAAGGGGAGAAGCCGTATTGTGGCCTTAGCAAGTGGTGGCGGGTGGGATGACGATGAAGACGTCCGCTTCTCAGGGAGCAGCAAACATATTGACACGGGCTTTCTCAAGGTGCGTCACCCCTCCTTGTTACCCAGCACCCTCCGTCACCGTGTTTTTCTCTCTGACACTTTTCCGATGCACTTCCTCTTCTTATCCCTTGTCACTCGACCTCTTGAACGAAGATGTCACGTCACCACCACCACCACCGCTCCTCTCTTACTCATCCCGACCCCTCCGTCTCTCCCGCCCGCCCTCCCTCCTTTTCATCCCCAGCGCGAGCGAGCTGCTCCTCTGTGGGAAGACCCTGCGCTCATGACACCCGAGGCCCTGAATGATATTTTCGCGCCTGATGAGAAGGAAAATATCATGCTCCTCCGCTCCATGTGGACCGCCTCCTGCATCTTCCGCCTGGGTAGGGAGGGAGGGAGGGAAGGAGGGAGGAAGAAGGGAGGGAGAGAGGGAGGGAGGAAGGGAGGGAGGGAGGGAGGAAGGGAGGGAGGAAGGAAGGAAGGAAGGGAGGGAGGGACTCCGCACAAGACACTTAGCCATCGAACCACCACACATTACTGACCTATAGACGGCATCCTTGTCGACTCCCTTGACATCCAAGCCCGTATTTGGGAGACCATCGCGGAATCAATCTCTGGTCAGTCCCTTCCCTCCCTCCCTTCCTTCCTCCCTCCCTCCCCCCTCCCTAACTCCCTCGTTCCGACCCTCTCTCCTTCCCCATCTCCTACATTCAGCACCTCCACCGGCCCTGAATCAGGTTTCTCGAGCCCTGCATTACTCTCCGGAAGTGGCGGTCGACAAAGTGTTCGACTGGACGGATGACGCGGGTACGAAAGCAAGAAGGGAGGGAAGAAAGGAAGGAAGGAGGGAGGGAGGGAGGGAAGAATACGAATGGAGGCAGTCCACTAAGTGTTCGACTGAACGGATGACAGATGACGGATGACGCCCACGAGGAAGGAAGGAAGTACGCATGCAGAGGTATGTCATATCTCACTGTAACACACATCCTAACCCGCAGAGGAGGCGCATCGCATTGCCCAAATATTCGACGAGGTCGCCATTGAAGAATTTGAACGAGAAGCAGAGCGCGGGTACGTCCTCCCTCCCTCCCTCCCTGATTCGTCGTCAAAGCCCCGTCCTCCCTCGCACCCACCCCCTCCCCCCCACCCTCCTTCCCTCCCTCCTGCAGCACCCTCACGGCCCTCCCCGGCAGCGTGGAGCTTATGGCCGACATGTTGGAAAGCGAGATTCCTTCCTCTGTCCTCTCGAATCTCCCTCTGGAGGTGATGGAGATGGTCTTAGAGAAAATAGGGGTGAAGGATTTAGTAGAGTGCGTCGAGACCTACGACGATCGGCTCAAGACCGAGAGCCAGGTGCAACCTTCCTCCCACCCATCCCCTCCCTCCCTCCTTCACTCTCTTTTTTCAATTGAATCGTCCGTGTTCGGTGCAACGACATGACTAGACTATCCACCCGCTCACCCCTCCCTCCCTCCCTCCCTCCTTCAGCTCCTCCTCAACGCCTGCCTTGAGATGGAGCGCCCTCCTCGGCACGCGTGTTTCTTCGACTTTTCCGCAGAGGGCATTGACACGGCCCATGAGAACGACATGCGGGTACGTCTTGGCCTCCCTCCCTCTCCCGAATGAAGACGCCGCGCTCACCCCTCCCTCCCTCCCTCCCTCAGTGCGTGGCTCTCGACGGGCTTTACTACCAGGAGCTCGAAATCAATCAATGTGATGCCAAGCTCAACCGTCTGACTGACTGGACCCTTCCGCGCTTCCGACAGCTGCTGGAACGGTGCGTTTCCCCCTTCCCGTGCACCCCTCGCTCGCTTCCTCTTTCCTTCCCCCTTCCCTTGCTCCCCTGGCTCGCTTCTTCTTTCCTTCCTTCCTTCCCTCTTTTTCTATTTCAATTTCTATGTTCTATTTTTTTCGCCCTTGTTGGAAAGTATGGTCGAGATACGGAGGTTCACCCATCCCTCCCTCCCTCCTCCCTCCCTCCCTCTCTCCTTAGATACCCTTTCGACGAGCAGTTCCTGACCATTACCGCCGTCGCCGCGAACCGGCAGCCGATAAAGCGCAGGACTGCCGTCAGTACCTTTGATGGTATGTCCCTATCTCCTTTCCTCCCTCTCCATCCCTCCATCTATTCCTCGTTTCTTTACCCTTTTCATCCCATGTCGGAAAACATAGCTGACCCCTCCATCCCTCCCTCCCTCCCTCCCTCCCCCCTTCCAACCTATCCCCCTTCCTTTCGACCGTCTCAGAATTCCGCTACGAAAAAAACAAGGACGGTAAGCTGGTGCCCACCGAGTCCTATCTGGCTATGGAGCAGAAACGTGTCGAGCAGAGGGAACGCCGCCTCAAGCACGGCAGGGGACCACCGGCGGAGGGGAAGAGCAAGTTCTTGTCGCGCGGTAGGGGAGACGAGGAGGACGAATAGGATATTGTAGAGATTAAAGGCAGAAAAGGTGTCGAAAAGAAGGATATTATACGATATGACAAGGTGTAGGTGACGCTTCCCAAAAAAAGCACGCGTGCTCTCATACTCATATATAAACATGTGATGAGAACGCGGCCACAAGCTATTGAAGGCCTTTCATCGAATTTCCTTTCATGTCTTTCATACTTTCCACGCCGTTGTTTTGAGAACCCTGTAACGCACGAAAATGTCCATATACACTCATGGAGTAGAGTAAGCTGCACCCAGAAAAAGACAGCCCTCCCGAAATTTTCGGGCATCGGGGAATTGTAGTGTTCGATAACGCCCCCGCTTTGATGGGATTCTCTGCTTGACTTCACCTTTAACTAGCTGTCATACTGCTTTAGCGTAACCGTGGACACGTGCGTGCATTCTTGATTGCATTAAGAAGCAAACAGGCGCGCAGTGTGTGGTCGAAAGCCATATGGCCCATCGCTCTCGCCCATGAGGTTTTGGTAATATGTGATACACGCACGCGTCGGTATCGGCCTTCCTATTCGTGTGCGACACTGAAGCGCGGCGCGCTCCCCCATACCAGGGTTTCGCTGTTGCGTTGCGTGCGGACGTGATGGGGGTTGTCTCAGCGTTCTGTTGTCTGATGAAGACATAAATGCGGTGTCTTTTCGGAAGGACTGCTGCAGGATAAGCACGTGCGTATCGGTACGCTTGCATCAGCTCTCAGTAAATAAATCCCATGGGTTTCACGCCCACACATCCCTTCACCAAGCCGCATTCACAATTCACCGCGGCAGACACGACATCCACGACTACTACACCTGCAATTGTGCAGCCCTATGATTGGTATCTAGGGTCCCAGGGCTTGGTGATGTGGCCTGGAAGTCAATCCTCCTTATGTCGCAACATGAAGACATGCACTTTTGGCATCAAGCAAGTAATCGAAAAATAGCACATATTCACATATTTCCTGGGGTACCGATCCGCCTTACTCCTTCATGAACCCGCTCCCTCCACAGGCAAGCCCCCCTAAGGACGCAAGGAAGGGAGCGCCACGCGACGCAGGGCTGCTCGAGCACGTGCACCCACCCCGCAGCGCCCTCCTGCCCTCCCCTCCCTCCGCCCCCTTTGTTGCCCCCCTTCCCCACTGGACGCCAAGGCGGAACGTGCCAGAGGAAATGAAAATCACGGAGCCATCCACCAGTATAAGCACCAGCACACGCGCCATAGCCAGGCCCACATGTCGCCACCTACGTGCACGACACTTCTTCCTCCTCTCCTTCCTCTGGCTTCTCCTCTACCACGTCCAAGGATCTGAGGCTATCCTCGCCTCCCTCCTCAAGACCGTCGCCACCATCACCCACTCCTCTCCCTCCTCCTCATCCACCACGTCTTCACCATCGCCTGACGCCAGCCCTCTCCTCTCCCTCCCGAAGCTAAACAAGTGGCACAACCATCATCGCCGCCATCTCCAGCAGCACAGTCTCAATCCCCCCCCCCTCTTTCCCCCTCCCGCCGTCCTGGCCCAATACTTCCGGCGACTCTTTCAAAAAATCACTCACCTTTTTCGTAAGGAAATAAAGGCTTTGGCGGAAGCCGATCCACGGGAGGAAAACCTTATTGAGCTGCTGCGCACCTTGCCAGAAGCCGTTCAAGAGGTGAAAGCCCTGCCTCCCTCCCTCCCTTCCTTCCTTTCTCCCCACCTCCTTTCTCTCAGTATACTCTCCGCAGCCCTCATCTGGACAAAACAAATTGGTGACACCTTTCCAACAACAATCTCCTCTCCCTCCCCTCCCTCCCCTCCCTCCCTCCCTCCCTCCCTCCCTCCCTCCCTCCAGGGGCACCATGAGACCGTACATTTCCTCCGTCGCGGCTGGGTAAACTTTCAACAGAAGGCTCTTGAAGGCCTGCTTTTCAAGGGCGGGAACGCGGAAGGGATGGAGGGAGGATTGTTGAGCGGGGGAGGAGGAGGAGGAGGGGGAGGAGGAAGACTGGCATTGGCCATGGTGCGAGCACATGCGACACAAGTGGAGCATCATGCTTCCATGTGGGTGACGAAGAATAACCAAGAGCATCTAAATCAGGTATAGGGGATTAGGGAGGGAGGAAGGGAGGGAGGGGGGGAGGTGACGTTCTAATTTGACTTCTTGTACTCATGTTTTCCCCCTCCCTCCCTTCCTCCTTCAGGCACTGCACTACCTCTCCTTCCTCTCGGAGCAGGCGGCCCAGGCCCTCGACGGTCCCTCTCAGCTCGATCTGGTGGAACGCCTGCTTGTCACGATGCGCTGTGCCACGGAGGGAGGTCTCATGCCTGGGGCCGACGGACGGAAGGTAGGGAGGGAGGGAGGGAGGGAGGGAGGGAGGGAGGGAATGGTCGACTTAACGCCTCTCACCCCGCCATCTCATCCCCCCCTCTCCACCTCCCTCCCTCAGAAAAGCATGAGTCCCCAGCAGTTGAAGTTGGTCCACAGCATGCAGCCCGTGGTCATGCAGATGCTCGAGAGAATCGAAGGGGAGCTGGCGGGTAAAGGCTGCAGGAAGGACCCGCGGGTGAGGGGGAGGGCGGGAGGGAGGGCGGGGGGGAAGGAAAGGGTGCCGACGGAGAACGGGAGAATGGGGGGAGAGAGAGAAAATCGGAACGAGAGGCCGCGAGAGAGACCCAGGGGTACATTTGTTTTCCTCGCCCTCCATCCTTCCCTTTCTCAAGATCCTGAAGCTCATCCTCAACCCCACCCCCCCCCCCCCCCTCCCCC
>Ga0160419_101149_pt1 | contig 11832 bp, 21 predicted proteins | sample CelAP2metagpilot_2_FD_108196 | JGI IMG/M metagenome (GOLD analysis project Ga0160419, IMG submission 108196) | Phycosphere-associated microbial communities from Cellana algal ponds in Kailua-Kona, Hawaii, USA - Cellana AP2-4-25 metagenome pilot ... | reverse complement strand
GGGGGAGAGGGGGGGGGGGGGGGGGGGGGGGGGGAGGGGAGGGAGAGGAGGAGGGGGGGGGGGGGGGGGGGTCAACAAGATTTATCTAGAAAGTGGAAATCTACGTCAGCAGCAGGAACAAAAGAGATTCTCCTCACTCTTTCTTTCTCTCCCTGTCCCTCCTTTCCTTTCTCCTTCCGTCCTTCCCTCCCCTCGTCAGATTCTCTCTTCCAACCGTGTCGCACCCGCCGTGAATCTTACGAGCATCGCGAGGCGTCTAGACGGCTACACGGGAAGTGACATCAGGGAGGTTTGCCGCGAGGCAGTCGTGCGAATCGCGCACGAAGAGAGCAAGAAACTGGATGAGGCACAGGGGGTAGAGGTAGGGTCATTGGGACAACGGTTAAGGCCCGTGGAAAAAGCTGATTTTGACGCGGCGTTGGAGAAATTGAGTGCGTCCGTGGCGGCGAGGGGAAGGGAGCTGGAGCGGGTAAGGGAGTGGAACAACCAGTTTGGGGAGGTGAGGAAGAAGGTGAGGCCACCGCATATGTCCATGTATGTGTAGTGCGGTCCAAAGGGGTGTAGCAGGACTACCCTCCCTTCCTCCCCTCTGCGCTCACTTTATCCCTCCCCTTTTGCTCAAGCCGGGGGGATCAAGAGGACGAGGGAGAGGAAAAGGGGGCATGGGAGGAGCGAGAAAGAGGAAAAATATAGGTCTACGTCGAAGGCAGAGAAAATTAGGGATAGCTGTATTACGTAAGGGAAGGTTGGGGTGGAGGGAGGAAGCGAGGGTGGAAGGGGGGAAAGATGGAGTGTGAAGTACTTTCTATAAATGCACGAAAGGTAGGTTCAGGTATTAGGAGACTCAAAAGAGGTGGAACTCGAGAGATAGCACAGATTGTTGGTATGTAAATACAACGCCGTTGGGGAGGGACTGATGGAGTGGGGGAAGGACACTCGGGTGGAGACAGTAATGGAAGAGCAAATATGCATCAACATAACCACTATCTCAGGGAAGCAGGGAGGGTAGACCGTGCCGAGTGCGTGTAGGGTAGCAAGCAGCGGTGGAGAAGGAGTATGAAATCAATGCAACGCGTGCGTGGGCAACACCACAACAATAAAGAAAACAAGACGATGCCACAATGTGCAAACAAACGGATTGACCCAATGCCCTCAAGTATTCTCACCATCTTACCAAACTTCTTTTTCTAAATACATTGAAGTCGGTGCGACTTCAAGGAAGCAACGCATTAAAAACCTGCCCGCACGCACGGCCAGGTGAGTATGCGAACCTGTCAGGGCCCACACAATGAAGCGTCTATTGCGATTTTACATTTGGTATAGTCGTTCACACCCTCCCCATCATTCCGACACCACGACTGTTGAGGCTTTTATTTGATGTGGAGGACTTCCACAGGCATCTTAGTCCGAGACATCCATCTCGCATTCTTTTACTCGTCATCGAGGTACCTCCCTCCCTCCCTCTCAATGATCTGCATGCATGCTACCACGCTCTCTTGCCGCTCGAAGGCCGCCATGAGTGCGACCAGTGCCCTCTCGTTCTGGCGGATCATGTTGTACGATTGCAGCACGCCCCCTGTGGAAGGAGGCAGGGAGGGAGGGAGGGAAAGGAGAGGCGGTATAGGAGTTGGATGAGAACGAATTATGATTTCTCTTGTCCATCAAACACTCCTCATTTGTGCGTCAATGAATCCAAAACCTTACCGATCCCGTCCCCTCTCCGTTCCACTTTCCCTACTTCATGACCCCCCCCCCGTGCTCCCTCCCTCCCTCCCTCCCTCCTTACAATTCAGCCACCGTTCCTGATCCCGATCAGTCATACCCGGATCCGCCAAATTAAACAAGGCCAGCAACTGGCTTAAATCGTTGCCCCCTCCCTCCGCCTTACCAAAGGCAATATATTCGCTCACCACCCCCGCAAGTGACACAACAGTCAGCTTGGACAACTCGTCCTTTGTCAACACCCCCCGCGGCGTCCATCGATCCGCCTCTTCGAACGACAACGGACCCAAGGGGCTGGGTGGAAGGGAGGGGCCTCCAGTGGCCGCAGCCGCCTCGGCAGCAGCGGCCTCCTTAGCGAAGGAGAGTACCTGCGCAAACTCCACCGCGTTCAATCGGCCGGAGACGGAGTATGTGAGCACAGGGAGACCACACAGGTACCCCACTAGAAAATGGCCCGCTTCGTGCCTCAACAGTCGATCTTTATACTCTTTGTTGATCAGAAACAGCAGGCGATTCACCGCTCCTATCAGGGCGTCAGGGAATGACAATCCTAGAGAAATGTACAGAAAGGGGATGGACACCAAAAATGACGTCGCGAGCCACCGGACGATGTCAGGGCCTGGTAATTTGTCCAGCGTGGTTAGTGCCGAGCCGACAGAAAGCGCCATCACCACTGCAATCCCGCTCTCCACTCGCTCGACAGCCGGCGAGGCCGTGAACCCCAAGGCCCTCTCCACCCTCTCCCTCATGCGGGCATACACCCTCACGTCACTCCGCGACACACCGTAAAATTCGAGTCGGACCGAGTTCCAGTACTTGAGAAAACCTGATTGAACGCTGCCGTCCTTCTTCTTTCTAACTTTCATGAGCTCGAGGCCGTCAACCAAGCGGGTGTCAGCCACCGAGGCCCCTATCGAAAAGACGCCCTGTCCACTTGAATCCATGTCACGTTGCCGCGGACGGAAGGACGTGGGGTTGTTGATGTCCGTAACACTATCTTCTTCGTTCAGGCAGGAGGAGACGAGCTCTTCGACCAAGGGCCAATATTGAGAGGCGTCAGATGCAGGGGGTGGAGGGATAGAAGGGGGGGGGGAGGAGGACGGGGGAGAGGAGGAAGCACGAAGGCGCGTCGACGTAGGGCGGACGATTATGGGAAAGCAAATATGGTGATGTTGGCTCTGTAGCCGTCCCTGAGCTCTAATTGCTGCTGCTGCTGCTGCTTGTCTCGAAGGAACAAGAACAAAGGCTTGATTTGACCCGGCAAGGAGTGCAAGGAGGAGGGCTGCAGCCGTAGTTCTGCTGCAAGTGTTGCGCAACCGCCGCTTACAGGTTACTGGGGTGGTAGCAGAGACCATGCTGCTGCTGCTCCGGCTGGGAAAATGTGCCGCCGTCTGTGTGTTTTTGCAAAGTTGTTGAGCTACGAGTGTGTGGGGTGGCTATGTTTGGACTCCTCGCTGAAGCACGGAGAAGGAGTGAGGCAACGGACACCTGGCACCTGCGTTTGCCTCACACGACACATAAGTACACGCGGTACAAGGCAAGAGAAGATCAAGTCCATTCCAGTCTCAAGCTGCTGGTGCGGGGAGGCATGGTTTTTATGAAGGGGCGTGGCGAGTTTTGTCATGGTCGTCATCCCCCCCTATGTCATGTTTGGGCCTCTCTTGACAGCACATACATGTCCAGGACACATCGTCGCCGTGCACCCAAATAGCCATTACAAACGGCTCCAGAGAATTCCACGGTCAGATGCTTGCCGAGACCTGGAGCGGAGCGCTGCCGCGAGAAATGCAGGGCCGCGGCTTTCAGTACTTCTCCCAAAACCACAACTCAACCATCCTCCTCTTTTCCCACGCGATAGGGGTTCGCCCGCACGCCAGGGGCACGCCCATTCGCGCACAAGCCATGGGTGGGGACTCCAAGGTGTCGGTGGTTGTGAAGAAGGAGGAGAAGGAAGGGACGGAAATGATCCATCTTACAAAGCCAGGCCAAAAGTACACGACGCCCACCCCTGGTGTCCCTGGTGAGAGCTCTGCATGGGGAGGGAGGGAGAGGGGGAGGGAGAGATGGGGGACGTGACCTGCCCTCGTCTCTCCTTTCTTCTCTTCGTGGTAACAAGAAATATGGTATTTTACGTTCTTTCCTTACTCTAAGGCATCGTACACGTATTCTCATTCTCTCCTTTTCATACTCCCTTGCTCGCATCCTTTCCCTTCCCTCCACCCCTCCAGAACGCATCTTTTACGAAAGCCTGTACGAACAAAACCCCGAGTCTTTTATGGCACAAGAATATTGCGTCCAATACGGTTAGGAATTTTTTCCTCCCTCCCTTCTTCCTTCTCCTTTTCCCCATCCCAACCGTCACACCCTAAGCTCCCTGTCCTCCCTCCCGCCCGCCCTCTCTCAGGTATCCTGGAAGAAGACGAGGCCATGAAAATCTTCAAGAAGGTCCAAGCTCGCAAAGCCAAGGGTGCCATTTACTCTCCTTCTCCCGTCAAGAAGTCCACAGCAGCAGCAGCAGCAAAAAAAGGAGGAGTGGGGGGAGCGAAGAAAAAGAAAAGTCGGTTGGATGATGATGCGCCGGTGGACACGGGCTTGATGGAGGGGGGAGTGGAGGGGGTGGGGTCCATGAGCTTTGCTTAGAAAGGGGGGGATGGAGGGAGGGAGGGAGGGAGGGGTGGAGGGAAGGCAATTGCGTGCTTGCTTGGCGGAAAGACAGAAAAGGGGAACATTACATGGAGGGAGAACGGAGGTGTATGAAGGCAGAGGGAATCAAAGAATAAGCTGCAACATACGTAAACAATGGCACGTGTGACATACCTGGTGTGGGTGAGAGAAGGAGGGGCATGGCCAGGGGTAATTAGAGACCCCGATATCAAGAAAGAATTGAAGACATCTCACACTCGAAGGTGGGGATAGTCGTCCCCGAAGACGAAAGAGCAGTCAAAGAGCGTTAAGAGATGGATGTTACTTGTCTATACGGACGTATGAAGGCACGAGTGCGTGTATAAACATACGTGTGTATATATTTATGTATCTGTGTACGTGCCTCTTGAAGGGCCAGCTGTCATTAATTCTTTTCGGGTCGCATTGTCTCAATACTTCATACCCCTCGCTGCTGCTGCTAATGCCACTGCTCCTGTGCCTACTGCTGCTGTTTGATTCATGACAAGGTGGATGACGGCATCTGCAAGTCATGGATCACGATCCAAAATGACATTAAATTGACTCAATCAAACCACCATTGCGGTCAACGGCTGCATCAGTAAGGACAAGACAAAGACGGCGGTGACGACAGTGATTAGGTTGATACTATGATGATGATGATGATGCTGGTGGCAGGGTTATGGTGCGAGGATTCCAAGGGAAAACAAGGGACTTTCCGAAACCGACATGAAGGTGCTGCTACTCCTCCTCCTCCTCCAGCTACTTCTCGTTCTCCTCACCAAAAACACCACAACCACCACCACCTGGACACGCACACACACATATGCAGACTCGACACATGCAGGTCTCCATTAATCTATTCCTCCTTCTCTCCCTCCGCCCCTCCCTCCCCCTCCTTCAAACTCCGAACGACGAATGCGACACAGGGCCCCTCGTCCCTCCCTCCCTCTCTCCCTCCCTCGTCAACCACGACCAAAACCGACTCCCAATCGCTTATTACTTGATTCCACCATGTCGAACAAGGCAAAAACAATTGCCAGAGTGACATCCTCAATCCCTCTCTCTGTCCATCCATCCCTCCTTCTCTCCCTCCCTTCTTTCCTCGAAAGAACCCTGAGGATGGAAACGTGACTCAGATCCACCCCATCATTCCTCACTCTACCCCTCCCTCCTTCCGTCCCTCCTTCCCTCCCGCCCTCTCAAATTTAAATGTTGAGAGTCTTAACCTGCTCCCAAGTGAAATCCGGGTCGTTTCGGCCGAAGTGTCCGTAAGCCGCCGTCTTGGTCATGATGGGGCGCTTCAGGTTCAGGTCGCGCTGGATGCAGCTGTGGGGAAGAGGGAGGAGAGTAGGATGAGTGGAATGCCGCAGTGGTTTTGCTCATAATAGGGTTCCAGGTGCACGTCACGCGGGAGGCGGGAGGGAGGGAGGGAGGGAGGGAGGGAAGGAGAGGGGAGGGAAGGGAGGGCAGGGCCACAAAAGCCAAGAGGGCACATACCCGGGGCGGAGGTCGAAATTCTTCTCGACGATTTTGCACAGCTCCGAGTCCGACTTTCCTGAGGCCGTCTTGCCCGTGCCGTACGAATCGACAAACACCGACAGGGGGTGAGCCACGCCAATGGCATAGGACAACTGCACGAGCACCCGATGGCACAGTTTGGCCGCCACGAGGCTCTTGGCCACCCAACGGGCCGCGTACGCCGCCGAGCGATCCACTTTGGTCGTGTCCTTGCCCGAGAAGGCACCGCCACCATGGGCGCCCCACCCGCCATACGTGTCGATGATGATCTTCCTGCCCGTTAAGCCGGCGTCCCCGTGTGGGCCACCGATCACGAAACGCCCCGAGGGGTTCAGGTGGTAGATGGTCTTGTCGTCCAGGTACTTGGCAGGCACCACCGGCTTGATCACGTGCTCGAGCAAATCCTCGCGGATCTTCTCCAGCGTCACCTCCTCCGAGTGCTGCGTCGAGATAACGATCGTGTGGACCCGTTGAGGCACGGGCCTCCCGCCCTCCACCTTGTACTGAGGAAGGGAGGGAGAGAGGGAGGGAGAAAGGTGAGTCGACCGTATCATATGTCGCCTCGTTTCTTGCCTCCTTGCCATCTCCTCTACCTCCTTCCCCCACCCCACATCCATACCTCCTTCCCTCTCCCTCCTCTCCCTCCCTTCCCTCCCTCCCTCCCTCCCTCCCTCCCCACCTACCTCAACGGTGACTTGCGTCTTGCCGTCGGGGCGCACCCAATCAAGCACGCCCGTCTTGCGCACCTCTGTCAGACGGGCCCCGATGGAGGTGGCCAGCAGGTGGGTGAGAGGCATGAGCTCCTCCGTCTCGTCCGTGGCATAGCTAGGGAGGGAGGGAGGGAGGGAGGGAGGGAGAAAAGATCAGTTGAACACCGCGCTTAACATAGTTTGAGAAGACAAAACAATAATGATGGATTAAAAGTACATTCGTGTCACTTATTACCCTTTCTCCCCTTCTTCCCTTTCCTCCCTCTTTTACCCACCCGAACATGATTCCCTGGTCGCCGGCGCCGATGTCCTCCACGTTGCCCGTGCGGGAGTCGACCGACTGGGCGATATCGGGGGATTGCTCTTCGATGGCCACGATCACATTCATGGTGTTGTAGTCCAGGCCCTTCCCGGGGTCGTCGTACCCGATCTCCTTGATCGTGTCACGGATCACCTGGAAGGCGGGGGAGGGAAAGAGGGACGGAAGGAGCGATGGACGAAGGGATGAGCGTGTGGCAAAGTATAAGTTGATTGTCCGGGTGAAGTGAGGTGAAAGGCAGAGAAGATGAGAGAGAAGGCAATAAAAAGGTCAATCGATCGGAAGGTGACGGCCACGGGTCGGTCACAGAATTGGAAAGGGAGGAAAGAACTGGAAGGACGAAGGGAGGAGGGGAAGAAGGAGGGCAAGGAGGGAGGAAAGGAAGGCATGTACAACGCAGAGTGCATACCTGCTCGTAGTTGACGGTGGCAGCAGTGGAGATCTCACCGAAGATCATGACCATGCCGGTCTTGGTGCAGGTCTCTGCGGGGAGAGGTGGGTAGCAACGATAGGGGGAGAAGATTATGTCAGTGCGACGCAGTGACGTGTTTAACGACATCTTCACTTTCACAAGCACGAGGACGCATCTGCGGATGCAAGGATGCGGATGCAAGGATCTTGCCAAGCGCCTCCCTTTTTTCCTCCCCGCCCTCCCAGCCTGCAAACGTACCGCAGGCGACGCGCGAGTTCTCATCGTCCTTGACGCAGGCATCCAAGATGGCATCAGAAACCTGATCGCAGATTTTGTCTGAAGTAGGGAAAGAGCATGAGCATCAAACTGGGGGAGATGCGACGCGCAGGACGTGGTCATGATGTGCAAGCCATGACGACCACAGACAGAACAGACAAGCGCAGAAGGAAGGAATCTAGCAACACATCTTTCTACCACCCGTGCTACGTACCGGGGTGGCCTTCGTTTACGGATTCAGAAGTGAAGAGGAACTCGGTGCCATCTTCCAGAGACATGGTGGTCAGTGGTGGGGTGGAGGTGGGTCTGCGTGGGGCGAAGGTGAGCGGGGGTGAGTGGGTGGGTGAGTGCTGGAATACTAAAATTAGGCGAGCGCAGTGTGGTGAGGGGGCACCGCAGGAATTCTACACAAGATCAAGACACGGACAAGGGGCGAATGTCACATTTCAGGCTTCCATGGCCCCCGTCGCAGGGAACGCAGAACAATCGCAACGAAAAGTCGTCATACAGCAGCCAAGCAAGCAAAGCCAAGCCTCTGCGTCCGCTTTGGACGCTTCTTCCTTTTCCCCCAAGCCAGCGACATGAGAGGATGAGAGCCACACGCTCCCCACCGACTGCTTCTTCCTCAGTTCGACGAGCTAGATCATCATGCTTTTGCACTTTAAAAACAATGAAACGCAACAAGCAAGAAAAAGATGAGGCACGCCACTAGACTTTCCGCGGTAAGCCAACCACACGTGGTGCAGAGGGGTCGCAAGGGTTATGACGAGGGGACTCCTTAGCGCAGTTGTTGGTTCTTGCGCGAATCGTCTGCGGATTGACCGTATTGGGCCAAAAGTGGGGCAGCAACGTCTCAATGTGAAGCTTCTTTTGTGCGCTCGTTGTGCTAGTCTTATTTAACTGCCTCGCAAGGTGCATGTTGGACAAGGTGGACGTCAAGCGGGCCTATTACTGAGGGTCTCAACCTCCCCTCTCGTTGCACTCAATAACATACTAACCTACCGCGTCCTATAGCTCTCCATGGAAACTTCAGCAGGAACAGCAGCGACCCCTCAACCACCAAGGCGGCAACATTATGGCTCCTTCATGTTGGCAGAAGACGACGAGGATGAGGATGACGATGGTACAGGGCTGCTCGGTCACGGCGTGAGCTCTTGGGGCCGATGGCGTAAGCGGGCCGGGACATGCCTAGGCGACACTCTCGTCGCTGTCGCGGCGATTTCTGTTGCCGTGTTTATCACAGGTAGGCACCCAAGAAGGACGACAGTGTGAACGCAAGCTTGTACGGAAATGAAATCTGCACACAGAAGGAGGTTCAAATTCCGCGGCTTCGCCGCCGCCTTGATCCTTATACTCCTCTTCACCACAAGGAAGAAAGCCCTCCCCTCCTCCCCCTTGTCCTCCTCCTCGCTAGCATAAACGTATGAGGGCAAAAACACAAACCGAACGCTCACAGCCAACGAGCTCACCGCAATCCACATATAACACCACAGTGATAGACAATTTACCCTACGGCTTGCTCCTCTTCCCACCCTCATTCAATCTGGGTCCCCTTGGGGTGCAACTTGTCCTGGTGTCTGCCATCGTCTCCCAAGCCGTCTTTGGCGCCATGTCCACTTTCTCTTGTGCCCTCGGGAGCTTCATCATCGAAAACGTTGCCTTCCTTCGAACCATGAGCACGTCCCTCTACAGTCAACTCCGCGACGAGGGTCGAACGGACGAGGCCTTGATGACGATCTTATTCTGCTTCTCCTTCTCCACCCTCCTGACGGGAGCAGCCTTCTACGCCTTGGGCGTGCTGCAGCTGGGCAAAGTCTCATCCTTCGTGCCCCAACATGTCGTGCTTGGATGCATTGGTGGCATGGGGGTATTCATCGTGTGAGTAAAGAATGGGAGAGATGGGGCAAAGCAGGGGAAATGCCTGTACTCAATGACAAGCACAAGCAACGATGCCTTAATTCCTCATTTACCAACCCATCCCACTCACCAAAACTCGCCCATTTCTGCATACAAACGCTAACAATTCGCAGTTGTGAGGGTATAGGGATCACGACAGGGATCGACTGGGGGTGGGAGCCCAGTGTCCTCCTTGCCCAGCTCCACCCTTCGCCGTTTCTCAAGATCTTGGTAACCGGCTTCTTAACCGTTAGTCTGAGTCTGTTGAAGCAGAAGATAAAGCACCCCATTCTGACGCCGGTATTTTTCCTAGCGATCCCGGTGGTCTTCTACGCGGCCTTGTACCCGTTGGGGGTGTCGACGGACGAGGCGCGGGACAGCGGGTGGTTGTTCTCGTTTGCCACGCCGGGGGGGGGGGGACGAGGGGGAGGAGGAGCGGGAGGAGGAACGGGAGGGGTCACATCCGTTGGTAATAATAGTAGTAACAGTACAAGGGTGAACAGGGATGGAGGGGGGCTGGAAGGAGGGATGGGAGGAGGGGCCGAAGCGACGGCGGGCGTGGGGAGGATGTCCATGTCGTCGTTGGGAGTAATTGATGAATGCCGGAGCTTCCCGGGGGTACTGGCGTGCTTGGACGTGCGGTTAATCGCCTGGGATGTGGTGCCATCGCAGCTGTTCACGTTTTTGGGGCTGGTGTTTTTTAGGTGGGGAGGGAAGGAGGGAGGGAGGGAGGGGGAGAGAGAGGGATTAGTCGCTTCATGTACCCACATCGGTCTCCTCCCTCCCTTCCTCTCATCCTCCCTCCGTCCCTCCCTGCTCTAGTCTTATCCACATCCCAGTCAATGTGCCCGCGCTTGCGGCCACTACAGGCACAGACGTGGATTTGAACAAGGAGCTCAAGGCCCACGGGGTGTCCAATCTGTTGTGTGGCCTCTTCGGGGGCCTGCAGACGTACATGGCCTACTCGTGCGTTTATGGGGGGAGGAGGGAGGGGAGGAGGAACAGAGGGACGGACGGGTGGAGCGAGACTCAATATAAGGCAACCTGAGATTCCTGCCTTGTGCGTGTCTTCAGTCCCACCGATCATTCCTCCTTCTCTCCCTCCCTCCCTCCCTTCTCTCACCTACAGCACCAGCGCTCTGTACTTCAAAACCGGCGGTGGGTATCGCCCATGCCTCTTCCTCATCGCGGCACTGATGGCCGCCTTCCTCCTTCTGGGGCAAGAGGCAATCACCTATTTCCCTCGACCTCTCGCGGGATGCCTCCTCCTCCACCTCGGAGCGGTGCTGCTGTATGAGAGTTTGGTATTGACGTGGCAGAAGGCGGTGGACATGAGTGAATACGTCACAATCTGGACCATCACGCTGAGTATGACTATCATCGGCTTCATGGAAGGTTAAATAAGCACGTGATTTCCCTTTCTCTCCCCCCCTCACTCCCTCCCTCACTTCCCCCCCTCTTTTCTTTTCTATATTTGCGTGTGTGTGTTAAGTCCTTGGCCGTCTTCCCTTCCTCCCTATCTCCTCTTTTATACAAGCTCCTGTAGATCGCTTCCTCATTTCTCAAGCGAAACCCCTCCACGCCCCCACCCCCCCACCCCTCCCTCCCTCCCTCCCTTCCTCCCTCCCAGGTGTGGGCATTGGCCTCCTCCTCGCGTGTGGAATCTTCGTCGTACAGTGTTCGCGCAATAATCCCATCGGGAGTGCCTTCCCAGGAGACGGGCTCTCCAGCAAGGAAATGCGGTCGCCAGCTCAGAGGAAGCTCCTCGCTTACCGTTTGCAGGGCTCCATTTACATCATTCGACTGCGAGGTACCGACGGAAGGAGGGAGGGAAGGAGGGAAGGAGAGCTGCTAGGGGATGATGATCTAGGACAAAGCACCGCACAAAAGGCAGCGTCCGACCGTTTCTTCCTTCCCTCCCACCCTTCCTCCCTCTCTTCGTTGCCCCCTCAGGTAATCTCTTCTTCGGCAACATCGAACAGCTCTTCCTCCACCTTCGCGAGGTCTTCCACCGCATGCCGCACCTCCTCTTCCTCGTCCTCGACATGGGCGAGCTAGCCGGCATAGATTTCTCGGCACGGGATCGCTTAGTGCGGATGTGCAAGACGATGACGGGGCAAGGGAAGGAGGGGGGGAGGAGGGTTCACATGGTGTGGGCGGCGTTACACAAACCTCTGAAGGAGAAGTTGAAAGCTGGAGGGTGTTTTGGGGAGGAGAGAGGTGGGGGGGGGGGAAGGGGGAAATGGCTGGGGGGGGGGGAGGGGGGGGGGGGGGGGGGGGGGGGGGGCGGGGGGGGAGGGGAGGGGGAGGGGGGG
>Ga0160419_101148_pt1 | contig 11832 bp, 18 predicted proteins | sample CelAP2metagpilot_2_FD_108196 | JGI IMG/M metagenome (GOLD analysis project Ga0160419, IMG submission 108196) | Phycosphere-associated microbial communities from Cellana algal ponds in Kailua-Kona, Hawaii, USA - Cellana AP2-4-25 metagenome pilot ... | reverse complement strand
CCCTCCCCCCCTCCCTCCCTGCATCCCCTCCTTGATGTCGCCGTGACATGCTGCCCGGTGGTGGCTAGAAAGGCGACCCTCCTCTCGTTCCGATCCTCCCCTCGTTCCGATCCTTTCCTTGTTCCGATCCTTCCCTTGTTCATGCAGCCCTCTCGGCCTGGCTCGACCCCCTCACGCTTGCCCTCCCCTTCTATCTGTGCCTCTTTTCCCATCCCGCTCACCACCTCCTCCCTCGCTCTTTGGCTCCCTCCCTCCCTCCCTCCTCAGGTATCTGTCCCTGCTGCCCATCATCGGTGGTGTGGCGCTTGCCTCCCTCAAGGAGCTCGACTTTAAGCTCAAGGCCCTCATCTTCGCATTGGCTGCCAACCAGGTGCGTCAGCCTTCCACCCCTCTCTTCCTCCCTCTCTCCTTTCGCTTTCCTTTCCGAGGAAAGGGAGACAAGCAGGATAGCGTTCCCCCATCCCCTCACCCTCCCTCCCTCCCGTCCTCAGGCCGCGGCCTTCAAGAACGTGGTTGCCAAGAAGACGAACAAGGAGAATTGGGCGAAGAAGCTCGGGCCCCAGAACATGTGAGCATCGGAGGGAGGGAGGGAGGGAGGGATAGAGGGAGGAAGGGAGGGAAAGAGGGAGGAAGGAGAGGGATTAAGGATTGTGGCAACAAGCTATGATCATGCTACCCGGGAAATAGCATCGGAATGAAGACCAATATAACGAGGGAAGACGAGTGACAAGACGGTCGTTATGGCTCCCTGTAATTCTCACCCTCCCTTACCGCATCCCTCCTTCCCTTCCTCCCTTCCTCCCTCCCTTCCTCCCTCCCTTCCTCCCTCCAGGTACGCCGTGGTAACTATCTTGGCCTTCCTGGCCACCATGCCGCTCGTCCTCTTCCAGGACCTTCCCCACCTTAAGGGATTGTACCAGGGCCTCGAGGTAGGGCTCCAGGGAGGCAGGGAGGGAGGAGGGGAAATGATGGTTGATGTCGTGGTGACTATTGCCTCGCTGTGTGGTTCTGGTTACGGAGTCGTTCCCGGGCGCACGAGGGACTCATAATCCGCTCATGTTTACGGACTTAGCACTCATCTCTCCGTCCTCCCTCCCTCCCCAGGCCGCCGGCAAGCTCAAGGATCTGGTGAAGTTCGCCGTCTTCTCGGGCCTCAATTTCTACATCTACAATGAGTTCTCTTTTCTGGCGCTCTCCAAGCTCTCGCCCGTCACCCACTCCGTGGCCAACACCCTCAAGGTACGTTGGCGGTCCCTCGGTCCCTCCCTCCCTCCCTCCCTTCCTGTCTTCTCTCCCTCTCTTTGGTGGAGCAAACACTTGAATGGGATAGGGCACCAACCCCCTCCCCCCCCCCCTCCCTCCCTCCCCTTTCCCCTCCTCCCAAGCGCGTGGTGATCATCGTGGCCTCTTGCATCGTCTTCCGCACGCCCACCACCTTCCTGGGCAACGTGGGCTCGGCCATCGCCGTGTTGGGAACCCTCCTCTACTCCCTTTCCAAGAAGAAGTACTCCGGCTCCGCGCACTAAGTTCTTCCCCGTCCCAGGCGTCCCTCCCTCCCTCCCTCTCTCCTTCTTTTCCCTCCTCCCAACCCTTTCTCATCCTTTTGTGTCCCTCTCGGCTGAAGATGAGAGAGGGAGGGAGGGAGGGAGGGAGGGAGGACGGGGGGGAGGAGGGACAAGAAAGAGACAGAGGTTTGATTTACCCCTCGTGTCCTTTGTTGGAGGTCGACGAGGAGGAGATATTCTACTACACACGTGATCGGGAGAGGAAGAAAGAGAGAGAGATGGAGAGAGAGAGAGAGAGGAAAATAAGGCAAGCCCCTCCCCCCCCTCCCCCCCTCGCCCCTAAAGCAGGAAGCGGCGAAAAGAGAAGAGAAGAAGAAATACGGGTTGGGCCTCCACAAGCAAGCACCACGCAAAGAATGAAGAATCGATTTGAAAAAATGAATGAAGGGTTGAGAGGGAGAATGAGGAAAGGAGTGGAGGAATAGAAACCTTTTAATTTCTTTCTTTATTTGTCGGTATTTTGGGGTTTTCTAAGGTTGTTGACATATGCATTTGTTCCTCGCACCTATAGTCCTCTTTCTCTACTCTCCCTCTCTCTACTCTCTCTGCGCACTCTCTCTTTACTCTCTCTCTCTTTACTGTCATTATCTTGTTACTCTCCTTCCAATCGATTGTCTCTTTCACTCTCAGTGTCTTAAATCATCCATGTCAGTCCCACCCCTCCCACCTTCCCTCCCTCCCTCTGCCCCTCCCTCGCTCCCTCCCTCACAGTAGCCCCTGCGTCCACGTCGTCAACGTGGGGGCCCATACCTTCCAATGACCCCTCAACAGCGCTTCCTCCTCTTCCTCCCCTCCCTCCCTCCCTCCCTCCCCCTGCCCTACCGAAGAGCACTCTCTAAGCAAGGACGCCCTCTCCTCCCTCATCCTCTCCTTCAGCCCTCCATCCGCGCTCACCAGCCACACCTGCGACTCCAAATCACGCTCAAACGACCGATGCCCGTAATTCGAACTCCCCGCCACCGTCAAGGCCACCCCCCCTCCCTCCCTCGCTCCCTCCCCCTCTTCCTCCCCCTCAAGCAGCCACAGCCCCTTCCCATGGAAGGTCCAGCCCGGGCGAGTGTATCGATAGAGGGAGAGAGGAATAGAGGGAGGGAGGGAGGGGCGAAAGTGTTTGCGGACGCGCTGTTCGTGGAGGGCGTATGCCAGGGGAATGAAGGCTTTGATGCCTCGGGCACCGGCGAACCCGTGCGTCTCAGCCGAAGGACATAGAATGCTCAGATGTCTTCTCTCCCTCCCTCTCTTCCTCCCCGTTTCATTACATTGTTGCTCTCCTTGGAGCCCTCCTTCTGTCCCTTCCTCCGTCCCTCCCTGTTGCCACGTCTGTAGGTCCTCGAGGAAGGACAGGGGAGGGTTGAGGTAGGCCGTGGCAAGGCTCATGTGCTGCGAGGCCGAGGAGGGGGAGGGGGAGGCGGAAAGGAGGGCGTGGAGGAGAGTTTGGTCAAGTCGGAGTCCCAGAGGGCCACATTGAACGGTGGGCATGGCCCAGCAGACGTGCTCGTCCGAGAAAGACGGAGGGAGGGAGGGCGAAGTGGAGGAAAAGAGGTCCGTCAGTTCGGTTTTGAGCGCTTGGAAGTCGACGACGCTCCGATGTTCTTGACTCAGAGCTACGAGAGGGGAGACTGCATAACGCCCTAGCATTTCAATTAACTCGTGGTAGAAACCAGCCAGGGTCTCAGGCGGCCCTCCCCCCCTTCCTCCCTCTCCTCCTCCTCCTCCCCCTCCCCCTCGTATATGGACGTAGCGATCCTGCCTGGTGGTAAAATAATCTTGCGATAAATTGGCTCCTGTGATTAAGATCTCCTCGTCGTCAAACGCCATGACCTTGACGTGAGAGACGGCCACGGCTTCGTTCACAGGACTTGGGAGGAAGCGTCGGGCAAGAGGGCCAGAAAGCTGGGGCATGCGGAAGAGGGAGACGCGGACGTTTGGGGAGGAAAAGGAGGGGAGGGAGAGGAGGGGGGCGAGGGTCGCAAGGGAGGAGGCGTGATGACTATGGCCGCGGGTACCGCGGGAATGATCGAGGAGGATGTGGACTTGCAGGGAGGGGTACTTGGCGCAAGCGGCGGTGATGTGCTGGACGAGGGCTTGTTCCATGGGGCCATGTCCAAGGTAGAGCGCCGAGAGGGTCAGGCGGTCCCGACAGCGACTGATGCTCTCAAAGAGGGTGTGGTAGAATTCGGAGGGCTCGCGGAGGAAGGAGATGGAAGAAGGGGAGAGGGGGAAAAGAGGGGGACGAGGGGACGGGGCACGGTCGAAGAGGGAAGACAGGAGGGCGGGGGGAGTGGGAGGTGATGTTGACGAAGAGTAGGAGCAAACACAAGGGGTGTTGGTAGCTAAGTAGGGACGGAGATTGGCTGTCTTGAAGTGGCTGGGGGTAGAGTAGAGGCGCTGATGTATGGAGCGGCGGACGCAGGGAATCATCAGTTGAATCAAGGGAGTCGGCAGGCAAATGGAGGCGAAAATAATAGTACAGGCAGATGTCCTCCCGTATAGGTGCACCAAGGGCAGCAGAACGTAGCTATTACTCTATGTGTGTCAGTGTGATGTTGTGCGGTGGTAATTGGATGTGCTGCGTGTTTGGTTTAGTGGCGTGGCGGGGCGATAGCGCATGTAGGAGGTCAAGAAATGCCGTTTGGCCCATTTTTTTTTTCTTCCCCAGATTGTCGCGCTCACCGGAGTCAAATGCTTGGATGCTTATAACGAATAAAGAAAGCCCCCGGACGTTTCAAGCAGCACAGAAAAAGGAACAAGAGTAGACGCAAAGGTGCAGGCTTGGACTCCTTTCTTTTTCTACGAAGAAAGGTAAGTCCCTCCCCCTTGGGCAGTTACTGTACTTGACTTGCTTTGGGTGCAAAGACATGCCCATCATCTCTTTTCACTATCCATTTCTCGCCCTCCTCGTTCTGAACTATATACTTACGACTACCCCCCATCTTTGTGCTCTAGGTGCAAATGCTGGGATATTTTTCCTCCCCTCCCCTCCCTCCCTCCCTCCCTGATCTCCTTCCCTCAAGCAGACGGAGTCCACTTATCTGGCACTTTGGCGAAGTATCTCTCCATCGCCGCCTGAAACCGAGACCGGTAGGGTTGGGGTTGGATCACGGTCGGCTCGGCTTGTCCGGCTATCATGCCGACTGACTTGCCCATGCGCTCCATCTTTTTAATGATGTCATATTGGCGCATGTAGTCGATGATACCCACCACCAGGGCCTACAGGAGGGAAGGAGGGAAGATGGAAACGGAATGTGAGTGAAACCTCAGAGATGTGTCTATAACATGCATCAGCTTGGGAATGCCCTGCGGGTTTCCCTCCCTCTCTTCCTCCCTCTCTCCCTCCCTCCGCCTCTCCTTACCTTTTGCTCCTCGTCCACGCCCACCAAGATGGAGTAGTCGATGATCTTAATGTAGGCCAAAAAGGCAGTGTCGTTTGCCATAGCCCGCATAAAGTAAGCTTGGTCGGGGACGAACAAAGGGACTGGCTTGCCTGTGGAGGGAGAAGGGAGAAGAGGAGGTTCAAACACACGGCATTCATGATTTTGGGGCTTAAATTCTTCCTCCCTCCGTCCCTCCGTCCCTCCCTCCCTCCCTCCCTCCCTTCCTTCCTTTCCTGCTCCGCCCTCCTTCACCTCCCCCCCCCGCACCTTGGGTGTACTCGAGCAAGTTCTCGTCCAGGAGAGTTCGGCGGATGATGCGTCGAGGGTACAGTGGATGCTGTTGCTGCTGCTGCTGCTGCTGGCTTGCCTTCCCTCCCTCCTTCCCTCCCTCCTCCTTCTCCTGGCGAGAGGAAGTAGACGTGGCCGACGCCTGGTGCGTCACCGTCGGGGGCTGGAGCGAACGGAGGGGTAGCGCGGACGCGGGAGACGAGACGGGAGAGGAGGGTGTGGAGGGAGGAAGGGAGGGGGGGGACGCTCTCTTCTCCTTTTCGTGTTCTATCTTCTCCTTCTCCTGCTCTTGCCGCTCTCGCTCCTGGTCGTCATGCTGCCGCTGTTCTTCGGCACTCAAACTGATGTACCGCGAGCGAGTCGACCCCTGAAGAAAATGAGCGAACATCAACGTATGGTGTGAGTGAAGGATGGAGACGTACTCCTCCTCGGTCACTCCCTCCCTCCCTCCCTTTCTCCCTCCCAGCCTACCTTGAGGTCGTAAACCCGATGGATGCAGCGATTGAAGAAAATGTTCGGCATCACCACCTACAAGGAAGGAGGAGGGAGGGAGGGAAGGGAGGGATGGTCAGAACAGGGAATGCGCAGTCGTTATCTTTTCCATTGCCCCGTTCCTCTCTTCCTTCTGCCTCCCCTCCCTCCCTCCCTCCCTCCCTCCCTTCCTTCCTCCTTCGTACCAACTGCTTGAAGACCTTCTTGCCCGTGCACCGGTTGTGGCTCTCCGTCTCGAACAGACCCAGGATCTTGCAGAGCACCGAGGGGTGGGCGTGGAAGAGGGACTGAGGGAGGGAGGGAGGGAGGGAGGGAGGGAGGGAGGGAGGTGCTGTGGGTCCGCATTGAGACACAGTGGAAGGAGCTGGACGCGCCCTCAGATCAGACTCCGATCCATTTTCCTTTCCCCCCTCCCTCCGTCCCTCCCCCTCCGTCCCGCCTTCCTTCCCTTGCTTACCTTGGAGACGTAGTCGAAGTAGGCGGGAGCTGCCTCCAGGAACATGGCAAGCTCCTTGTCGTTGATCTGCTTGAGGACAAAGCTAGGGAGGGAGGGAGGGAGGGAGGGAGGGAGAGAGGGAGGGAGGAAAGGAGAGTCAAGTTCAACACTGCCATTTTCTGGTCACTGATCTGCTTGAGGAGGAAGCGAAGGAGGGCGAGAGGGAGAAGGGGGGGGGGGGGAGATATGCGTAGAAGGGAGAGAGAGAAATGTGGGCGGACGAAAAATGTGGGAGGGAGGGAGGGAGGGAGGGAGGGAGGGACGTACCGGCCATCGTCGGTAATGGAAAAGGTCGCCCCGGACTTGCCGCCTGTGGCGTCGAACCTGCCTGAGGATGCAAGAGATTTGATGAAAGCTTCCTCTTCCTCTCCTCCTCCCTCCTCCTCCAACTCGGTGCCTCCCTCCCCCTCCTTCGTGGAGGACGGGGAAGAAGAGGGGGAGGGGGAGGAGGAAGAGGAGGAGGCGGCGGGAGAGGAGGGGGGGGTGGAAGCATCCTCTCCCATTGCGCGAGCTTGTCGAAAGAAGACGGTGCGGAGGGCCTGAGGGTGGCGGTATTGGCGACGGGATGGGTGGGGGAGGGAGTGCGGGGGGGAGGAGTAAGCCTCACGCATCCTCATCGTAATTGTCGTCGGCCTTGTCAATTTACTCGTGTTCTTGCTCATATATTTTATTCGTGTTGTCCTTGCTGACCCATTTTTTTTCCTGAGCGTTTCCTATTCCCTTTCATCTCCCTCCCTCCCTCCCGCACCCGAAATTGTGTAGCCCAATAAACGTTGACGGTGAAGCGGACCAGGACCTCACCGTGAGGATCCACGTCCTGGAACTTGATCTGAGAGAAGAGGGAGAGAGGGAGGGAGGGAGGGAGGGAGGGCAGGGAGGTGAATAAAGGGGGTGAGAATGAGGTACACAGCCGAGAGGGGCGAAAAGAAGGAAGGAAGGGAGGGGGGAAAGGGGGAGGTCCATGACTGAGTACGGATACGGCTCTTCCAAGAACAAGAAAGACGCCACCCGAAGGGAAGGAGGGAAGGAGGGAGGGAGGGAGGGAGGGGCGGCATCTGCAAACCTTGATGTGGCTCTTTTCGGGGTAGAGCATCAATCGCTCCAGCCCCCTGTCTTCCTCCGCCTCCTTCTCCTCCCTCTCTTTCCTCGTCTTTCGATCTCCCGACCTTTGCCCGGGGGGAGGGGGGGAGGAGGGGGGGGAAGGAGCAGACGTCGGCGAGTCATGACGACGGAGGGCCTGTGGGTTGACCGGACGGTGGAATGAAGTCAGCGTGCGGGCTCGCCATCCCCTCCCTCCCTCCCTCCCTCCCTCCCTCCCTCCCTCCGCACCAGCGTCTGGAACTCCCGGAAGCGCGAGCGGTATTCCTGGCAAGATAGGGCATAGCTGATGATGGTCGAGGCCTGGGAGGAAGAAGGGAGGGAAGGGGAGGAGGGAGGGGAGGGAGAAAAGAAAATGAGGGGGTGAAAAGGGAAGGGGAGGGAGGGAGGGAGGAAAGAGAGGGCGAGAGTGTGTGTGCTACGCTTACCATCTCCTCCACCACTGGAATGACGCCTCCGTTCGGCAGCGGCTCCAAGCCTGAGGTTGTCAAGATAAAAAAGGAAATTATCGCTCTCATCCACCTGATACACACCCTCTTTCTTCCCTCCCTCCCTCCCTCCCTCCCTCCCTACCCAGCCGCCCCACCCAGGCGAGGATGTCCTCTAGTTCGACGGCATAAGGCGAGCCCTCCGCATTTTCCTAAAAGACAATAATAATCATGAAAATTACAACTTAATCGTGCGCATTCCTCCTCCCCAGCTCTCCTCCTTCCCTCCCAGGCAGCGACCAACTGTAAGCTTTCCATCATCCCTTGCTCCCTCTCCCCTCCATAATCCTCATAACAGGGAATGACAATTTTCTCTCCCCATCCCTCCCTCCCTCCCTCACCTTTCCACCCAAGAGTCGGACCAGGGCACTGGCCAGTGAGTTCTTGCCCATCGACGCAGACGCGGAGAGGACGGTCGTCAGACTGTGTGTGTGGCTTAACGCAGCGTGGGGAGGGGTGGGGGGAGGGAGGGAAGGGTCGACTCCGCTGCTGTTGCCGCTGATGGCGACACGGGGCTTGGGCGGTGGTGGGAGCATGAGGCGGGAGTCTATGTCCTTCCTTGTCAGCTTGCGGTTTTGGGAGGAGGAGGAGGAGGATGTGGAGGAGGAGGAGGTGGAGGCGGCGGCTGCGCGTTCTTCCTCCTCCTCTTCCACGGAGGGAGGAAAGAGGAGCATGTCTTCTTCCTCCCCCCTGCCCTCCTCCCCTTCCTGTCCGTCCTCCCCCTCGTCCTCGTCGCCCTGGCCTTCGTCGGAGACAATGGAACGAGAAGGATTGAGGGAAGAGACTCCTGTGTGAGAGGGGGGAGGGGGGGAGAAGGTGTATGAGAGGCGGTGGAAAATGTCAGGAAATAAGGGGATATAAGCATCCGCTCATAAATCAGAAATTACTCTCTCCCTACTTCCCTTTCTCTCTCCCTCCCTCCCTCCCTCCCTCCCTCTCTTCTGTTTCTTGACTTCATATACCTCGCTCTTTCTCCACCTCCTTCTCCTTCTGTTTTCCCTTTTCCCGCCCCAACAGGAGTGGCTGCAGCTGCTGCTGCAGCTGCTGCGAAAAGGCAGACGGGGGGGTGCTTAAGCTGTGCGTGGAGGGATGCGAGGCCTTTGTCAGAGTCTCAATTGTCCCCCCTAGCCCTTCCTCCCCCCCTCCCTCCATCCCACCCTACCCACCTCGTCCCTCCCGCGGCTGCCACGAGCATTGCAGCCTGCGCCTTGAGAGCCTGCAGCCACCTCCCGGAAAGAATCAGACGCTCGTTCCAGGCCAGCACCTGAATAGAGGAAAACGACAAATGCAGTGATGAGCAAAAAGGGGCTCGAAAGCTGTCCTTCTTCTCTCCCACCCTTCCTCCCTTCCTCCCTTCCGACCTGGAGGTAGACTTGTCGCTGGCACTGCGTCGGGTACAGCGCGCGCTCGGCCGGTGTCATCTTCCTGCGAGCCCGTCGTGAGGGATGAGGCGGCAGCTCTTCCTTCTCCCCTTCCTCCACCACTACTGCCTCTTCCTCTCCTTCCTCGTTTTCATCTTTTCCCTTCTTCATCCGCTCGGCGCTTACGCCCTCCTTCCCTGCCTCTCCCCCTTCCTCCTCCTCCTCCTCCTCCTCCCTGCAGTCATTATTGTTCTTGTTCTTGATACTGCTGCATTCCTCCATGAGGGTGGAGAGGCACTCGGCGATGGCGCGGGCAAATTGGCGGACATCGCCCTAAAGGGAAAGGGGGAAGGAGAGAGAAAGATAGAGGGAAGGATGTGTGGACGTTAACGAGTGAGTGGGAAGACTTGGAAGTGGAAGAGGGGCGATGGAGGAGGGCGGGAGGGAGGGCGGGAGGAAGGGCGGGGTCGAACGTACCTCGAGCGTCTCAATCTCCTTCACTACCACCTGAAACTCACTCGCCGTCTCGCTGGTAAGTCCACTCTTCCCTCCTTCCTTCCCTCCCTCTCCGCCTTCCCCTCTTCCTATCCTCGCAGGGCTCCCTAGGCGAGGCGTGACTACACCAGGTACTTGCAGGGGAGGGGACGAGGGAGGGAGGGAGGATAATGCCAACGGAGAAGGTCGTCGAGGCAACGACAAGGAAGGGGGGGAGGAAGGGGCGGAGAGAGGGAGGGTAGAGGAGAGAGTATCATCGGCTTCTCCACCCGAACCTTTCTCTCCTCCTTGCCCTCCTTCTCCTTTCCCTCCTCCCCCTCCTCCTCCCTCTCCCACATCACTGCTCTTCCCTCCCCCTCCCTCCCGTCCTCCCCCTCCCTCTAGGGCAAGGAGAGTCTCCAAGGCCATCGAAACATTTCTGGTCTCCTCCCGCATGTCCGACAGACGCTCCTGTTAAAGCGATCAAAAAGATGAGTGTAAATGGATATTTCCCTCTTTTCTTCCCTCCCTCCCTCCCTCCCTCTTGTTGACAGAAACAGAACACAACCGTCAACGCCTCCCTCCCTCCCTGCCTCCCTGTCTCCCTCCCTCGTACCTGGAATCGCTGGAAGAAGAGCGTTGCCAGCTCCCAGCTTTTCATTAATGCCTTGGTCACCTCGTCCTATCCACCGCAATGCGTATATGGGTAAGTGAGTCGAGATACCGGTAACCTTCCCTCCCTCCCTCCCTCCCTCCCTACCTCCTTCGCTTCCTCCTTCCCGGCCTCCAGCAGCGTCGCGGCCGAGGGCACGTGCACGTGATATGGCCTGGCGGGCTCCCACTCGAAACGAGCGGCGATATCCCCGCTCCCGAACCACAGGATGTGATCCCTGAGGGAAGGAGGGAGGGAAGGAGGGAGGGAGGGAAGTGGAGGGGGGTCACGAAGTGGAGGGAGGGAGGGAGGGAGGGAGGGAGGGAGGGAGCAGACGTACCGGTGAAGCGAGTGTGTGCAGCCGGCCACCGAGCGTCGTCCATGGGCCGTCAGATTGTAGAAGAAAACCTGGGCGGGTACAAAAGAAGGTGAGTCTCGACCAGCCTCTCCAGCCCTCCTTCCCTCCCTCCCTGCCTTGCGTACCTCTAAGAGCTTTCCGAACGACCACTTACGGGTCTCGTGGCTCATCTCCACCAGGGGCGTCACCACCACATCAGGGCCACAGCGCTGGAGGGAGGGAGGGAGGAAGGGAGGAAGGGAGGGAGGGAGGGAGGGGTGGATGGATATTGGCGAGTAAGTGCGATACGACGTGACAATGCGGAAGAATTGATATCCCTCCCTCCCTCCCTCCCTCCCTCCCTCCCTCCCTCCCTCCCTCCCCCCCCCCTTACCTCGCAAGCAGCACACATAAAAATCGGCCGCACAGCCTCTCCTTGTTCCCCCTGCTGCTGCTGCTGCTGCTGCTGCTGCTGTTGTTGTTCTTGTTGCTGCTGCTGCTGCTGCTGCTGTTGCTGCTGCGGAGAAGAAAATGATAGCGGTGGAGAGGGGGCCGAGGAGGAGGATGAAGGGGGAGGGAGGGAGGAGGGGAGGGAGGGAGGGAGGGGAAGAGCTAAAACTCTTCTTTTTCGGATGTCCTGACTGCCACTACTACTACTGCTGCTGCCTCTACTGCAGCTGGTCCTGTTGGTGCTGCTGGTGCTGTTGCCGCTCTTGTCGCTGGTAGTGCTCTTGCTGCTGCTGTTGGTGCTGCTGCGGCCTTGTACGACGTCATAGAGGGATCGAGGGAGCTTGCGGGTGGTGATGACCAGACGGCCGTCTGGAGGAGAAGGGAGGGAGAGAGGGAGGGAGGGAGGGAGGGAGGGAGGGTGAGAAAGAGGCAGGGGAGGAGGAAGAGGGAGAAAGAGGGAGAAAGGGAGGGAGGACCTTTGTGAGCGAAAGACATCGTGTGCTCCAGCATGGACCGCTGGCACTTGCTATTTTGACAGCGCAGGGTGGGGTTGAAGCAAGAGCCTAAAAGATAAAGGAGAAAGGGAGGGAGGGGGAAAAGGGATGGGGGATGGGAGGGAGGATTAGTTGGGGTAGACTGTGAATGGAGATGGAAAAGGAGGGAGGGGGGGGGGGGGGGGGGGGGGCACCAAACGGGGGGGAAAGGGGCGGGGGGGGAGGTTTGGGGGCAAAAAAAGGAGGGGGGGGGGCTAAACTTT
>Ga0160419_101147_pt1 | contig 11839 bp, 13 predicted proteins | sample CelAP2metagpilot_2_FD_108196 | JGI IMG/M metagenome (GOLD analysis project Ga0160419, IMG submission 108196) | Phycosphere-associated microbial communities from Cellana algal ponds in Kailua-Kona, Hawaii, USA - Cellana AP2-4-25 metagenome pilot ... | reverse complement strand
CATCGCCTCCCTGCCGCTCAACAGCGCGGGCTTTCTCGATGCGCCCCTGCCGGCCCCGCTGGCACCGACGGCCTATGCCCGCACGGGGGATTTTCCGCTCGGGCTGCTGCTGCTTTTCGGGCTCTGCACCTGTGCCGTCGCGGGACGGCGGGAATAGCGATTGACGCCCCTCCGGCGGGCCGATAAGCCCGGAACGATGTGCCACAACGGCTTCCTGACGTGGCATGAATTGATCATTGGAGCGCCTATGTCCCGACAGAACTATGTCTTCACCTCGGAATCCGTTTCCGAGGGCCACCCCGATAAGGTCTGTGACCGCATTTCCGATGCGGTGCTGGACGCCTTCCTGAGCGAGGAGCCGGAGGCCCGGGTCGCGGCGGAAACCTTTGCTACCACCAACCGCGTGGTGATCGGCGGGGAGGTGGGCCTCTCGGACAAGGCCAAGCTCTCGCGCTATCTTGAGGGGGTCGAGGAGATCGCCCGGTCCTGCATCAAGGACATCGGCTACGAGCAGGAGGAGTTCCACCACGCCACCTGCGAGATCACCAACCTGCTGCATCCCCAGTCGGCGCACATCGCCCAGGGCGTGGACGCCAAGGGCGACAAGGACGAGGGCGCGGGCGACCAGGGCATCATGTTCGGCTTCGCCACCGACGAGACGCCCGAGCTCATGCCGGCCCCGATCCACTACGCCCACGCGATCCTGCGGCGCCTGGCCGAGGTGCGCAAGGACGGCACCGAGCCGACCCTCCGGCCCGACGCCAAGAGCCAGCTTTCCGTGCGCTACGAGGGCGGCAAGCCGGTCGGGGTCAGCTCCATCGTGCTTTCCACCCAGCACGAGAGCGCGGACCAGACCAGCGATGACATCCGCGCCATCGTGGAGCCCTACATCCGCGAGGTCCTGCCCGAGGGCTGGATCGACGCCGAGACCGTCTGGCACGTGAACCCGACGGGCACCTTCGTGATCGGCGGGCCGGACGGGGACGCGGGCCTGACCGGGCGCAAGATCATCGTGGACACCTACGGCGGCGCGGCCCCGCACGGCGGCGGTGCCTTCTCGGGCAAGGACCCGACCAAGGTGGACCGCTCGGCCGCCTACGCGGCGCGCTACCTGGCGAAGAACGTGGTGGCCGCGGGCATGGCCAAGAAGTGCACGATCCAGCTTTCGTACGCCATCGGGGTGAGCGAGCCGCTTTCCATCTACTGCGAGACCCACGGCACCGGCGAGGTGGACGATGCCGCCATCGAGCGGGCGATCCGGCGCGCCATGAGCCTGACGCCGCGCGGCATCCGCGAGCATCTCCAGCTTAACAAGCCGATCTACCAGCGCACGGCGGCCTATGGCCACTTCGGGCGGGCGCCCGAGGCCGACGGCGGCTTCAGCTGGGAGCGCCTGGACCTGGCCGAGGTCCTGGCCGCCGAGGTCTGATCCGGGGCGGGGCAGGGGCGCCGCCGAGGGCGGTTGCAGGCCCTGCCCGCTTTGGCTAAAGGCAGGCGCCATGACAAGCACCCGCCGCCCCCACCGCAACTTCTATGGCCGCATCAAGGGCAAGTCCCTCAAGCCGGCCCAGGAACGCTATCTGGCAGAGGACCTGGAGGCGCTCAGCCCCGGCCCGGTGAGCTGGGAGGAGAACCCCGAGCGGCATGACCTGGACCTCGGGGCGCTCTTCGGCGGCAAGGATGTCTGGCTCGAGGTGGGCTTTGGCGGCGGCGAGCACCTGGTGCACCAAGCCGGGCGCAACCCCGAGGTGGGGATCATCGGCTGCGAGCCCTACATCAACGGCGTGGCCATGCTGCTGGGCAAGATCCGGCGCGCCGGGGTGGAGAACCTGGCCGTCCATCCGGGCGATGCGCGCGATCTCTTCGACGTCCTGCCCGAGGGGTCGATCAGCCGGGCCTTCCTGCTCTATCCCGATCCCTGGCCCAAGGCGCGGCACCACCGCCGCCGCTTTGTCACGCCCGAGCACCTGGAGCCGCTGCACCGGGTGCTGAAGCCGGGGGCGATCTTCCGGGTCGCCACCGACATCGAGGACTACGTGCGCCAGACCCTGGAGGAGGTGCCGCGGGCGGGCTTCGAGTGGCTGGCCGAGCGGCCCGACGATTGGCGCCAGCCCTGGGACGACTGGCTCTCCACCCGCTACGAACAGAAGGCCCTGCGCGAGGGGCGGACGCCCCATTACCTGACCTTCCGGCGGCGCTGAGCGCCCGAGCGGCCACAGTCGGGCCGGGAAATGGCCCCCGGCGGCCCCGCGAGGGGCGGCACCGATGGACCCGCGCCGGGGCCTGCGCTAAAGCACCTTGACCATCAGAAGGACCCCACGATGTCGAGCCACGGTGACCCCATTCCCATGATCTCCACCCCCTGCGGCCCCCTGACCGGGCGGGCCGAGGTGCCGGGCGACAAGTCCATCTCGCACCGTTCGCTGATCCTCGGGGCCATGGCGGTGGGCGAGACCACCATCTCGGGTCTGCTGGAGGGCCAGGACGTGCTCGACACGGCCCGCGCCATGCGCGCCTTCGGGGCCGAGGTGACGGACCAGGGCGGCGGCAACTGGTCTGTGCGGGGCGTCGGCGTCGGCGGCTTTGCCGAGCCCGAGCAGGTAATCGACTGCGGCAACTCGGGCACCGGCGTGCGGCTCATCATGGGGGCCATGGCGACCTCGCCGATCAGCGCCACCTTCACCGGCGACGCGAGCCTCAATGGCCGCCCCATGGCGCGGGTGACGGACCCGCTGGCGCTCTTTGGCTGCCAGGCGGTGGGGCGCCGGGGCGGGCGCCTGCCCATGACCCTGGTGGGCGCGGCGGACCCGGTGCCGGTGCGCTACGAAGTGCCCGTGCCCTCGGCCCAGGTGAAATCTGCGGTCCTGCTGGCGGGGCTCAATGCGCCCGGCCAGACCCAGGTGATCGAGGCCGAGGCGACGCGCGACCACACGGAGCGGATGCTGCGCGGCTTCGGCGCCGAGGTCAGCGTGGAGGAGACGGAGGCGGGGCGGCTCATCACCCTCACCGGCCAGCCGGAGCTGACGCCGCAGCACATCGAGGTGCCGCGCGATCCCAGCTCGGCGGCCTTTCCCGTCTGCGCCGCCCTGATCGTGCCGGGCTCGGACGTGCTGGTGCCGGGCATCGGGCTCAACCCGACGCGCGCCGGGCTCTTCACCACGCTCCAGGAGATGGGCGCGGACCTGACCTTCGAGAACGAACGCGAGGAGGGCGGCGAGCCGGTGGCCGACCTGCGCGCCCGCTTCTCGCCCGACATGAGGGGCATCGAGGTGCCGCCCGAGCGGGCCGCCTCGATGATCGACGAATACCCGATCCTCTCGGTCGTGGCCGCCAATGCCACGGGCGAGACGGTGATGCGCGGCGTCAAGGAGCTGCGCGTGAAGGAGAGCGACCGCATCGCCGCCATGGCGGCGGGCCTGCGCGGCAACGGCGTCACGGTGGAGGATGGGCCCGACTGGTGGACCGTCACCGGCCTTGGCGCGGGCGGCGTGCCGGGCGGCGGGCTGTGCCTCTCGCACCTCGATCACCGGATTGCGATGTCCTTCCTGATCCTCGGGATGGCCGCCAAGGCCCCGGTGAGGGTGGACGACGGCGGCCCGATCATGACCTCCTTCCCGATCTTCGAGGCCCTGATGGGCGCCCTCGGGGCCGATCTGGCGCCGACCGCCGCGTGAGCCTTGCGCGGGCTGTCTGGGGCGCGGTGCTGGCGCTTCTGCTGGCCCTGGCGGTGCTCTCCAAGGGCTGGCTGGAGCCTGGCGGCCTGCTGATCTTCGACAGCCGCCCCTGGGGCTATGACCTGGCGTCGGCGGAGCGCTACCTGGCGGCCCTCGGGCCGGAGGCGCGGGCGCTCTACCTGGGGCCCTTCCGCTGGCTCGACACCGCCCTGCCGCTGCTGCTGACCCTGGGCCTGGTCCTGATGGGCCGGGGCACGCCGAAGGGCTGGCGCCTGCTTGCCGGGCTGGCCGCGCTCCTCTACCTCTGGTGGGACCTGGTGGAAAATGCCCGCGTCGCCGCGCTCCTGGCGCCGGGGGTGGGGCTGACCGAGGCCGCGGTGGCGGCGGCCAGCCGGGCGACCATGGCGAAGTGGGGCTGCCTGGCGGCGGCGGCGCTGCTCACCGCAATGGCGCGGCGCGCCGCGCGACGAGAGAGGAAAGGACGGCCATGACGACGCAGGGTTTCACGGTGGCGATCGACGGGCCCGCGGCCTCGGGCAAGGGCACCATCGCCCGCGCCCTGGCGCGGCACTTCGGCTTTGCCCATCTCGACACGGGCCTGCTCTACCGCGCGGTGGGGGCCAAGACGCTGCTGGGCGTGGCGCCCCTGAAGGCGGCCACGGAGCTGCGCACCGACGACCTGGAGAGCGACCTGCTGCGCAGCCCCGAGGTGGCCCAGGCGGCCTCCCGCGTGGCGGCCCTGCCCGAGGTGCGGGCGGCCCTGGTGGATTTCCAGCGCAGCTTTGCCGCCCGGGCCGGGGGCGCGGTGCTGGACGGGCGCGACATCGGCACGGTGATCTGCCCCGGCGCCCAGGTGAAGCTCTTCGTCATCGCCGACGCCGAGGTGCGGGCCCGCCGCCGCTTCGAGGAGCTGGCGGGCAAGGGCCATGAGGTGACCTTCGAGGAGGTGCTGGCGGACGTGAAGGCGCGCGATGCACGCGACATGGGCCGGGCCGACGCGCCCCTGAAGCCCGCCGAGGATGCCCTCACCGTCGATACCTCCAACATGAAGATCGCCGATGCGGTCTCGGAGGCGATCCGCCTGGTGGAGCTGCGCAGCGGGGCGCGGGGGTAGCCGTCCTGAGCGGGTCGGAAGCAACGAGACAGAGGAAGGAGAAGACCATGAAAAGCGCGAAGGACTATCTGGAGGCGGCCAACGCCGAGGTGCCCCGGCTGGGGCCGGAGGAGGCCATTGCCCGGCACCGGGCGGGCGGCGGGCTCTTCATCGACGTGCGCGACAGCGCGGCGATCCGGGAGAGCGGCACCATCGCCGGGGCCCTGCGGGTGCCGCGCGGGATGATCGAGTTCCGCGCCGATCCGGCGGTGGAGGCATTCTACGATCCGCACTTCCAAAAGGAGGCGGAGATCTACTTGATCTGCGGCGCGGGCGGGCAGGCGGCCCTGGCGGGCAAGACGCTGCGGGAGATGGGCTATGCCCATGTCACCAACATCGGCGGCTTCGCGGCCTGGAAGGAGGCCGGAGGCCCGACCGAGGCGGGCTGAGGCGCGGCGCGGGGGCACGCAACTGGAAAGGGAATGGGCCAAGGCTACGTGGGGTCGGGACACGGAAACCCAAGGAGACCCTCATGACGCAGGAAGCGCGCCGGGCCGGTAATCGGCTCATGGACCGCCCCGAGTACAAGGACAAGCAACGCCCCCTCACCGGGACGGTCGATCAGACCGTCTCGGAGGCCGTGGGGGCCATGTCCGAGAAGAACTACGGCTCCGTCATCATCGTGGACGAGGCGCAGAAGGTGATCGGCGTGGTCACCGAGCGCGACGTGATGACCAAGGTGGTGGGCAAGGGGCTGGACCCCAAGACCACCAAGCTGGCCGAGATCATGACCCGCGACCCGCGCTTGGCCAAGGAGACGGACGACCTGGTGGACTGGCTGCGCGTCATGTCCAACGAACGCTTCCGCCGCCTGCCGGTGGTGGATGACGAGGGCCGCATCAAGGCGGTCTTCACCCAGGGCGACTTCGTCTCCTACACTTGGCCGGATCTGCTCTACCAGATGCGTTCCATCGCCTCGGCCACGGTCTTCAAGAACTGGCCGCTGGTGCTCATCGGGGGCGGGGTCGCGCTCTACTCGCTGCTCATGGTGCTGGTGATCAGCACGGTCATGTGAGAGCGGCGCGCGGGCCGGGCGGGCGGTGCCCCGCCGGGACCGGCGCGCGCGGGGCCTGCCCCTTGCGTCGCCGCGCGAAATCCCCTATACGCCCCCCTGTCTAAGGGACGGCAAAAAGTCTCGGGCGCATATCTGGGCAGGGTCGGTATCAACCGGCCCTCTTTTCTTTGCGTTCCGGGCGGTCACGAAGACCAATGCACAGTCAAGACCGGCGGAGACAACCGCTCGGCCAGATACATCTCAAAAGGAAACGAAACGCTACATGTCAAAAGCTATGGACGAATTTGAAGCCCTCCTGAACGAGAGCTTCGAGATGGACACCCCCCAGGAGGGGTCGGTCGTCAAGGGCAAGGTCATCGCCATCGAAGCGGGCCAGGCCATCATCGACGTCGGTTACAAGATGGAAGGCCGCGTCGAACTCAAGGAATTCGCAGATCCGGGCGAGGCCCCCAAGATCGGCGTCGGCGACGAGGTCGAGGTCTTCCTCCGCCAGGTCGAGAACGCCCGCGGCGAAGCCGTCATTTCCCGCGAAATGGCCCGCCGTGAAGAGGCATGGGACCGTCTGGAGAAAGCCTACGCCGCGGAAGAGCGTGTCGAAGGCGCCATCTTCGGCCGCGTCAAGGGCGGCTTCACCGTCGATCTCGGCGGCGCCGTGGCCTTCCTGCCCGGCTCCCAGGTTGACGTGCGCCCGGTGCGCGACGCAGGCCCGCTCATGGGTCTCAAGCAGCCCTTCCAGATCCTCAAGATGGACCGCCGCCGCGGCAACATCGTGGTGTCGCGCCGCGCGATCCTCGAAGAGTCCCGCGCCGAGCAGCGTGCCGAGGTCATCGGCAACCTCTCCGAGGGTCAGACCGTGGACGGCGTGGTCAAGAACATCACCGAATATGGTGCCTTCGTGGACCTCGGCGGTGTCGACGGCCTGCTGCACGTGACCGACATGGCCTGGCGCCGTGTGAACCATCCGTCCGAGATCCTGTCGATCGGCGAGACCATCAAGGTCCAGGTCATCAAGATCAACAAGGAAACCCACCGCATCAGCCTGGGCATGAAGCAGCTTCAGGAAGATCCCTGGGATCTGGTCGCCGCCAAGTACCCGCTGGAATCGGTCCATGCCGGCCGCGTCACCAACATCACCGACTACGGCGCCTTCGTGGAGCTGGAGCCCGGTGTCGAGGGTCTGGTCCACGTCTCCGAGATGTCCTGGACCAAGAAGAACGTGCACCCGGGCAAGATCGTCTCCACCTCCCAGGAAGTGGAAGTCATGGTGCTGGAGATCGACCAGGCCAAGCGCCGCGTGTCGCTGGGTCTCAAGCAGACCATGCGCAACCCCTGGGAAGTCTTCGCCGAGACCCACCCCGAGGGCACCGAGGTCGAGGGTGAGGTCAAGAACATCACCGAATTCGGTCTGTTCGTCGGCCTGCCGGGCGACATCGACGGCATGGTGCACCTCTCCGACCTCAGCTGGGACCAGCGCGGCGAGGATGCCATCCAGGACTACCGCAAGGGCGACGTCGTTCAGGCGGTCGTCTCCGAGGTTGACGTCGAGAAGGAGCGCATCTCGCTCTCCATCAAGAACGTCGGCGGCGACAAGTTCGCCGAAGCCACGGGCGGCGTGAAGCGCGGCTCCATCATCACCGTGACCGTCACCTCCATCGAGGACGGTGGCGTCGAGGTGGAGTACGAGGGCATGAAGTCCTTCATCCGCCGCTCCGACCTGAGCCGCGACCGGGCCGAGCAGCGCCCCGAGCGCTTCTCCGTCGGCGACAAGGTGGACGTGCGCGTGACCAACGTGGACAACAAGTCGCACCGTCTGGGCGTCTCCATCAAGGCGCGCGAGATCGCCGAGGAGAAGGAAGCGGTCGAGCAGTACGGCTCCTCCGACTCCGGTGCTTCGCTGGGCGACATCCTGGGCGCCGCGCTGAAGGGCGACGAGAAGTAAGAGCCTCCTTTTGGACGGCTGGAAGGCCCCGCGGTTTGCGCGGGGCCTTTTTTTGTTTGGGGGTGGGGGAGTTGTTTCTGGCGAGGCGGGAGCAGTCGGCACTCCGCGCGCCGTGTCGTCGCCTGTCCGGGGGGAGGCGATCCTCGGCCCATTCCCTGGCACTTTATGTCGGCAACCATGGCGTGACCTGGCGACGGCGCGCCAAGATCGGCCCAATCGCCTGCCCGCGGGGACGGACAGGCGATGGCACGGCGGCCGCAAGCGGCCTTGGTTCCGTGCCAGTGAAAGAAGTTCGAACGTCATCCCGGGCCTGACCCGGGATCTCTCGCGGCGGGGAGACCCTCGGATCAAGTCCGAGGGTGACCGGCCCTGTGGTGCGAGAGTGACCGGCCCCCGCGGTCCGAGGGTGACCGGCCCGGTGGTCTGCGAGTGCCCGGCCCTGTGGTCCGAGGGTGACCGGCCCGGTGGTCTGCGAGTGCCCGGCCCTGTGGTCCGAGGGTGACCGGCCCGGTGGTCCGAGGGTGACCAGCCCTTTGGTCCGAGGGTGACCGCCCGGTGGTCCGACGGTGACCGGCCCCCGTGGTCCGAGGGCGCCCGGTCCCGTGGCCCGAGGGTGACCGGCCCCGTGGTCCGAGAGTGACCCGCCCCGTGGTCCGACTCAGCCCCCTCCAGCGGCCCCTGCCGGGCGGTCTTAGGGATTCCCGCTAAAGTGTGCTATACTAGCCATAGGTGTGGTGGGGATGCCGCACCTGATGGCGCTAACACCTTTGCTTGTATCTCAACCGGGGCCGCTTCCTGCGGCCGCCGGGCCGTGCCCATTTGCGCCACTTGTCTCAATCAACATACGGAGGAATTGCAATGCAACGTGCAAGCCTTGGTTTTCTCGCAGTTGTCGGGCTGATCTTTTGCGGCCCTGTCTCTTCGGCTGCCGAGACCACTCAGTTTTCCGGTAAAGTTTGTTGGACAGGAGAGATCCAGAACGTCGGCACCACCGAGAAGGACTATGCCTGGGTCTGGACCGTCGATTGGACCTACACGTCCGACGATGACAACCCCGAGCTGGCCCAGTCCGGGCGCTGCTTCGGGACGGGGGCTATGATCGACGGTCAGCCCAAGCCCAACCCGGAGTTCTGCCTTCACAATCGGACGGACGGTGCCACCTTCATGTCCACGGGCATGAGTTCACCCGAGGGCAACAAGTTCACCATGTTCGGTGGCACCGGGAAGCTCGCGGGAGTGACCGGGGGCTTCAATGGCGGGCCCCTCCAGGCCCTGCCCGCCGGGGAGGGCAAGCTCGCCGGTTGCCGGAAGACCAATGGCGAAATGACCCTGCCCGGGTAACGAAGCGGCCCGAGGCTACTCCAGCACCGCGGGCCAGTTGGCGTCCCCGGCGGCGATGCGGCCGGGGATGTCGCGCTCCCAGCGGCGCTGGATGCGGCGGGGGTAGTTGAGGGAGAGCTTGCCCTCCACGATGCGCCAGGCCTCGGGCACGGTGGAGGCGGTGTAGCCCTCGCTGACGGCCCAGGCGCAGTAGCCGCCGTACTGGGGCGCGTACCGCTCAGGTTCGGCGGCGAAGGCATCGCGATTGGCGGCGCTGGCGAAGCGCCAGGTGACCCCGCGCCAGTCATGGGTGAAGGCGGGGTCGCCCGCGACGGGGCGGCCTTCGGTGAAGTAGGCGACCACATCGGTGCCATCCACGGCGAGGCCCCCCTCGGCATAGACGGGCGGCGTGCCGGCCCGGGCCTTGGCGGTCAGGAGCGGCGCCGTGCCAAGGGCGGCGAGGGCCAGGAGCAGGTGTCTGCGGGACAGGGGCATGGTCTTCTCCATCTAGGCGCGTGGGGCATTTCCTTCACCATAGGACCAGCCCGGGCGCCCGCGCCAGAGGGCCTACGCGCTTGTGGCCGGGCGTGATCCGGGGGCGGGAGGGCGCCACGAATCGGCGCTGCCGAGGCAGGGCGTGCGGCGGCGGGGAAGGCGCCCTGGGCACCGCCCGCCCGGGCCGCGTCCCGAAAAGAGCCCTTATTACAGCATCTTCGGCGCGAAAAACCGCCCCCGGAGCCATGCGCCGACTTCACGGGTTGCGGGGAATTACCTATAGTCTTCGACAAGCACAAAGACGCACCGCGGGGGGAAGACTGCCATGATCCGATCGGAATTGATCCAGAAGATCGCTGACGAGAACCCACACCTCTACCAGCGGGACGTCGAACGGATCGTCAACACCATCTTCGACGAGATCACCGGCGCCATGTCCCAGGGCAACCGTGTGGAACTGCGCGGCTTCGGGGCCTTTTCGGTCAAGAAACGTGACGCCCGGGTGGGGCGGAACCCTCGTACCGGGGAGACGGTTCATGTAGAAGAGAAGCACGTGCCGTTCTTCAAGACCGGCAAACTTCTTCGGGATCGTCTGAACGGGAAAAGCTGATGCGCTATGTTCGCTACCTCTGTATCGCCATCTTCGCGGTGGCGCTGATCTCGGTCGCCCTCGCCAACCGCGAGACGGTGACCCTCAAGGTCCTGCCCGACGAGGTGGCGGGCTGGTTCGCCGTGACCCCCTCCCTTGATCTGCCGCTCTTCCTGGTGATCCTCGGAGCCATTGTCGCGGGGCTCCTGGTGGGCTTTGTCTGGGAGTGGATCCGCGAACACGGCGAGCGCGCCGAGAAGGCCCGCCTGGCGCGCGAGAAGCGCCGCCTGGAGCGCGAGATCGCCCGCCTGAAGGGCGAAAAGCACCAGGGCAAGGACGAGGTGTTGGCGCTTCTGGACGAGACCGCCTGAGCGCCCCATGCCCGCCCACGTCAACGTCAAGATCTGCGGCCTGACCGAAAGCGCCGACCTGCCCGCCGCGCTCCTGGCGGGGGCGCGCTACGTGGGCTTTGTCTTCTTCGAGAAGTCGCCGCGCCACCTGGAGCTGGAGGCGGCCACCTTCATGGCCCGCTCGGCCCCCGAGGGGATCTGCAAGGTGGCCCTGGTGGTGGACCCGACGGATGCCTTCCTGGAGGAGATGCTGGCCCGGGTGCCGATCGACATGCTCCAGCTGCACGGCGCTGAGAGCCCCGAGCGGGTGACGGAGATCAAGCGCCGCCATGGCCTGCCGGTGATGAAGGCGGTGGGGGTGGCCGATGCGGGCGACCTGGAGAAGCTCGACCTCTACGGCAAGGTGGCCGACCAGCTTCTGGTGGATGCCAAGCCGCCCCGCGAGGCGGCCCTGCCGGGCGGCAACGGGCTTTCCTTCGACTGGCGTCTGATCGCCGGGCGGCGCTGGCCGGTGCCCTGGATGCTGGCCGGCGGGCTGACCCCGGAGAACGTGGGCGAGGCCATCGCCATGACCGGGGCACGCCAGGTGGATGTCTCCTCGGGCGTGGAATCGGCGCCGGGGGTGAAGGACGCGGAGAAGATCGCGGCCTTCTGCGCGGCGGCGCTGGCGGACTGAGCCCAAGGGGTGAGGGGCGCTGCCCCTCACACTCCCCGGGATATTTCTGGCCAACGGAAAGGAGGAAGAGGGCTTCGGTGCCCTCTTCGATGTGCCTGCGTCAGATCTTCTGGTCGTAGTCGCCGACGCCGGGTTCGGTGCGGATCACCGCGTCGATGTCGCTGAAGATGGCGCGCATCTCCGCCTCGCTCTCGGGGCTTTCGCAGACCACGACGAGGTTGGGGGTGTTGGAGGAGGCGCGCACCAGGCCCCAGGCGCCGTTGTCGAGGATCACCCGGGCGCCATTGACGGTGACGACCTCCTTGATCGGGCGGCCGCCGATCTGCTCGCCCGCCTCCTGCTTTGCCACGAGCCTGTCCACCAGGCGCTCCAGGATGTCGTACTTCTCGGTGTCCGAGGCATGGGGCGACATGGTGGGGGTGGACCAGGTCTGGGGCAGGGCGCGGCGCAGGTCGGACATGGACTTGTCGGGGTTGCGGTCCATCAGCTTGCAGATTTCCACGGCGACGCGCATGCCGCAGTCGTAGCCGCGGCCGATGGGTTCGGCGAGGAAGTAGTGGCCGGACTTCTCGAAGCCGGCGAGGGCGCCCAGCTCCTTCACGCGGCGTTTCATGTGGCTGTGGCCGGT
>Ga0160419_101146_pt1 | contig 11842 bp, 11 predicted proteins | sample CelAP2metagpilot_2_FD_108196 | JGI IMG/M metagenome (GOLD analysis project Ga0160419, IMG submission 108196) | Phycosphere-associated microbial communities from Cellana algal ponds in Kailua-Kona, Hawaii, USA - Cellana AP2-4-25 metagenome pilot ... | reverse complement strand
TCCCTCCCTCCCTCCCTCCCTCCCCCCCTCCCAGGCGTTCCCGAGGACTACGACGAGGTGGGCTTGGCCCATGTGCACTTCGTTGGCTTGGACACGGACATGTCGAAACAGACATATGAGGCCTCCATCCCCATTAATAAGGCCCTGGATCGACGGGGGGACGTGTTGCTCGCCTTCGAGATGAACGGCGAACCCATCCCACGGTATTGTCTCTCTTCCTCCCTCCCACCCTCTCTCTCCCCTCCTTCTTCCTGCTTGGGAGGCCTGCGTGGCTCCTCCTCTTCTCAAGCAGCCCCTCCCTCCCTCCCTCCCTCCCCCCTTCCCCTCCTCAGCGATCACGGCTACCCTGTCCGTGCGGTCGTGCCCGGCACTGTCGGCGCGCGCAACGTCAAGTGGGTCGGAAAAGTCCTTGCCAGCAAGACGTACGTCCCCCTCCCTCCCTCCCTATCTCCCTCCCTCTCTCTTACCCTCCACAGCCCCTGCTCACCCTCTCTCCCTCCCCCCTCAGCGAGTCCCAGGGCTTCTGGCAGCAACGGGACTACAAGAACTTCTCCCCATCCACGGACTGGGAGAATGTCGACTTCGACAGGGCGCCCGCCATCCAGGTAGGGAGGGAGGGAGGGAGGGAGGGGCAGTGAAAGGAGAACCGACTTGTTCGAATTGGACCCGCTTGGTTATGCGATTGTTGTTTATTGATTCTTTGACACTGTCCTCCCCTCCCCCTCCCTTTCCCTCCCTCTATCCCTCCCTCCCTCCGTCCATCTTTGCAGGACATGCCCATCCAAAGCGCCATCGCCGCCATCGAGGGCGGGCTGGAGGAAGGGGGGGACGACGAGGAGGAAGGAGTGGGATCCCTCACCATCAAGGGCTACGCCTACAGCGGGGGGGGGCGAGGCGTCGCGCGCGTGGACATTTCCATCGACGGGGGCAAGACTTGGGAGGTGGCGGACATCAAGCAGGGGGGATGGAAGCACGGTAATGCTAGGAGAGAGGAAGGGACAGAGGGAGGGAGGGAGGGAGGGAGGGAGGGATTGATAGAGAGCTATCATATAATGGGTTGTCTGGCTTTCTCTTCCATCCCCCATTCAACTTTCCCCCCTCCATGTTTCTCGTCTTCCCCCCCCCCCCTCCCTCCCTCTCTCCTTCTGCAGGAGATTACGCCCGCACCTGGACCTGGGCCCTATGGGAGCACCACGTGCCCGAGGCCAAACTGAAGGGCTTGGAGGAGGCCGATATCTGCGTCAAGGCGACCGATACCTCGTATAACGTTCAACCGGAGAGAATTGAGCCGTATTGGAACCTCAGGGGCGTGTTGGCCAATAGTTGGGCACGTCAGAAAGTGCCGTTGAGGAGGGAGGCCGCCTAAGAGGAGGGAGGGGAGGTATGTAGGGGAGTCTGATTGATTGAGTGTAATAAAGAAAACCGGGTCGATTATTGCTAGACACATCCATGGATGGACATTTGTTCTATTTCTTTGTTTCAGTGTGGGCTTGCTGTGCATGCATTAGTGGGAACTTCGGCAGTTGATTTGGTGTTCTGATGGCTGTATCTTCCGCATCGTTGAGAAGACTTTTCCCCTTCTCTCTATCTCACTCATGTTTTCCCCTCTTTTATTTCTTCTTCTTCTTCTTCTTCTTCTTCTATTACTACTTCTTCTTCTCTTTCTCTTTGTCTAATCCTTTTTAAGTCTTTGCATTTTCTTCTCTTTTACTCACTCTGTCTCTTTCTCTTTCTACATTCCTTAAGGTATAAAAACATGCACTCACAAATGCACATATGTAAATATTTATTTACACACATGCACTCACAAATGCACATATGTAAATATCTATGTACACTCATGCACTCACAAATGTGCATATGTAAATATTTATATAATTCATATAATCAGATAAATGTTGATGTTCAATGGAGATGTAAACTCAATTTTGAACTCCAGCACCCTCGCTCCGGCATGATTCCCCGCTCTTTCTCCCACATTAAACACAAAGCATACACAGACAACTGCAACTGCCCTCTCACCTCCCCGCCGTCATATTCTCCCCATTTCTGTTACACACGGCAGGTGTCGCCTTTGAAGATCCTCTCTTCGACTAGGTTTTGATTAAAGTGATGTTGAAGGGCAGAGACATAAGCTATAAAGGGTAGATACGCAACACTCACTCGATCGTGCACCTTCTAAAGCAACTGCTGGTACTGCTGCTACTGCTGCTGCTGCTGCTACTGGCCCTGATTCTCTGTACGGTGTGTTAGCCTCTTACGTTCTCTGCATCGGCGAATTGAGGCACACTGCAGATACATATTGATGTACACGTACCTCTCTGTCGTCGTCATCATCGTCTTCTTCCTCTGCTTCTCCTTCTTTTCCCTCCTTCTCTACCTTTCCTTCTTTTTCTCTAGCTTCTTCTTAATCTTCCTCTTTTTCTCCCATCAATTTTCCTCCTTGCAACATTTTGCCGCCGTCTTTAAACACCAAATAGTAAATGGACTATCGACCTGCGTATTTTGGGTTCATCTGCCCCGCACATCAATCCGAATCAGCAGGATTCTTATCGCCGCCCCTAAAAATCTTTCTCACTCCCTCCCTCGTTATTTACACATGGCCTCTACACAAATCCACATGCAGATTTATTCACATTCGAATTCATGAAACGTTCCCTCCCTTCCTTCCTCCTTCCTTCTATCTCCTTAGATACACACTACTCGTGGCAGCCCTGCACGCTGCTGCATCTGCCGCTGCTGTCTCCGACTCATCCTCTCCGCTCTCAACAACCCCACCCCTCCTTCTTTCCCTTCCTTCTTTTCTCCCGCACTTTCCCCCACCGCGAGGGCCATCTCCAGCGCCTTCCCCTCCAGGACCCTTGACAAGAGAACCCCCCGGACGCGATGGAGGGATTTACGTGTTTCGAAGGACCAGCTCGTGCCCTGCGCTCCTCCCTGCGCGAGCATCGCTAGAGATAGGGCCGGGCAGCTTCCACCTTCCAGGACTTGGCTCAGTGCGTCTGTGGGTGGGGGGAAAGAGAGAAGGAGGGAGGGAAGAAGACATAAGATAATTGTCTCCAGAGCTTGGGGAAATGAGATGGACGGAGGCAGAGAAGGAAGGTGAAAAGGAAAGATAAAGGACAACATTTTTTGTTAATGTACTTACCAGCCCCCCCCACGCCCATGTTCGTCCAGCGCAGGTCGATCATATTCAGCCTGCACCTCCCTCCCATCTCCTCCAAAAATTTTACGAGGTACCGCACCCCCTCCTCCCCCACGCCGTGGTTCCGCGCCAACGACAGCGATTCGAGATTGCAGAGGCGACCTCGGACAAGGGCGCCTCCTAACCAAGCTACGCCCTCGCCTGTGATGGAGCAATCGTCCAAGTAGATATGCTGCAGGGAAGAAGCGGCAGGCGCGCCTCCATCCAGCACGCGGCTGAGCTCCCGAAGACCGGAATCGGCGCCTACGAACGGGGGTGGGGGGAGGGAGGGAAGGGAGAAATAGGTAAATGGATGTACACGTATCCCTTTTTCACGAAATGGAGGAGATGGCGGAAAGTATGGAACCGTACACAAAGAGGTGCCTCTCAACCGCCCTCCTTCCCTCCACCCACCCGATCCCATTTTTCGTTACATTTCGAGCCGTTCAGGTTGAGGGTACGGAGGGAGGCCAAGCCACCTTCTTGGAGGCATTGACTCAGTACCTGTAGGCCAGTGTGCCCCAACTGAGGATTGTCCTCGAGGAGGAGGGCTTCGAGTGAGAGGCCCTTGCCGGAGAAAGGGAGGGAGTGAGGGAAGAGGGGCGGGTTCGCCGTGCAGATGGCCCGGACGAGCAGGGAGAAACTGTGAGAAGTAAGGTGCGTGTGGGCGAGGCGGAGATGGCGGAGGAGGGGGAGGGCGTTTTGCTGCAGTGCTTCGGCAAGAGAGAGAACGGGAAGACCGTGCAGTCGGCCATGGGACATGTCTAGAGTATGGAGGAAGGGTGCGATGCCTTCTTTGAAAGCGGACATGAGGGAATTCAGCCCACCCTCCCTCCGTTTCTCCTCCTCGTCCTCCTCTTTATCGTGATTGTGGACATTCAAGTTGTTGCCGCTGCTGTTGCCTTTCTGCGCGGGACGGTGGGCCAAGCTCAGCCGAAGAACACGCAGGGGCACCCGTGGGGAGAAAAGGGGGGAGGAGAAGAGGGAGAGCTGTGGAGAGGGAGGAGGGACGCGACGCCAGGCCTCGGCGAGGGCCTGGAGCTCACTGGGCAGGAGAGAGGCATGGGTAAGGTCAAGCTCCTCCAAGCTAGGGGCTAGGCAGAGGAGGAGGCGGTGCAGGGGGTGATCATGGATGGAGGTGAGAGGAGGGAAGTAGGGGCCTTGCTGCTGCTGCTGCGGCTGCGGCTGCTGCGGCTCGTGAGAGTTGGTGCAAACTGCAAATGGCGATGTCCGATCCCACACCCACGCGCCTAACACCAGCTTCTTCAGCCCCACACACTGGCCTTGGCCTTGCCCACCCATCCCCCCCTCCTGCCTTCCCTCCCTCCCCCGGGCCTCAAACGCTGCAGCCAAAGCCAGAAGTGCATGGCCCGAGTGTGTCAGCCCGTTGGCGCCTAGATTAAGGGTGGTGAGGCGGGGTAGCCCCCCCATTCCTAGCAGCTGACTGGCCAAACTGATCAAGCCAACGTCTCCGAAACGGTTTCCGCTCAGATCGAGGCATTCAAGGTGGGGGAGGAGGAAGGCTGGAGGGGGGGAGGGGTCGGTGGAGTTGGTGTTGTACCAGCGAGTGCCAAGGAGGGAAGAGAGGCGACCGAGTTCGTCGTCAGGAAGGTTGAGGTTTGTGAGGGATAGATGGGAGAGGCGAGGGAGGAGGCCTTGGTTTAAGGCGTCGAGTGTGGCGGGGAGGACGCGCAGATCGGCCACCCGCAGGAGCTGGAGGCCCGTTTGAAACCGGGACAAGATGGATGATAAGGGGTGTGGTCTGCTACAGCTGCTGTCATAACTGTTGCAACTGCTGGTGGGAGTGTATGTGGTGCCTGTCATCCGGCTGCCGTCATTCTTGCCGCCAGTGGTGAGCGTGCCTTCCTTGCCCCCCCTCTCCTTACCTCTCTGCTTCCCTCCTCCTCCACCCTCCTTGTTGTAGCTAATATTGCTGTTGATGGTGTTGTTGTTGTTGTTGTTGTTGTTGCTGCTGTTGTTATCGCGAGGATGTCGGACAGCAAGAGCTTTGAGGGCACCCGATTGGGCCATGGAGGCCAGGTGCTGCTTGGAGACTTGCAAGAAGATGTTCAGCTCCACCAGGGGAAGGAGGAGGGTAAGGCGGGGAACGAGGGCGGGAAGGATGATGGTTGCGATGGCCGGGGGGAAAGGAGGGTGGTTTATGTTAGGTTTTGGAGGGTAGGTACGGCCGATTGGATGGATGGGATGGAGACGATCACCCATGTTGGAGGTAGGAGTAGAGGTGGAGTCAACTGCGTACCGCTGGAGGATAGGGGTCTTGGACCTCCAGAGGCTGGAAGGGAGGGTGACAGTCGTCGAGGGAAAGGACGTGAGGAATGAGCAGGCGGAGTTGAGGGAAGTGGGTGTATGAGGAGGTATGAAATAGCTGGTGGGCGGGGAGCCCGAAAGGGACGTTGTGGGCGTGCCCCAGACGCTGCCACAGCCGCTGCTGCCGTACGAAGTGGTGGTAACGGTGCTGCTGCTGCTGTCACTACCGGCGATACCAGACGTGAGGGCATCTAAGCCAAGAGGGAGACCGTAGGTAGGGAGGGGATGGTTGGAGGTGCCCTTACGCCAATCATCTTCGCCAGTTAGGGTCATAGTCCTCCGGGGCAAGGGCGTCCGAAGGTAGGGCAAGTGGGACGAGGAGAAATCGTCCATACAGACACCTGTATGTTTTAGTAATTGTTATGCTTGATCAGCGTAGAAGCTATACGTATGGGTCAGGGGAAGGCACACGTCGCTCAGAAAGGCTTGGATTTTTTTGGCGAGGGACGCAACGCGGAGGAGTTGGCTGCCTTTGGCCTGATCTGAGGGCGGTTTGGGCGATGTAAAGCAAGACTTAACGAGGGAAACATGACAATTAAGTACATAAAATTACCAAAATATGCGTGCATGCCTTACATTTTGCAAGTGCCATTGTCCATTTCCTTTTCGGGAGGACTTGGACTCAAGTTTTTTTTCCCGAACCGGTGCGGCCGTTGCCGTTCAGGGACACCGTTTGGAAATTCAAGTAGCTCTGTCACCGTGCCTCAAAACAAGGCTGAATGCCGTCCTCAGGAACCTCGGTGCCTCGAATTTCCCACTAATACAATTTCTGTGTAATGGTACATTTGTCTGTGGTTAACATTATTCAAAAGAGGGAAGCAACCAGCAGCACTGGCACATAGAAAAGGGTTACTAGGAAAGGGAGAACTATAGAAATAGATGTAAGTGGCGGGCAGAAAAACAGAGAGCAATGAAAAGTACCGAAAGAGATTAAATATAAAGGTCGTGAGGAACGTGAGAGGCAAGCATTGCTAATACATGATATTTTTTCCAATAGTAGAGGTTGGGAATTTACACCTCATTGTCAGGCATGCACATATCATGAAGGACTTGCCGGTAGGCTGTCGTCCGCCGATGCACCATAATGCCAGTCTTCATTTCACTTGATGTAGGCATTGCTTCCCGGACAGCCAACGTCTCACGAACCCTGATATTCGAGGAAGCAGTGGGCTTGCGACTACTATTCGTAAGTCTATGTATTTTCTCCTGGTCTCTCTTCTCCCCGCCAGTTCCACTCCCGTCATAACTTGGAACCTCTTCAATGCCCCCCTTTTCATTTTCTGTCTCCCCCTTCTCCCCCGAGAACGCCGCTGCCATCCCCGCCTGACACATAGTATACACAGCAAACAAGCTCGGTTGTCCTTCCTTTGGCAACACCTCCATTTTCCTTAAGACCACCAGCCCATTCTCCTCCACAGATGCGAGTACGCGTGCCTCGACTCCGGGCAGGTCTGAAGCACACATGACGAAGATCCCTCGAGGGGCCAAGGCGAGAGAGGCTGTGTGGATGTACACTTCAACACCACCTCGCAGTTCAAAATTGCAGGGCCGTTGGTCTTCAGCAGTGGGGAGGATAGAAGGACGGAGGCGGGGCTTACCACTCTTGGTACGGATGACGGAGGGAAAATTGGTCGTGGAGGAGGAGGAAGAAGAGGATGGGGGGGGGGAAGAGGAAGGGAGGGAGGAGACGTTGATGGGAGGATCCGAAGCGTAAGAGGGAGGAGGGGCGCCGTGACCGTCGAAGTACGGGGGAGTGCCAGTGATGAGGTCAATCGAGTGTGCTTCTATTATGAGGGGCTGGGAGGGCCACACAGAGGGAGGGGGAGGAATTGTACAGGGTGGATCCGTGAACGAAGGCGAGGATGGGGAGAAGAAGGTGGGCAAGGAAGGGCACGAGGAGGGCAAGGAAGGGCACGAGGAAGAAAAGAGGGTCCGGAAGTCCGCGTGCTGGACTTGAACGCGATCAGAACATCCATTCACAAGCAAGGACCGTCGTGCCCGTTCCACCGACGCTGCTTGTGCCTCGACACCCACCGAGCGCAGGCGTGGTAGCTGCCAGCATACCATCAGTAGAACGCTCCCCAAGCCGCAGCCCAAGTCAAGCCCCAGCATATTTTCTCCAGCTTCCATTTCCTCCTCCTCGCCAGTTGTCCTGTCCGTTGTTAGAAGAAAGGCATCTTGTGTCGTCTTTTCGATTTCTTCTTGTCCTTCCCTCCACTTGGAAAGCCACGCTCCCCACCCTCGTTGTGCTTCTTGCCCCGCCACCCAAGCCGTCACCACATCATCCGTCGAATAACGATGCCCTCCGAGCGGCTGAAAAATTCGCCAGGCTCCCGTGAGACAACAGAGAGCTTCTCCCGCGACCGGATTTGGGATTGCTGTCCCAGATGGGGGCAATGGACCCCACACTCGAAACCCGGGTGGGCGCCGGGCCGTTGTGATAATGCCGGCTGTGGCCAGTCCCCGTTCTTTCTTGCTTGAGACGAGCACACCACTCCCCTGGCACACATGACATGACTGTATGACTTGGAGGTTGCGGCTGCCTTGCTTGATGAGAGCTTCGTTTGCGGCTAGCGCTAGCTCCGGCTCTGGCTCGACAGAGTAGTCAGAGGCGGTAGAAGGCGGACGGGGACGCTTGAGCTTGCGCTTGACCTGTACGCGGCCCGTCCCAGCACACTTGAAACATACGACGGTGCTTGTCTTGGTGGTAGTAGTAGTGATGGCACTAGCGGCTGGCATGGTGGTGGAAGTAGTGGATAATGCGAGAGATGTGGCGTTGGAGGCCATTGGCGCGCGGGTGGAGTGAGGACAGATATTGAGCAGGAAATCGATCAAGCATGCATCGGCGGGCGTAATGCAACGAGGTCAGTCTTGCTTTGTCCTGCATGGTGTTTGCATAGTTATAGAAAGGAAAATAGAAAATCAGGCGTCTTGCGATAACCAACGGTACTCACGTACTCGAGCTCGCCGACCTGCAACTGCTGCTGACCTGCAACATTTTACGTTCCGTAAACCTGCAAGCTAAACCCACTTATCTCACATAGTTTGTAAAGGTGATCTTATTCGACAATCAGTAAGGTACAGGATAGGTGTAAGGTACCGAAACTTCTGAGATTGGTGTGTGTGTGTGTGTGTGTGTGTGTGTGAGTGTGTGTGTGTGTGTGTGTGTGTGTGTGTGTATGTGATGCACACGTCTTAAAAATTACATTTGCCCCCTGCTGGTCACCATTTCCAAAAACGTATGGTCATGCGTACGGCTTCTTTTTCTGTCCTTGCCCATCTTTAGAGCTGTTCCTCGCTTCTACCATATCCCTGCTTTGTATCGTTTTCCTCTGTCTTTTCTCTATTCCCTCTCTCCATTCTTTTTCCATTTTTCCCCCTCCTTTTCTTTCCCTCTCTTGCCCTTGTGTATCAATCACCACTGGCTTGATTCGGCTGCTTTAGTAAGCTGGCGATGAGGCCATGATTTTTCTGTTCGATGAAAAATTGACACACGTACAATCGCTCTCGCTCCCACATTGTGCTCGATTATACCTCTCTCTTCCTATCTTCATATTATGCTCTTCATAGCGCCGGTCCAATGACCTTCATGACTTCCTTTCCACGCGCACTACTTCCTCCCTCCCTTCCTCTTTTCAGCCCTCTACCACGCAAAGCACTTGTACAACCACGACATCTCCTCCGTCCCCTCCCGCAAATGCCACCGTAACATAGCTTTCCTCCCTTCCCCTCCCATTACCAACACAATTCCCCCCAATATAGCCGGTACAAAATATTGAATCGCTAGGGAAGGGTACGCACCAAATGCGTCGCTCACCCCGGGGACATAGACAACAAAGAACATGATCCCCAAAGCTACCAACACGCCATAAACCATCATGGGGTTCAAAAATACACTGTGCTGCCACAAGGAAACCACACGCGTTTTCACCGCAAACGCATGGAAGGCCTGGGCCACAATCAAACTAACATAAAACGCCGTCGCTCCCATACTGGTCAACCGCCCTCCCTCCCCCTCCTCCCTCGCGACCTGCTGCAAGCTAGCCAACGAGCGAACACCATTCGCCACAAAGACCCACGTGTACGCACCCAAACACACCAGGGTCTCCAACAGCCCGGCCTGTAGATACGCATAAAGCAGCAGCGAAGGGCGCACCAACTGGTCCCTCCTTCGGTCCCTGGGCCGGCGCACCATCACGTTGCTCTCGGCCGGCTCCCAGGCGAACGACACAGCAGGCGCTATTTCGGTCAACATATCAATCGATAGAATCATAAGCGACGTCAAGCCCACTGGGACACGAAGCACCAAATGGATCACCACTGCCACCAGCTCGGGAAGGGCATGTGCAAGGGTATACGCGATCGTCTTGGTCAGATTATCAAACAGCACCCGGCCCTCCTCCATCCCATGAACAATCGAGACAAAGTCGTCATCCATCAACACCACATTTGCTGCATGCTTGGCTACCTCACTCCCGCCCAACCCCATTGCCACCCCCACATCCGCATTCTTCAAAGCCGGCGAGTCGTTCACTCCATCCCCCGTCACTGCAACCACCTCTCCTCGACGTCGCAAGGCCTGCACAATCAACAATTTATCGTGGGGAGAAGCACGCGCAAACACCAACTCAGGCTTATCGAGTAGCGCCTCCCAATCCTCTTCTAACCACTCCTTCATCTCTTCTCTCTGGCAATTTACTATCACGGCGCCCACCGACCCCTCGCTCACGTCCTTCCATGGAATCTGTTCGTCCGCTGCGATCTCCTCCCGTGTGGCAAAGTCATGGATGATGTGAACCTTGCGTGCGATTGCCTCAGCAGTGAGAGGGTGGTCCCCTGTGACCATGGTGACCCGCACCCCCGCCCTCTTACACGCCTGGATCGCCTCGTCCACTCTGGGCTTGGGCGGGTCCACGAGCGAAATGAGACCCAGGAAGCCCCACGTGGAGGGAGCGGCCGACAGCAGCTCTTCCTCCCGCGCCTTGAAATCGGCTTTGCTGGTGTTTGGATAGGGGAAAAGGGCGGGAGAAAGGACGCGCATGGCTAGTCCGAGAACACGTTCGCCTTGTCCGGCGACTTCCTTGTAAGATTCATCATAGGCCTGTCGATAGGAGACGGAGAGAGGCACGTTCTCGCCCTTCACCCAAGCCGTACCACAGAAGGAGAGAACGATCTCAGGCGCCCCCTTAAGGTAGGCGATGAAGTGGCCAGTTGAGCCGCTTCCTGGCGAGGGAGGGACAGCGTGAACGGAGAACATGTACTTGTTGCGGCTATTGAAGGGGAGGAGATGAATCAGGGGGCGTTCCGCACGAAGCTGCTCGACGCTGGTGAGGCCGTGGATGAAGTTAAAGATGGCGACATCCGACGGATTCCCTACTACGTGCGCGGTAGACAGGTGCAAGGACCTGGTTGTGCGATTGCTGAGGGTCGAGAGGGATGTCCCTGCGCGTGGACGCATGCTGGTATTGTGGGTCCCAGCAGCCCTGACGGCGACTGCGGGAGGAAGGCTGAGTAAGCTGCTAGCCAAGGTGACGTCGGATATGGTCATGCGATGTCCACGGCCGCCCCCTCCTCCAAGTCTGCCTCCACTCACGGTGCCTACTATAGTTTCTCGTCCCCCTCCTAGCCCTCCTCCGAGACCCGCGTGAGGTCCCTCTCCACCAAAGCTTAGGCGGCCCACTGTCATGGTCGACGCGGGTGGAAGAAGGTTGGAAAAAGATCGACGGGCCTCCATCTGCTGCGAGTGTTGCTGTTGCTGTTTCATCCCCCTCTGGTGGAGAATCGCCTGTGCTTTCCCCTTATAGTATGTGTCGTGATCCAAGCACGCCTCAACATTCTCCTCCTCGTCCTCCCCCTCCTTCCCCCCTCCCTCTTCCAGTCCAATACTTTGCGTCTTACTCTTCTCTCCCGTCTCCGTTATAGCACTCTTGAGGTCTAGACTCGGGCTGTTTAGCGTACGAACCGCAGCCGTCACCCTTTCTCCCCTTCCTCCTCCTACCCTTCCTCCTGCCTCTGCTCCTCCTTCTTCTCTTCCTCCTCTTCCTCCATGGCCGCCCAAGCCCGACACTATCTCAGTCAACCCCTCTCCACTCCTCTTCCGCTCCAATCTCTCTCTCTCTCCTTCCCCCTCTTCTTTCTCTGGCCGCTCAAAAAACTCCGCCATTAGAACACTCGGCGATGCCCCTCGTCCCCCAGATCCTCCCGCCCTCCCTCCCCCCCCCCCCCCCACCGTCGCCCCCCGAGCCCCCCGCTCCAACCCTTGAAAATCCATCATCATTCTCCCGGACCGCACATATTGACTCCCTTGTCCTACCCATTCTCTTCCTTTCC
>Ga0160419_101145_pt1 | contig 11845 bp, 28 predicted proteins | sample CelAP2metagpilot_2_FD_108196 | JGI IMG/M metagenome (GOLD analysis project Ga0160419, IMG submission 108196) | Phycosphere-associated microbial communities from Cellana algal ponds in Kailua-Kona, Hawaii, USA - Cellana AP2-4-25 metagenome pilot ... | reverse complement strand
GAAGGAGGGAGAGGGTGGTGCGGGGGGCGAGGGTGGGGGGTGGTAGAGGCAGAGGTAGAGGAGGAGGGAGGGAGGGAGGGGCGTGGCGGGTAAATGTCCTACCACTACATACTCATTTAAGAGTGACCCTCTAACTGCACCCTCCCTCCCTCCCTCCCTCCCTCCCTCCCTCCCTCCCCCCCTCTCTCCTCTCCTGCCCACAGTCGTCCATCGGCAGGAGCTTGCTGGGTGGGGGGGGGGGACGGGGGGGGCAGTCCCTCGTCCTGCCGCCGGAAGAGGAGGCAAAGAAGCTCGAAAGACGCGTCCGACGGGTACGCCGGAAGATGGTGAAGGTACGGAGGGAGGGAGGAAGGAGGAAGGGAAGGGGGACTTTGGAGGTGCTGGATGTTCGTGGGGGGGGGGCTCTTGTCTTATTCATTCTCTCTCCCCCCCTTCCTCCCTCCCTCTTTCCTTTTCTTCCTCCCTCCTTCCCTTCCGCCCTCCGCAGTTTCTCGCCGCCGCTTCCTCTGAACCGCCCGCTCCCGCCTCGGCCGTGGTCCCCTCCCTCCCTCCCTCCCTCCCTCCCTCCCTCTCCCTTGCACCCCATCCTAAGAGGGTTCGCATCTTCGCCTGCACTTGGAATATGGGGGGGGGCTGGGCTGAGAAGGAGCTGGAGCGGGCGTTGCACAAGCGAGGGAGGGAGGGAGGGAGGGAGGGAGGGAATTGTTGCTTGGGGGAGCGAAGTTGTTGCTTACTTATTTGATGTTTTTGGCCCTTACAGTGGTGCTTCCGGCTGATGCCTTGAGAGAGAGCGTGAGAGACGGAGACGCACCATCACCTCCACCAGCAACAGCAGCAGCAGCCGCAGCAGCAGCAGCTGGACGGGCAGACTGCGAAGGAAGGAAAGGAGGAGGGGGTGGGCAGCAAGGAAGGGAGGTGCCCCTGCTGCTGGCGAAATGGATTCCGCTGGGTTACGACCTTTATGTGAGAAGGGAGGGAGGGAGGGAAGGAAAGAGGGAGGGAGGGAGGGAGGAAGGGAGGGAGTAAGACAAAGTGGCCATGCCAACCACACGGGAAGGACACGGGCAGAAGGGGGAGGGAGGGGGGGAAAATCAATATCAAGGCATGTTTACCTCCTCCTCACGGGCGTTTCTTTCCCCTGTATCTATATATATATACTATATGTATATACTCTGCCGCCTCGTGCTCGTGTTGCAGGTGATCGGCGTGCAAGAGTCAGCCTGTCTTAGGGAGCTACGCCGGGCCATCCACGAGTATCTGGGTAGGGAGGCGGCCAGGGAGGGAGGGAGAGAGGGAGGGAAGGAAGGAGGGAGGGAGGGTGAAGAGGGAAGGAGAGGAGGCCATCTGGTATCAGGGGGTTAGAAAACGTCCTGCTCACCTTCCCTCCCTCCCTCCCTCCCTCCCTCCCTCCCTCCCTCCCTCACTGGCTACCCAGGCCTGGAGGCGTACACGCAATTCGGGAAGAAAATCGGCGATGCCCGCGTGCTCCACGGCCTCATCGCCATTACCGTTTTCGTCCGCTCCAAGGACGTACAGGATGGGGCCTTCCAGGTACGTGCGTCCTCCCTCCCTCCCTCCCTCCCTCCCTCCTACCCTCCTTTCATACATTACTCCGCTTCCCGACACCCTCCCTCCCTCCCTTCCTCCCTCCCTCCCTCCAGGTGCAACGCGGGGCTGTTAATCGCGTGGCCACCGGCGTCAATCTTGGGCCCATAGGCCGTGCCGCTAACAAGGGTGAGGGAGGGAGCGAGGGAGGGAGGGAGGAAGGGAGCGAGGCACTTTGGTAGACCCAGTCGAGCTTGGTTTTCCAACAGGAAACTAACCCTCCCTCCCTCCCTCCCTCCCTCCCTCCCTTCAGGCATGGTGGGACTCTCCGTGCGCTACTTCGACACCTCCCTGGCCGTCATCACGGCCCATTTCGCCTCCGACTCCAAGGGCAGGAACCGGGTGGCGAAGCGGAACAAAGTAGGGAGGAGGGAGGGAGGGAGGGAGGGAGGGAGGGAGGTGAAGAGGACAAGAGTGGAGGGCCTTGTGTGTGTGTGTGTGTGTGTGTGTGTGGAAGGGGGAAAAACAGGAGAAAGGGTTGTTCATGCATATGTTTCCCCTCATGCACGCGCTTACCTCGTCTCCCTCCCTCCCTCCCTCCCTCCCTCCCCCTTGCGTAGGATGCATGCACGACCCTCCGCGAGCTGAGCCTGACCTTTGACTCGGAGGAGTTCGACGTGCACCACCAACACACCCACGGTCAGCCCCTCCCTCCCTCCCTCCCTCCCTTCCTCTTTTTTCTGCAATGCCGCCCCCGGGCCTCCCTCCCGTTTCCCAATATCCCCCTCCTAGCTTTCCCCTTTTTTCCAAACCAACGATCCCTCCCTCCCTCCCTCCCTCCCTCCCCCCCTTCCTGACAGCCATCCTCCTCGGCGACATGAACTACCGAGTGTCGGCCTCGCCCTCGGAAGTTCTGTCCCTCATCAGCTCCTCCGCCCGACAGTCCAAGGTAGGAAGGGAGGGAGGGAGGGAGGGAGAAAGGGAAGGAGGGAGGAGGGCCGGGTGGATTACGGTAGGCTGCTGTCAACATCAATGAGGAAGGAGGAGAGAGAGGGGGGGGGGAGGGAGGAAGCAGGAGGGGAGGACGGGATGCAAGGGGTTATAGAGGAAATGTGATGTTTATTCGCATGTCTTCTCGTCATCTTTCCACCTCTTACGCACTTCCTCTCATTCTCTCTCGCTCTCTTTCCGACTAAATGATGTTTCTAGAATATTGTCCTGAGCTCCCTCCAAAGCTGGCGAGAGGCCTCCTTCGCTCGCCTCTTCCTCCCCTTTCCCTTCTCCTCCACCGTCCGCCGCTCCACCTCCGCCTCCTCCGTCTCCTCCTCTTCCTCCACCTCCTCCTCCTCTTCCTCCTCTTCCTCCTCCTCCTGGGAATCCTCCTCCTCCTCCTCCTCCTCCTCCCTTGGCGGTAACAAATCATCAGGCGGCATGCTCGCCCGCATTCGACTCCGTCTGGGAGAGAGAGACCGCGCCTCTTCCTCCACTGCTTCCTCCCTCCCTCCCCTCCTCCCTCCCGCGACCTCGGACGGCAAGAGGCTCGTGTTGGACGGGAAGGAAAGCGAGGACGAGGATGACGACGAGGAGGATGATGAGGATGAGGGGGAGACGGGAAAGGTCCTACCGCCAGTGCCGCGACTTAAGCCTCATGTGTCCACATCGGCGTCAAATGAAGGGAAAGGTGGAGGAGGAGGAGGAGGAGGAGGAGGTGGGGGGGGGGGGAAGTGCGCGTCAGCTGTCTCGTTCGCCTCCTCTGTGTCCAGCTTGAGTGTGTCACGCGTCAGCAATGCGGAGGAGGGTGAGGGAGGGAGAAAGGGAGAGGTGGGAGAAAGGAGGATGAAGATGCCGAGGCCCGTCTTGCTGGCACACATGGCCTCGGCACCACCACAGCTGGGCGCGGAGGAGGACGAGGAAGAGGACGAGGCGGATGGAAGGGAGGAGGAGGAGGAAAGTGGAGGGGAAGGGACGGAGATCCAAAATGAGCGGGAGGAGGACAAGGAGGAGGAGGAAGGGAAGGAGGCGATGGGAACCGGCCATCCGTCGTGCGTCTCCCTAACGTCGAGAAACACGGGAGGTGGAGGCGGGCAGTGGACGAGACCCAGCAACAGGCGATCCATCTCCTTTGGCCCGGGCCGCCCTCGCTCCCCTTCCTCTCCAGGCGGTGGTGGAGGACCGCCCCAACTTTTCACCGCCACTGGCGCGTCCTCGCATTTGGGGGAGAAGGAGAGGGGGAAGAAGAGGCAGCAGCGGGAGATTGGCGAGATCGAGGTAGGGAGGGAGGGAGGGACGGGAGTAGAGCTGACTGACAGTAGCTTGAGAGTAGGAAAAGCGAATTGGTGGAATGGCAAGTTGGGGGACTTCTGGGTGTATAGCGGTCCGTTATATATATATATATACATATATATATATTCTGTGTCTGTCTGTGTCTGTCTGTGTGTCTGTGTCTGTCTGTCTCTGTCTCTGTCTCTGGCTCTGTTTCTGTCTCTGTCTGTCTCTGTCTCTCTATCTGTGTCTTTCTCTGTCTGTGTGTCTGTGTCTGTCTGTGTCTGTCTGTGTCTCTGTCTGTCTCTGTCTCTGTCTCTGTCTGTGTGTCTGTGTGTCTGTGTCTGTGTCTGTGTCTGTGTGTCTGTCTGTGTCTGTGTCCGTGTCTGTGTGTGCGTGTGTGTCTGTGTGTGCGTGTGTCTGTGTGTGCGTGTGTGTCTGGGTGTGTCTGTGTCTGTGTCTGTGTCTTGTGTCTGTGTCTGTGTCTGTCTGTGTCTGTGTCTGTGTCTGTGTCTGTGTCTGTGTGCGTGTGTGTCTGTGTGTGTGTCCGTGTGTCCGTGTGTGTCTGTGTGTCTGTGTGTCTGTGTGTGTGTGTGTGTGTGTGTGTGTATGTCCTTTTTTTCCTAATGTTCCTCGCTTTGTTTACCCTTACACATGACAGGTATCGAGTGGATCGATGGAGAAGGAACAAGCGCATGTGGTGGAGGGGGAGGAAGTCTGTGTGGTGGAGGGCACTGGCCCCGCGGACGGTAAGACGAGAGAAACGGAGGGAGAGAGACAGACACATAGACACACAGATACAGAGACATAGACACACAGATACACAGACACAGAAAGACTGCATGGTTGCTGTCTGCTTGCTCTCCTTCCCTTCGCTCACATATCCGTAGCAACCCCTCTCCATCCCCCTCTCCCTTCCTCCCTTCCTCCCTCCGTCTCTGCACATCTGCCACTCACTAGCCCTCCCTCTTTCCCTCCCTCCCTTCCTCTCTCCCTCCCTCCCTCATCCTTTTTCCCTAGTCTCGGCCGGGCTGCGGGAGGCCTGGGCGTGGGTCCCGCATATGGACGAGCTCATCCGGTACGTGGGAGAGAAGGAGGCAGGGGATAGAGAAGAGGCTGAGAGAAAGGAAGAGAGTGCATTTTCTCATCCCTTCTGATCTCCTGTCCATTCCTCCCTCTCCCCCTCCCTCTCTTTTTTCCTTCATTCCCAGCTCCATGCGAGACCGGCTGGTTTTCTGGCACTTTCGAGAAGGAATGATCACCTTCCCTCCCTCCTACCGCTGGCACAAGGTCGCGCCTCCCACTCCTTCCCCTCTAAATTCCCCTCCTCCTCCTCCACCCCGTCTGGCTTTATCGTCTTCTTCTCCCTCTGTGCCTTCTTTGCCCTTGCAGGACTGCAAGCGGGAGGCAAGAGATGAAGGGGGAAGAGGGGGAGGTGGCGGAAATATGCTGTACAGCAAGACGATTTCTGTAGGGGCCTGCGAGGAGGACAGCAGGAGCGGAGGCAGAAATGGGATGGGGAGTGGCAATATCGGGAGTGCGACGGCGATGAGAATGTTGGGCAGCAGCAGCAGCAGCGGCATCAGCAGGAAGAAGAGCAGCGAACCGAAGAACCCGTTTGAAGGGCCGCGACGATCCTTGGAGAGTGTGGCCGAGTCGGAAGGAGGAAGAGGAAGAGGGGATGAGGAGGAGGGGCTGCTGGCGGGCGATTACACGGATTTGGATCGGCTAAAGTTAGTGTATGGGGAGGAGGTCGGGGAGGAGAGACGGACGGACGGGCTGACGGACGACGGACGGAAGGACATAGATTGCTGGACGACGTGCGTAAAGCGAAGACATGCAGAGAGCTTCATTCTTACCTCTTGCAATGCCCCTCCGTCCCTCCCTTCCTCCCTCCCCCCTCAGGTCCTCTTACACGACCTCCGTGCAGAAACGGCCCGCCCGTCCGCCCCTGATGAGCATGCTCTCTCGAGGAGAAGCAGGTAAGTCTATCCAATCCCTCCCTCCCTCCCTCCCTCCCTCCTGGTCCAGGTTACTCCGGCGAGAATCAATCCCAAGACAGGGTGGTCCTCGCGCCCAAGCGCTCCAGTCTTCGCACTCCCTCCTACACCGATCGCATTCTCACCCACTCCCTCCCCGGTACGTGGCAAAAAAAGAAAAAGGACAAGGAGACTGAAGGGAATGGAGGTGGGGGCTCCTGGATGAAGCCTCAGGTGTTGGTGGCCTTATCCTCTTCTGCCTCTTATTGTCTTATGAGTGGTCGGGCCTTCCCTAATTTTCTATACTTCCTACACCTAACCCTCGCCTATCCTTCCTCCTTCCCCTCCCTGCAGGCAAGAATCACTGTCTCCGTTGGCGTCATTACGACATGGCCGACCACGTCGCCTTGAGTGTACGTTTCGAGGGAGGGAGGGAGGGAGGGAGGGACGAGAGATGCCCGTGGCTTCTTAAATTTTCTAGGGAATGGCTCCTGTGTTACTTCATTCGTCTATCTAACCCCCCTCCCTTCCTATCCCTGTCCTCCCACAGGACCATCGACCCGTTTGTGCCGCCCTCGAGCTCAACGTCGACCGGAGCATCCGTGGCTTCGGAATCTTGCCCCCTCCTTCCCTCCCTCACTCCCACCCTGAGTCCACGCACGAGCGTGAGCCAGAGGCGACCGCGATTGCTGACGATCTAGTCCTTTTTCACATCTTCCTTGGCCGGCCTCGCCTGGAAGGTAGGAAATGACAAAGGGAGGGAGAAAGGGAGAGAGGGAGGGGGGAACAGGAAGTTGGGCGCTGGCCCTCGACAACATCCGCCACCCTTCTTTTGGGGAACTATACTTTAGCGTGTACTCTCAATCTTCCATTTTTAAGACCTCTCAATCTCCTTCCATCCATCCCTCCCTCTCGTCCTCCTCCCGCAGGCCGCCTGGCCACTAGTATCCTTTCGGGGCGGAGCTCCGGAAGCGGGATTGGCTGCACCCGCGGCAGCAGCAGCACCGTCGCCTCCTCATTGTCTTCTCCCACCTTATTATTTAAATCGCCTCCTTATGAAGTGACCGTCCTCTTCCCCCTCGTCTCGGAGGATCCTCTGGTGGATCAACGTCAATTCTGCACTCTTGGCGACGTACGTTTTTCCGTCCTCCCATTTTCTTGCCGGCCAGACTTCCATTCCCTCCCCCCCGGGTACTGGTAGTTTGCAAACGCGACGTTTTGTCTTTCCTCACTCGTGTTTGATTCATACGTATACACACACACAACACACTTTTCAGGCTTTCCCTGGCTTCGGCCCTCTTCGTGAGGATGGAGAGGAGATGGGCGGCGTCGAGCGTGGAGCGGGGGGGCCTAAAACGGCCAATAGCGCCAATTTAAACTCCCGCCAGCGGCCAGTCTCCCAGGGGGCTGCATTGTCAGAGCATCAACAGCGGCAGCAGCAGCAGATGGGGGATAAAGATGACAAGGAAGTTCCATTGGGAGGGGTCAAACATGTGCCTTGGGCCCTGTTCCCTCAGACCATGCATGTCGTCGCTTCGCGCCGTTTCTCTGAGCACATCTTGATCAAGGTAGGGAGGGGTGGAAGAGGGAAGCGACTGGTCAAGCAAGCGAGTCGATGGTCGCATGCAAGCTTCCTTGAATTGGAAGCCAAAACCCTTTCAGTTGAAAGACTTAGTACTGAAGACTTGAGAATTGAAAAACTTGAGAACCAAAGCTTTCAGATTGCGAAGATGCCTTCATGTTCATGAATTTAGGCGCATAATCTCACCTCTGTCTCCTCACTTTTCCCATCTTACCATAAATAGATCAAGGACAGTCACAACCGAGATTTGGGTCAGGCCGTTATACCCGTTGCACTCGGCTTTCCGCCAGGTAGAAAATGGAGGGACCGGAGGTGTGGGAAGAATATGGCAGAGATTCGAGTATATGCCCCTGATCCATTTCCCTTTTTCACACACTTTGGTAACGCGCACACACTTGCAAACATTTGGAAACAGGCGCGACAGATTTTAAGGCTTCCTCGACTCTTCCCGCTTTTCCCGAGGTCAAAGAGCGCGTGCGCGTTGCATTGTCGAGCGGGGGCGTCTTCAAGTAAGTGTTTCATCTCGTCGGTGTACTTCATTTTTATGCATGATCCTCATTTCTTCGCTTCTTCATTTTTTCCACTTTCAGGGGTACGCTTGTCTTAGATATGAGTGTCATAGTGCAAGCCCTCCCTTCCAAGCTCGCAAAGCACAATTCTGCAATCAAAAAAGCCACGAACAACGCTCCTGCTAGCGTCCCCACCGTCGCACACACATTAACAAGTAAGAGTGCTGCCCCGATGGTCCCCACGTTGGCGCCTTCTTCAGCAGAGAGGCGCTAATCTTTCAATAGAAATATCCCGGTTTTTCCTAAATTTTATTTCGACAGTTTTGTCATTAATTTTAAGTATGAAAATAAGCAAATGGAACGCGCGATGCATAAAGAACATAGCACCCGAAATGATTTGAATATATCTTAATCATTTGCTCTCACCATCCCGCCTCGAACTTTTTTTCCTTTTCTACATTCTTGGGGATTCTTACATTTTCCACTAGAATTTGTTTGCACAGGCTTTGAGGTCACAAGCGCATTTGCCTTTCGGATCACTATACATGCTTGTGGAAAATACCCCCTTTGGGTGCAGGCGTGCGTTTGTGAGACGTCGCTACTGAAACCAATTCTTCCAGCAAAGTAATGAAATATTTAAACATGACAGTGTTTAGAGCCATTCGTGTATGTATGAATTTCAAATGTCGTCCAATAGGCGAAGGAAAAAAGAAGAAAGTAATTAGCCGTTTTGTATGTTGCTAGCTGGATCCAAGCGTTGTTATTATTTGTTGGTGAAGGACATGTGGAAAATGAAGACAGCGAGTGCAACTACGACGGTGGAACTGCGTCGTTGTAGAAGGAGGCCAGCACAAGGGAAAGATACATCCACGCGATTAGTGACAAAACCCGCCTCGCTGGTCGACGTCGCGTTTATCGGCCGCTGCGTGAACTGCAAGGTACACGTGACACGTCACCTAACGGAGTCCGCCAGTCCGCTCCCTTCCAGCGGGCGAGCTGATCTACGACGGCGGCAAGGAGGCGCTTGGCCTGCTCCTCCCCTTCGCCCTCTTCCTGCTTCGCCGTGCCCTGCACACCTGCTGGCAGCGAGGCCGGAGAGTCAATTGCCACGCCTGCGATCTGAAGACGGGAACGAGGAGGATGCGTGACAGGTGAACGAAAATGAGTCCTAGACGAATCTACAGACAAAGTGCTGGATACCATAGACCCTCCTCCCCCCCTCCCTCTTTCCCTTTCTCGTTCCCATCAGTCCCCACTCACTCACCTCCGCCGCTTCCCTCACGAAGTACACCAGGTCATCCATCGCCACCTCCACTCCTACCTCCCTCCCGCTCTCTTCTCTACTCCTCCGTGCAGACGGCTTGTCCCGACAGCACTTGCGTAGGACGCGGGCCAGGCGGGTAGAGGGAGAGGCAAAGGCCACGTCCAGATCGAATTGCTCCAGTTTGGGCGGAGGCAAGGCGGCGAAAGAAGGGGGGAAGACTGCGGGGCTGTTATGCGTGTGTGGATGACCAAAATGAAGTGAGGGAAAGGTGAAAAGAGCCACAGCGAGGGGATCCAACGCGCCGGCCTAGCGTCAACCTTTGCTTGTGATCAGCTCTTCGTCCTGCCTTCCCTCCGATTCTCCCTCCTTCCATTCCCTCCTCTCTTACCGCAAGGGTGGCAACGGACATACGAGCTCAGGCGCAATCAACCTCAGCGGCTGTTCGGGCTCCAGCCCTAATGCTCTGTATGTCGCCAACACCTCGGGCATCAGCACGTTTGGCGTCAAGGAAAACAGCGGCGGGTCCTCTTCCCCCACCTCCCCTCCTCCTCCTCCCTCCCGCCCTTCCTTTCCATCGGCGGCAGAGAATAAGAAGAGGCGGGCCAGATCGGCGTGGTCTTGTGGGTGGGGCTCAGCGTCCTCCAGTCGTTGATGAGGGGAAAAATCGTCGTCATAAAAATAGTGGAGGAGATAACATTTATCCTTGCTTCCTTCTTTCTCTCCCTTCCTACCCTTCCTGCACTTCGTTCCTCCTGGATGTCTCCTACCTGAAGGCAAGGCCGGAGTTGCTGGGCGACATCTTTTAGGCAGGGGACGCGTAGCCGAGGTTGGAAGGAGGGAGGGAGGGGGGGAGGAAGGGAGGGGTCATGGTGGCCTGCAGCAGCATCGGCAGCACTGGAAGCGTCGGGCATTGGGGTAGAGAAAAGGGTGCGAAGGAGGGAGGAGGAAGAGGAGGAGGAGGAGGAGTCAAGGATGTCGTCCTTGTGTAGAAGCCACTGGATGGGTTTGGAAGGAAGGAACGGATCAACAAAAGGGGAGGAAAAGGTCAGAAAGGATGGAAAGGGGAATGGGGGATCGAGAAGGCTCACGTAAGTCATGTGTTGCTTTTGTAACCTGCCATTCGCCTCCCCGCCCTCCCTCTTTCCCTCCTCCCCTCTCTCCCTCCTTCCCTACCTGAAAAAGGGCGTCAGCCAGCAGGGCATTATCCTCCTGGTCCAACCACGCGTCGGCCAAGAGTTCGGCCGCCCCAAGGACCATCAGCCGCCCTCCTCCTCCTCCTCCTCCTCCTCCTCCTCTTCCTCCTCCTCTTCCTCCTCCTCCTCCTCCTCCTCCCCCACCATCACCAGGAGTACCAGCAGCGTCCTCTCCTTCCTCCAGCCCTCCCTCGCTGCTGCTGCCTTCCCAGGCGGCGAGAAGCGGTCGGTCGGGCGGGTAAGCGAGAGAGCCTGAGGACACGAGAGCCTTGGTTTCATTCAGTGGAGGGGCGTGGAGGGAGGGAGGGGGGGAGAGAGGGGGGGAGGGAGGGGTCGGACGATAAGTCGGTGAGTGGGTTGTCCAAGGGTGAAATGCTCGATGTCCATGCCACTGGCCTTGTCTTTTAATTGCCTCCTAATGTCTCTTTCCTTCTCTTTCTTCTTCTTCTTCCCCCTCCTGATGCCTCCACCCCTCGGGCAGCTGACGGTCAGGCAGCTACATCTTATACCGCCAACACACAGGTTGACAGTATCCCATCCTGAAACAAGCACACGCATCTATTCTATGTCTTTGCCTCTTTTGCTTCGCCCCCCTTCCCCCCTTCCCTCTCGCCCTCCCTCTCGTCTTACTTTTGCGGGAGGCTGCACGGAGAGCGAGCACCCGTACGGATAGACGAGGGAGAAGCCCCTCCCCCCTTCTTCCTCCCCTCCCTCTCGCGTCTCTCCCTCATCGTGTAAAGGGAGGGCGAGGAAAACCTCTTTGGGGTGTGGATAGCGGGGGTGACGGCGGGTGCGAAGGACGGCGTCATCATGAGCGTGGAGGCCAAGAGGCTGCAGCCAGGCGTTCACACTGCTGGTGTTGCTGCCGCTGCTAGTGATGGTTTCCCAACCTTCGGAGAGAAGGAGAAGGATGCTTCCTTTTTGCTGATGCAGATATCGGGCGATGGCTTGTCGCTGAGGTTGGAGGGAGCGAGGAAGCGGGGAGGGGTTGGCAATTAGCTTTGCTATCTTGATGGACGCTGACAGCACGACATGGCACGAGAGAGCGAAGGGAGAAGTGTTTGATGCTACCCACCCTCCATCAATCGGTCTTTTCTTCCTTCCCTCAATTGATTGATGACGTAGACCTACCTCTTGGAAGGAAAAGGGCCCCTGGGGACAGGCCAAAACGAGGAGGGATGGTGGCGGAGGTGGGGGTGCAAAGGGTCGGAGGTGGCTCGATTGATGCTGCTGCACAGCTGGATTGAGTAGGGATGGGAGGTCTATATCCTTGTTGCTGTAATGGTCAATGGGGGGAAGGGGGGGTCAGTGCCTTGTAACCTTGTCTGCCTGCGCCCCCTTCCCCCCCCCCTTTCCTCCGTATGGACCTTCTCCAGTGGCTTCATACGGAGGGAAACGATAAAAAAAGATACTACATTTTGCCCATGCCAGTGCCCTCTTCCTTTTCAACGCGCGGTACACCGGGAAGGTCAGCGTTTTGTCACCTTGTCTGCCTCCTTCCCTTCTTCATT
>Ga0160419_101144_pt1 | contig 11858 bp, 10 predicted proteins | sample CelAP2metagpilot_2_FD_108196 | JGI IMG/M metagenome (GOLD analysis project Ga0160419, IMG submission 108196) | Phycosphere-associated microbial communities from Cellana algal ponds in Kailua-Kona, Hawaii, USA - Cellana AP2-4-25 metagenome pilot ... | reverse complement strand
GTAGCACTAATGGTATAATTACCATCAAAATCTGTGGTGGCTCCAATACTTGTGCCGCTTACGACTATGGTAACCCCAGGCAACGGAGTACCCGACACGTCGGATACGGTACCTGATATGGTTTGACCAAAGGCCGCAACACAAGAAAACACCGCAATAAATGTTAAATAAATGTTCCTCATTACTTTTTTTTGTGTTAATTTTCCTGAAAATTGTTCAAAATTTTTTACATATCAAACATTTTAACTGAAAAATGTTGGATTTTTTAATATTTGGCCATTTCAATTCCTTTTTTATTGACCAAACCCCGTCTTTTCTAAGAAGAATTCATCTTCTTTAGAGTTCTTTAAGAACTTTTTTTGAATCCTTGGTAGTCCGTACTCACCTGAAAGTGTTCCTTTTTTATGAAATAAACCCCAGTTTTCTCATTATTTATCGCTATCTTTTAAAGACTAGATATCAGCAACTTAAAAAAGGAAGGGCTTTATGAGAAAATCAGTTTTATTATTTACACTGATCGTAGTTTTCCTTGTTGTGGGAAGCTTTACGGATCGTTATTCCGATGCTCTAAGCATTGAAGGAACTTGGGAATTGGAGAGTTTTTATAATTATGATGGAGAAAATGTTTTGGATACCATTGAGAAATCGGATGGTTATAGACAGGTTAAAATGTACTCCAAAGAAAAAATTATGTGGACCAGATATGTACCAGAAGACCCGAACGGCAGGTTCGGTTATGGCTCGTACAAAGTTTCGGACGGCTCTTTAATTGAGGTAATCGAATACGGGGACGATGAAATGATGAAAGCATTGGATACCATGCGCAACTTCACCTTTGAACTTATCCTAAAGAAGGATTCGTTTAGTCAGATAACGGTGGATGAGGAAGGTAACCGAACTTTTTCCGAAAATTACAAGCGGATTGATTGAGTTGCAATCAACAAAAAAGGCACCGAAGTTTCGGTGCCTTTTTCTGTTTTCCACTTTGGGCAGTTGTTATGATACAATCATTTCTTTGCTCTCAACGGCAGCCAAATAACGTTCTGCGTCCAAGGCGGCCATGCATCCTGTACCTGCGGCAGTAACCGCCTGTCTGTATATTTTATCTTGAGCATCCCCACTGGCAAAAACACCGGGCTTGTTTGTTTTTGTGGATTTGGGTTGCGTAATAATATAGCCCGTCTCATCCATGTCCAACTGTCCTTTGAACACATCGGTATTTGGTTTATGTCCAATAGCTATGAACAGACCCGTTACAGGAATTTCTTCTTTTTCTCCGGTTTGGTTGTTCACTACCCTGACCCCTTCTACGACTTGATCGCCCAATACCTCATCTATTTCGGTATTGTACCTTATTTCAATATTATCAATACTATTGACCCTATGCTGCATCGCTTTTGATGCCCTCATGTGGTCTTTACGAACCAGCATGGTTACTTTTGTACATATATTGGCCAAATAAGAGGCCTCTTCTGCGGCAGTATCCCCTGCCCCAACAATGGCCACATCTTGTCCTTTATAAAAAAACCCGTCGCAGACAGCACATGCGGAGACTCCTCCTCCTCTTAATCGCTGCTCGCTGGGCAAATTCAAATATTTGGCAGATGCACCTGTGGAAATAATCACGGTTTCTGCTTCTAATTGGGTCGAATCATCGACGGTAATTTTATGAATACCCCCTATCTCGTCACTAAATTCTACGGCAGTAACCATTCCTATTCTTACTTCTGTACCAAATCTTTCAGCTTGTTGCTGTAATTGCATCATCATTGCTGGTCCATCGATTCCTTCCGGATATCCTGGAAAATTGTCAACTTCGGTAGTCGTGGTCAATTGTCCACCAGGCTCCATACCTGTATATAAAACTGGTTTTAAATCTGCCCTTGAGGCATATATGGCCGCGGTATAACCAGCCGGTCCTGATCCAATAATCAATGTTTTGATTCTTTCTACTTGTTCTGACATAAAAAACTTCCTCTAATGTTATGATACAAAAGTAGGTTTTTTGTTCAAAACCTTACTTTATCGTAATATTACGTTTAAGTAAAAGTTGTTAACAATTGTGAATGAACATTTTTCCAAAGAGATTATAGGAAAAGAAAAAAGGAGCCTTTTTCAAGACTCCTTAACACAAAAAAAAGTAGGTCAAATTTATGGGAACATAATATTTGATCTAAAACCGTTACAACCAAGGGGCTCAACCTCAAAAACCCCTTGGAGCAACGTAAACCTTATAAGAAATAAGACATTAGGTAAAGAACACTAAGTACCCTATAATCACCCCAATCCTATTAAAGGTTTAATCTTAAAGCATATTGCTTTTTGATTGCTGAGACAAACATAGTACAGTCCTTTAAATGTTGAGTGGTATAATTAACCAATGGGTCGTTTGCGTTAACGGATGCCCATTTTCAATTTATATTTGGGTTTTGAGAGCTTAGCGTAGGAAAATATGTGTAAAAAACACAAAATATTGGTTTTCAATACTTTAATTGTAAAATGAATTTCAACCGTTGTATTTCAACTTTTTCTCTATGGTTTCGATCATTACATTGGCTATGTCCTTGCCGGTTGTATTCTCTATTCCCTGAAGTCCCGGTGATGAGTTCACTTCTAAAAGCAAAGGACCTTTATTTGATCGGATTAAATCTACCCCTGCCACATCCAAATTAAATACTTTGGCAGATTTTATGGCCAACTTTCTTTCTTCTGGTGTGATCTTCACTTTTGCGGCGGCGCCTCCTTGGTGAATATTGGCCCTAAACTCCCCTTTTTGAGCTGTTCTCTGCATGGATGCCACTACTTTGCCATTGACTACAAAGCAACGAATGTCGTGGCCGTTCGCTTCCTTTATAAATTCCTGGACCAAAATATTGGTCTGAACGCTTTTAAAGGCATTGATCACACTTTCTGCCGCTTTGTTGGTCTCGGCCAGTACTACGCCTTTTCCTTGGGTACTTTCCAAAAGCTTAATGATCAAAGGGGCTCCGTTTACCATTCGGATCAAATCTTTGGTATCCATCGGGGACTTGGCAAAGCCTGTTGTAGGAATATGGATGTCGTTTTTCGAAAACAATTGGGAGGCGAAAAGCTTGTCCCGGGACCGTCCAATGGAATCGGCGGAATTTAAGCAATAAACTCCCAAGGTATCGAACTGCCTTAACAGCGCACAACCATAAAAGGTTACTGCGGGTTTTATTCTGGGAATCACGGCATCGAACTTATCCAATATGTTCCCGCCCCGATATCGAATTTCCGGTGTTGCCGCATCCAATTTCATATAAACGTGCTCCACATTCAGAAAAACCACTTTGTGGCCTCGCATTTCTCCTGCCTCAATAATTCTTTTATTACTGTACAGGTTCGGATTACTGGCCAAAAGGCCTAAACGCAGTCCCTTTTTCTCCGTAATAAAGGGTTGGTATTTTTTTTCGATTTCTTCATCTGTATAATCGCCCTGGATAAAACTTTTGGACGGATCTACCAGGTATCTCTCGTTGATAGCTTCCCTACCAAGGAGCATGCGGTACTCCATTGTATCCCGATTGGCCAAGGTAAGTTCTATATCGAACACATTGCCGGCAATGTTCACTGTTGTTTTAATTACCGGCCTTTCCTCTGCAATTCCCTGTGAACTCTTAACCGTGCGCACATCGACCAATTTGGCCTGACACAAGATGGCTATGCTCCTATTATCCTGAACGGGGTTCACCTCAAAGCGAACCCATTCCTCAAATCCTTTGTTGAATATTTTAATTTTACTGGCCTGAATGGATGATGTCTTTGCTCCGGAATCTACTCTGGCTTTTACGGCCGGAATTCTTAAATCGTCAAACTGGCACCATTCCTCGGTTCCCAATATTTTAAAATCGCTCAAAACAACTATGTATTTAACTAATTAATCGCATTATAAAAAGGTCCACTACTTCGACCAAAATCAGAATAATTATGATCCACTCGAGCCTACTGCTTTCTCTATGGTCCATAATATTCATGAACAAACTGAGGTTTTCCTTGATCACATTGCCTTGTTCCTTTATATTTCGATACCGTTCCTTAAGGTCAAAAATCTGCTTTAATCCTTTGTCCAATCGATCGAGTTCCAAATCTTCCCAAACTACTTCGTGAGAATCAAATATATATAGGTTCTCGGAGATCTGGTTGTTTATGTTCAAGACTTTTGCAATATGCCTCTTTAATTTTCTTCCCCCAATGTCCAATTTTCCTTTTTGTTCCAGATATGTGGTGTGTTGACGGGTCTCTTTCATGGCCTGTTCCGATAGGCCCGCATAAAAGTCCAATGCAACGGACTGGGACAAGTGCAACAATGCCAAACGAATACCTTCCTGATTGGTGCTGGGCAATATTACTTTATCCTGATGGATCGTGGCTTTTTCCTTATCGGCTAAAAGCTCCAAATCCATGGTCTCGGTAATATAGGACTGTCTCCATTCTTCACAGAAAGGTTTTATTTCCATTAACAATTGTGATATTTCTGCTTCGGAATAACCGAAAAAGGAAACTACACCATACCTGAAAATATAAAGGTAACGTGATGCATCGGAATAAAAAAGTTCATCCCGGTCGCCATAGACCAATTCTTTTCCCAAAGCCTGGTTCCTACAAGCTGGAATATTGATGCTTGTGGCCAGATGCAAAGCGATTGCTTTTGATTCCATCTTTATATAGAATTATAAAACATCTGGCAATTATTCTTCTTCGGTGCTTTCGAGCTCATCGGCACCAAGATTTGTATCCTCCGCGTCGTCGTTGTCCGAATCATCGAACTCTTCCATTGCCATTACCAATCGTTTGCTCACCTTGACCAGGTAGGCTGTGTCCTCGGTCCTGACCTCAACACATTCCACCACTTCGTTATTGGCGTTGCGGTAGGTTACAATATCGCCATCGTCATAACCATCGGGGAACTTTTCCACTAGGAGGTTGAGCATATTGTTGTCCAACTTTTTAAAATCGACGATCACTCTTTTTAAGACGGTTGTTTGTCCTTTTTTCATGATTACATATCTAACAGGTAGGCGAAAATCAGCGGTGCCACAATGGTCGCATCGGATTCCACGATAAACTTGGGCGTGTTGATATCCAACTTGCCCCAGGTAATCTTCTCGTTGGGCACGGCCCCTGAATATGAGCCATAGCTGGTGGTTGAATCACTGATCTGACAGAAATAGCTCCAAAACGGGGTATCCGTTTGTTCCAGATCTTGATACAGCATAGGCACTACACATATTGGAAAATCTCCGGCGATTCCTCCCCCAATCTGAAAAAAGCCAATTCCCTTTTCAGAATTTTTGGAATACCAATCCGCTAAAAATGTCATGTACTCAATACCGGATTTTACCGTGCTGGCCTTGAGCTCGCCTTTGATTACGTAGCTGGCAAATATGTTTCCCATGGTACTGTCTTCCCAACCTGGAACCACTATTGGCAAGTTTTTTTGGGCAGCTGCGTACATCCACGAGTCCTTAATGTCTATTTCGTAGTACTGTTCCAACACTCCCGAAAGCAAAAGTTTGTACATGTACTCATGTGGAAAATAGCGCTCTCCTTTTTCGTCGGCCTCTTTCCAAATGTCATAAATATGTTTTTGCAACCTTCTAAACGCTTCTTCTTCGGGGATGCAGGTATCGGTAACCCTGTTCAATCCGTTCTCCAAAAGGTCCCATTCTTCCTGTGGGGTCAAATCCCTATAATTGGGTACTCTCTTGTAGTGGGAATGTGCCACCAGGTTCATTAAATCTTCCTCGAGATTGGCCCCGGTACAGGATATAATATGAACCTTATCGGTACGGATCATTTCTGCAAATATCTTTCCTAGTTCTGCAGTACTCATTGCTCCGGCCAAGGACACCAACATCTTGGAACCTTGGTTCAGTTGGTCCTCGTAGCCTTTTGCAGCATCTACAAGTGCGGCAGAGTTAAAGTGCAAAAAATATTTTTGAATGAATTGTGATATTTCTCCTTTGTTATTCATCGTAATCTAAATTGCTTTTGGACATTTTGAAGTCTTCATCACTATCTTCAAAGTCTTCGTCCATGTATTCGTTGTTGTTTACAAATTTGTAGCTCAACATTTTATAGTAAAGCTTGGCGGCCAAGAAATCGGATGATCTATCCACCTCGTTTGGGCATAGTTCCACGATATCGAAACCTACCACATTCTTTTCCTTAAACACCCTACGCAAAAAATCGAGGGTTTCGTACCAAAACAGTCCACCTGGTTCCGGTGTTCCGGTAGATGGCAATATGGATGGGTCGAAGGCATCTAGATCAAAAGTGATATACACATTGTCCGTCATCAGATCAAGGGCAGAATCCATCCAAAAGTCATCGGAGATCATTTCATGGGCAAAGAATACTTTGTCCCTATCCATTACCAGGGTTTCTGCATGGTCCATACTACGGATTCCCACTTGCACCAGATTGGTTGTTTCGTTGGCTTCATAAAGTGCACAAGCGTGGTTGTACTTAGTTCCTTCGTACTCTTTTCGTAAATCGGCGTGCGCATCGATTTGCAATACGGTAAGGTCTTCAAAACACTCGTTAAATGCACGAATGCCCCCTATGGAAATGGAATGTTCCCCACCTACCATGGTCACGAACTTATTACGGTTGATGTATTCCTTCACGGTCTTGTGAACTGCTTCGACCATGACATCAGGTGAATCAAATTCTCCCATGGGTTCTGCCAGATAGATCCCTTGTTTGTAAACCTCGCTATCAGTTTCAATATCGTAGATCTCCATATTTTCCGAGGCTTCCAAAAAGGCATCGGGACCTTTGTCCGCGCCTTTGCCCCAAGTACTGGTACCATCATACGGAACTGGTAACAGTACTACTCTTGCCTTGTCCGGCGAGCCGTATTCCTTTGGAATACCAGCATATGTTTTTTCTGTTTTCATTTTATTAATTACTTCCTTTTCAGTTTTTTATGGATTCTTGCAATTCCTTGTCCTCCACATGTTCAGTGTCGGTTTTTTTGTCCCCATATCCAAGTATGGACAGAAACTCTCCTGCAGTCTGTTGTTCGGCAAATACACGTGTGTTTATGTTTCCATGTTCATCTTTATCTATAAGGATGTGTTTGGGAGTGGGAATCAAACAGTGTTGCAATCCGCCAAATCCACCAATGGTCTCTTGGTACGCTCCAGTATTAAAGAAACCAATGTACAAGGGTTTGTCCTTTTTGTATTTGGGCAAATAAATGGCGTTCATGTGCTGCTCCGAATTATAGTAATCATCACTATCACAAGTCAATCCCCCTAACAGCACGCGCTCATATTCCTCATTCCAACGATTAATCGATAGCAAAATAAACTTCTTGCTAATCGCCCAAGAATCCGGCATTGTGGTAATAAAAGATGAATTGATCATGTTCCATTTTTCACGATCGTTCTGTTGTTTTTGATACAGCACTTCGTAAATGTTACCTCCACTTTCGCCCACGGTAAAGCTTCCAAACTCGGTAAAGATATTAGGTACATCGACCCCGGCTTCCTCGCATGCTTGACCTATTTGATGAATGATCTCGTCCACCATATACTCATAATCATATTCGAACGCCAAAGAGTTTTTTATGGGAAAGCCCCCTCCAATATTTAGACTATCCAACGTAGGGCACACTTTTTTTAGGTTGATATATACCTTTAAACACTTTAAAAGCTCGTTCCAATAATAGGCGGTGTCCCGTATTCCCGTATTTATAAAGAAGTGCAGCATTTTCAGCTCTACCTGATCATTGGGTTTTATGGATTGATTGTAAAACGGAACTATGTTCTTATACCCAATTCCCAATCGAGATGTATAAAACTCAAATTTTGGCTCTTCTTCGGAGGCAATACGGATACCGATTTTGAATTTTCCATCAATAACCTCGCCCAACAGATTGATTTCCTCATAATTGTCAATAATCGGGATACAGTTGCTATGGCCATGGTTTATTAATCGGGCTATATTTTGTACATATTGGTCTCTTTTAAAACCATTACAGATCACATAGGTGTCTTTGGTGATTTTCCCTGTACTCTTCAAGTGCTCCACAATGTTGATATCAAAAGCGGAAGAGGTCTCGATATGGATATCGTTCTTTAGTGCTTCGTTCAGTACATGTTCGAAGTGCGAACTCTTGGTGCAATAACAATAGTGGTATTTTCCAGCATATTTATGTTTTTCAATAGCTGAATTGAACCATCCCTTTGCCCTTTGAATGTTATGTGAAATTTTGGGCAAGTAGGTAAACTTTAAAGGTGTACCGTAGCGTTGCGCCAAATCGTTCAGATCTATGCCATGGAATTGAAGTTTATTGTCTTTTAATTTAAATTCCTCTTGTGGGAAATCATAAGTCTGCTCGATCAGGTCGATGTATTTTGTTTTCATTTTGAATTTCGTAAAAAAATGTAATTATTGATAGATAGAAAAGGTTCTGAAGTACAAGAGGTACTCAGATACGAAATTCAAAAACGGTATACGGTACAAAGTAGGGAGTCCGTGAAAAATCACGGTTAAAAAGATGTCGTTCTTCGAAAGTCAGCCCGTATATTCGGTGTCTTGATCTCAAGACGGCTTTTTGGGTAGACTTTCTTATCCCCAAAAGCCCGAACATGAAAAAAGTCTTCAAAGCTTATAGGCAATGCGTCCACATTGGGTGAACTCATTTTATGGGACAAACATAATTAAAAATCCGATACGGCAAGGTTTTTTGAAAAAAAATTACACACCATTAACACATTGAAAACAAACATGTTAGATTTTAATTTTAAAATTCTATAAAGAAATAAATAAAAACTGACCAGTAAAAAACTTCTACTGGTCAGCTACTGAACATTTATTTTGAATCTATATCATCAGCCGACCAATGGCGGTTTATCATTAATAAAAGGTTGACTATAGAAACGTCTTCCTGTTGCTTTGTACAATGCATTGGATAACGCAGCTATTACGGGAGGCAAGGATGGTTCTCCCAAGCCTGTTGGATCTATGCCGTTGTCCACAAAGTGTACCTCAATATTTTTTGGGGCTTCGGAATGGCGCATTAATCGGTAGGTATCAAAATTGGATTGCTCAGGTCTGCCGTTTTCAAATGTCAATGCACTATAGGTCGAATGTCCTATTCCATCGATCATACCGCCTTCGATTTGGTTTTTTGCCGCAATGGGATTTATCACAATTCCGCAATCAACGGCGCACCAAATATTCTCCACTCTTGGCATCTCACCACCTTCTTCCAATTCCAATACTTGTGCCACATAAGAGTTGTGACAGTAGTAAGCGGAGACTCCTCGGGCCTTTCCTGTATCGGTTCCCCAATTGGCTTTCTCTTTCACCAATTTTAGAACCCCTGCGTAACGCGCTGGATCATAATCATTCTTCTCCGGATCACCTACTGGATTGTTTATTGCCCGATCAAATAGTTCCAATCGGAAATCCAATGGGTCTTTTCCTGCGGCTTCAGCCACCTCATCCATAAAAGCTTGTTCAGCTCCTGCAATAAAATTGGATCGTGGTGCTCTCCACGCCCCTGTGGTAACATTGGTCTGTAAACTATGTTTCTCCGCCAAATAGTTGTCCACGGCTCCTGCGGGGAAACGATTTTCAAAAATAAGATCATCGTTGGTACCTGCGCCACGTACATGCCAAGCTATCAGGTTTCCGTTTTCGTCCAATCCGGCTTTAAACCTTACTTTGTACGATGGTCGGTACGTTCCTTGGGTCATATCGTCTTCCCGGGTATAGACCAATTTCACCGGTGCATTTAACCTTTGGGATATGGATGCTGCTTCTACAGCAAACGTACCGTACAACCGACGGCCGAACCCTCCGCCCATTCTGGTCATCATTACATCTATCTTTTCTACAGGCATACCCAATCGAGAAACCAATGTTTTCTCCAAGAACTCCGGGGTTTGTATTGGCCCGAGAAGTTCGGCTTTTTCTGGTGTTACGTGCGCAAAAAAGTTCATGGGCTCCATGGTGTTATGCGCCAAGTAGGGTGCAGAATAGGTACTTTCCACAATTTTTGCCGCTTTTTTAAAGGCTGCTTCCACATCACCATCCTTTCTTGCAGGTACTTCTTGGGCCTTATTCAGCAATTTTGCGAGTTCGTCATTATGGTAAGCAGTGCTTTCCATGGGAGACACTTCTTCCCATTCTACTTTGAGCGCTTTTTTTGCCTGCATGCACTCCCAAGTGCTATTGCCAACTATGGCCACCAATTCGGGTATTGCACCGCCATCCGACCATTGTCTTTCAACATCTTCGGGATAGGCTTCAAAATGAAACACTTCTTTAATCCCTGGCATGGACATTACCGATTCGGCATTCATACTTTTAAATTTCATGCCAAAGGCGGGCGGATGCACAATCATGGCCGTAAGCATACCTTCCCTATATGTATCCAGGCCGAAAAGAGGTTGGCCTGTAACTATTTTTTTGCCATCTACATTTTTCTTGTCCGTGCCGATAATGCTAAAGTCACCTGCATCTTTCAATGCAACTTCCTCCGGCACTTCTATACTTGTGGCTGCAGAGGCCATTTCTCCATATCCTGCTGAATTTCCGCTTCCCTCGTGGGTCAACACACCGTCTTTTGTGGTAATTTCATCTACTGAAACGCCCCAAGCTTGCGCGGCAGCTTCTTTCAACATATGGCGAGCCGTAGCTCCGGCCATTCGTAAACTTTCCCATCCTTGTCGAATGGATTGACTGCCCCCGGCCAATTGTCTAGTAAAAATATCGGTATTTAAGGGTGCTTGTTCAACAATCACATCTTTCCATGCAACATCCAGCTCTTCGGCAATGATCATGGGCATGGATGTTTTTACGTTCTGACCTATTTCTGGGTTGGGCGACATTATGGTCACCATTCCATTGTCCCCTACTTTTAGGAAACCATTAAGATCGAACCACTCTTCTGGCAGGCTATTTACCTGCTCTGGAGTCATTTTACACGAAGCCAACCAGCTAAACCCTATCACAAGTCCGCCACCGGCCAATCCCGTATTTCGAATAAAGGCGCGTCGTCCTATTTTGGTCTTTACAAGTGTCATGATACTAGTTTAAGTGTTATGATTTAGCAGCCAACTTTACGGCTTTTTTGATTCTGGTATAGGTTCCACAACGACAAATATTTCCGTTCATGGCCATTTCTATTTCTTCGTCCGTTGGGTTTGGATTCTTTTCCAAAAGTGCGGAAGCAGTCATTATTTGTCCTGCTTGACAGTACCCACATTGAGGCACATCCACCTCCAGCCAAGCTTTTTGCACTGGGTGGTCACCTTCTTCCGATAAACCTTCGATGGTGGTGATTTCCGAATTGCCGACCATGGATACGGTTAGCATACAAGATCTGGTCGCAGTGCCGTCCATATGAACCGTACATGCGCCACATTGGGCTATGCCACAGCCAAATTTAGTGCCGACCAAATTAAGGTGGTCCCTTAAAACCCAGAGAACGGGAGTGGACGGATCCACATCGACCTCTTGTTTTTTTCCGTTGATGTTTAATGTAAATGATGCCATAATTGTGATTAATTCCTTTTGAAGGTAACTAATTTTAGGGACACAATGGACGGCTCTAAGCTACATCCCCCTAAAAATTAACATTGTTTTTAGTTTTTTGGGGCTTACTTAAAATCAATACAAATAACAAAGGGGAACAACATAAGAAATGGAGGCAAAGGTTACCTTCCAGATGCGTTTAGTGTTCCAATTTTAGTCGAGTAAAAACGGGAAGGTGGTCGGAAGGATACCGGGCATCGTCGGAATCACTTAAAATTGCGCTTTTAATGATCTTAAACTCATCCGAGACAAAAATGTAATCGATCCTGCGTTCCACGGCT
>Ga0160419_101143_pt1 | contig 11870 bp, 9 predicted proteins | sample CelAP2metagpilot_2_FD_108196 | JGI IMG/M metagenome (GOLD analysis project Ga0160419, IMG submission 108196) | Phycosphere-associated microbial communities from Cellana algal ponds in Kailua-Kona, Hawaii, USA - Cellana AP2-4-25 metagenome pilot ... | reverse complement strand
AGGATGGATAAGACGCATTATGATAAGAGAAAGCATCTCTTTCTTACGTCAAGACAAGCAGTTATTTTTTACAGAAGATACGCATCCTTATACCGAGATAGAGGATAGTACATCACAACAATATGATGTAGCGCACTTGCAAAAAATGATAGATAATTTACCTGATGGCTATAAAATGGTTTTTGTGATGTATGCAATAGAAGGTTATAAACACTCAGAAATTGCTAAAGAATTAAACATTACAGAAGGCACATCAAAATCACAATTGTACAAAACGCGCCAATTATTACAAACCCAAATTAATAACCAAAATACCAAAGAGTATGGCACCAAATAAATTTGAAAAGAAAGCTAAAGACGTTTTAGAACGCCGTACCATAGCGCCAAGTCAAGACGCTTGGACGCAGTTAAATAATAAGCTAGAACAGTCTGATAAAAAGAGAAAGTTATCTGTTTGGTGGATAGGTGTTGCAGCAACTTTAGTAGGTGTAATGTTAGCAATTACTTTGTTTAATAAAGAAGAAGTAATGCCAGAAAACACCATTGTTAATCAAGAAAAAGACCAAAAAAGCAAAGAACAGCCTACAATTATAAAAAATAAAATTGAAGATAAAGTTGAAGAAAATTTTGAAAACACACCTTTAGTTAATACTAATGATGAAGTCGAAACCTCTAAATTAAAAACAGAAAAACCTAAAACATCAGTAGCTAATAAACAGAAAAAACCAGAGCAATTTTTAGCAGCAGTTAACCCTAAAAATAAAGAAGAAAATAACAATCAATTAAATAATCAAATATCAGAAAATACAGTTGCAGAACTGTCTAAAGAACAGCCTTCTTTAGATGAAGCAAATCAACTTTTAGAAAATGCAATGAACCAATTTTCTGCAGATGATTATAAAAATGTAACAGAAAAAATTAACGCTAACGATCTATTGGAGGAAGCAGAAATGACTTCAGAAAAGTCATTAAAGCACAGACTGTTTCATGTCGTAAAATCAGGCTATGAAACCGTTAAAAGTACAGTAGTTAGTAGCGATAATTAATATTTCATCTAACAAAATTAACACGAACAATTATGCAAAACATTATTAAACACTTAACGCTAGTTATTTCAATTTTTGTGGTTAGTCAACTACAAGCGCAAGACGCTTTAACGGTTGCAAAACAAGACGTTTCTAAAATGATTGAAGATTATAAAGAACGTATTAAAAATGCCGAGCTTGAAACTTTAAAAGAAGAAGTAGATATTATTAATGACCGTTTAGAAAGAGAAGAAATCACCTTTGAAGAAACAGAAAAACTAAAAAAAGAAGCAGCAGAAAAACATGCTAAAAATATAGAAAATCGTTACGCCATTTTAGAGAATAAATTTGAGTTAATGGAGCGTAATGATGATTTGCTAGACCCAAACAATAAATCAACTGTGTTTTCTATTAATATTGGAGATGGGCAAAAAGAAATGATAGAAGTAAAAGCTAAAAAATCACCTCCAAAATATGATATAAGAACAGGTAATCAATTACTTTTTGCAATGGGTTTTAATAACGCAATTATAGATGGTGTTTCTTTAGATGATTCGCCATACAAATTAGGAGGATCTGGATTTGTAGAGCTTGGTTGGTTATGGAAAACTCGCGTGTTTAAAGAATCTAACTTTTTAAGATTTAAATATGGGTTTTCATTTCAATGGAATAAATTAGATATAAAAGACAATATGTATTTTGAAAAAGGTGAAGATGAAACAACTTTGCAAGTGTTTCCAACAAACCTTAAAAAAGCAAAATTTAGAACAACAAATCTTGTAATTCCAGTGTTTTTTGAATTTGGAGCTTCAACTAAAAAAGAATATAAAGACCGTATTAGGTATTTTACAGATGATCATTTTAAAGTTGGTATTGGTGGTTATGGTGGTGTAAATTTAAGTACGCAACAAAAGCTGGTTTACGAAGATGAGTTTGGCGACCGTGTAAAAGACAAAATAAAAACAGGATATAACACAAATACATTTATGTATGGTGTTGCAGCTTATGTTGGTTACGGAGATTTAAGTTTATATGCTAAATACGACTTGTCTACAATTTTTAAAGAAGCAACTGTAGATCAAAATAATATTTCGTTAGGAATAAGAGTTGATTTGGATTAGTCCTCTAAAAAAGCCTCTTGAATTTTCAAGAGGCTTTTTTTATTTTTTAATTAATTTAAAAATAGCATTTGCAAACTGGATACCTAAATCAATATATCCTTCACTGTTATAATGCCAAGTATCTGACTAATCGTAATTTTCTGTACTTCTTACAATTGTAGCATTTTTATCTGTTTTGGTATATTTTTCTTGTGCATACTGTACTAATTCACCATAAGTCCAAACTTTTCCGTCAATATCATCGCCAGAATCTAAAATTTTACCAATAACTACAGGTAAATCATCAGTTCTTAAAGCTGCTCTAATTAGCTCCATCATTCTTTTAAGTTTGTTGTAGTAATCGTTTGCAATTTCTTCAGTAAAAGCTGAGTCTGCTTCGCCTTGCATCCAAATAATACCTGTTGGTTTTAAAGCATCTTCTTTTCCGTCGTTATCAATGTCTTTTACTGAAAAAGCAGAATTAACTGTTTTTAAAAAATGATCATACTGATTGATACCGTCTTTGCTATTAAAGTCAGGTTCCCAACTTCCAAAGTCTGCAGCAGCAAGACTATCTAAAGATGTGCCGCCACGAGAATACTTAATAAGCGCAATTTTTTCATTTGGATATAGTTTTTGAAGTTGTTTTGCAAAGGTTAATTCAATTCCAAAACGATTTGATAATTTATTTTCTTTTCCATTAGAAGAAAATCCATCACCATGACCAGGTTTTAAGGTTTCCCATTTTCCTAATCCGCCTGACTTATCACCATCTGCTGCTGGGTTACCATGAAAAATATAAACACTATCATTAGTTTTTGTAAGTTCTTTGGGTAAATCTTTAGTGTATCCAAATCCATCCATGTAGATTGTCCGCCAAGATAAAACACACGATAAGTATTCCCTTTTTGGGCAAATAGATAGAAAGGAAGTATAAATATGATGGTTAAAATGAGGTTTTTCATAGATTTAATTAAATTAATAAAAAAGCGACTAATTACTTAGTCGCTTTTTTATGTTGTTATTGCATACTTCCTGGAGGATATTTCTCCATGATTTTTGCAACAAACTCTTTTATTCTTTGTTCTTTCTTTTCCATATTAGAACTTAAGTAACCAGTACCTTGTCCTTGCCAGACTAATTCCTTTTTATTAGCGTCTATAAGGTCTACAAATAAAACACCTTGTGTTCTGGTAGAAACATTAGGTTGCATATTCCAGCCCCATCCCCAACCAGGTGCGCCCCATCCCCAAGCGCCAAAGCCCCAAGAGTTATTATAAACATCAACACGTTGGTTAGATTTGGTAAAAATGCTAACTAGCATATCTGGGTTGTCAGATTTTGTGTATCCTTTTGCTAATAATTCGGCTTCTATTGAACGCAATATACGTTTTTTGTCAAGGTCGCTTATTTCTGCTTTATCTATACCAGATTTGAAAAAAGCAAACGTTTTGTACTGATTAAAATCTACTTGTCTATCATAATCAGCAGCAACTCTAACCGAGCTACAAGATGTGATTACCATAGCTATTAGAGCAATTGGTAAAAGTTTAATGAATGTTTTCATAGCGTTATGTGTTTTTAAATTGAATTCAATAAATCATCATCCACAATATTAGGTAACGTTACTTTTAAGTTAGGCTCGGTTTGCATAGCACGTTTTATAGCAAAAATAGCTTCGTCATTTCTTGCCCAACTGCGTCTCGCAATTCCGTTATTTACATCCCAAAATAACATACGTTTTAATCGGGTTGATGCTTCTTTAGTACCATCAAGAACCATACCAAATCCACCGTTGATAACTTCGCCCCAACCAACGCCACCACCGTTGTGAATACTAACCCAAGTAGCACCTCTAAAGCTATCACCAATTACATTATGTATTGCCATATCTGCTGTAAAACGTGAGCCATCATAAATGTTTGAAGTTTCGCGATATGGACTATCTGTACCTGATACATCATGATGATCTCTACCTAAAACAACTGGACCGATTTCATTATTTTTAATAGCCTGGTTGAAAGCTTCGGCTATTTTCATTCGTCCTTCGGCATCTGCATATAAGATTCGAGCTTGTGAACCAACAACTAATTTGTTTTCTTGTGCACCTTTAATCCACTGAATATTATCAGCCATTTGTTGCTGAATTTCTTCAGGTGAATGTTGCATAATTTCTTCTAAAACTTGACAAGTAATTTCATCTGTTTTAGCTAAATCTTCAGGTTTCCCTGAAGCGCAAACCCATCTAAATGGACCAAAACCATAATCAAAACACATAGGCCCCATAATATCTTGTACGTAACTTGGGTATTTAAACTCTCTACCTAAAGTTGAGTTTTCTGCCATTACATCGGCACCAGCACGAGATGCTTCTAATAAAAAGGCATTGCCGTAATCAAAAAAGTAAGTGCCTTTTGCAGTGTGTTTGTTTATAGCTTTAGCCTGTCTACGTAAAGATTCTTGTACCTTTTCTTTAAATAAATCTGGTTGATTAGCCATCATGGTGTTGGCGTCTTCAAAAGATAATCCAGCAGGATAATAACCGCCAGCCCAAGGATTGTGTAATGAGGTTTGGTCACTTCCTAAATCAATATGTATGTTTTCTTTATCAAAAGTTTCCCAAACGTCAACTACATTACCTAAATAGGCTATAGAAATGGTTTCTTTTTCAGCTTTAGCTTTTTTAACACGAGTAACTAATTTGTTTACATCCGTAATTTTTTCGTCTATCCAACCTTGGTCTAATCGTACTTGTGTGATTTTTGGGTTGACTTCTGCACAAACCGTAATGCAACCAGCAATATTACCTGCTTTTGGTTGTGCACCAGACATTCCGCCTAATCCAGAAGTTACAAATAGATTTCCTTTAGGTTGTTTTTTAATTTTTCTAAATCCGTTAAGTACTGTAATAGTTGTACCGTGAACAATACCTTGCGGACCAATGTACATATAACTACCAGCAGTCATTTGACCATATTGTGTAACACCAAGTGCATTAAATTTTTCCCAATCATCAGGTTTAGAGTAGTTAGGAATCATCATTCCGTTTGTGACTACAACTCTTGGAGCTTCTTTGTGACTAGGGAATAAGCCCATTGGATGACCAGAGTACATAACCAAAGTTTGCTCGTCGGTCATTTCGGCTAAATATTTCATGGTTAATCTATACTGTGCCCAATTTGAAAAAACTGCACCATTTCCGCCATAAGTTATTAGCTCGTGCGGATGTTGTGCTACTGCATAATCTAAATTATTCTGAATCATTAACATGATTGCTGCTGCTTGTTTAGATTTTGCAGGATATTCTTCTATTGGTCTTGCGTACATTTTGTAATCAGGACGTAAGCGATACATATAGATTCTTCCGTAGGTATCTAATTCGTTTTTAAACTCTGCAAGTAAAGTTGCATGATGCTTTTTATCAAAATAACGAAGCGCATTTTTTAATGCTAATTTTTTTTCTTCGTCATTTAAAATGTCTTTTCTTTTTGGTGCATGATTTAAAGAATGATCAAACGGTTTAGGTTGAGGTAATTCATTTGGAATTCCTTCTAAAATTTGTTCTTTAAATGAGATACTTGTTGCTTGCATTACTTTTTTTTTAATGTATTGGTTGATTTATCATACCCATAAGGACAATGTCTGCAACCGCTTTGGCAGCAATAACCACGTTTAAGGTGATATTGCGCTGTAAAACAACGGTAACCTTCTGGTGTTAGATAATAATCACCTTCTTCTACAGGAATGATTTTCTTCATATTTACAAAGTTAATGAAATATTGAAGAATTACTTTAAGTCTATTAGCAAGAAAAAAGGTAGTTATATAACTACCTTTTTGATTAACTTATATCCATTTTGGAGTGTAACTTCTGCTAAGAGCGTTCCGTTTGAAATTTTAAGATTTTCAATTTGAAGACTGTTAGAGTTTATGTTGAATTTACTAATGATTTTTCTGCCTAACATATCATATATAACAATGTCTTTTAGTTGATGGTTAGTTGAGTTTATTTTAATTACAGCATTGACTGAAAATACAGTTACTGTAGTTTCATCTACATCAAATAAATCTGTGTTCAATGAGTTTTCATTATATCTTAAAATAAATCGATCATTAATTTCACCTGTATTAGCAGTAAAAGTGTATGGGCTGTTTTTTAAATTATGAATAGTTTGTAAATAAGTGTCTTCTAGATAAACGTCAGTGTTTTCATCGGTAAAAGTACCATCTAAATCACTAATTGCAATTGTGTAAGATCCGTTGTTAGTTAATTTAACACCTAAAGGTACTTGGTCGGTATCTAAGAAAGGTGTAGGACGACCTTGAATGGTTACTTTTTCTGTATTTATTAATGAATAGAATTGTTGATTTTCATCCATGTCTAAATAAGCATCAAACATTCTATCTTTATCATTAGTAGCCCCATTTACATAACCTATTAAAGTTTTATTAGAAGTATTAGTTGTTGCATTAATTAGATCAAGCCATACTCTGTGTTTTTGTGAAGAATTAATATTTTCAGAAGTATTACTTGTTCTGTAAAAATCATTGTTGGCATAGCTGCTGCTTCTCATACTATTATTAAATGTAACACTAGATGAAGTAGGTGTTGGGTTGTCATTCATTAACACAAAAAAACCTTGACCCGAACCGATATAACCACTAAATGTTGCTGGACCAGATAATGTGCCTGTGCCATTATGAACTATATAGTCTAAAGGTGAATAATTATAGGTGTAATCATTATAAAAAGGATCAGGGTTTGTAGCGCTTAAAGCTGTACCGTGTGTCCATATTCTTACAGAGCCTTCAATATCTGTGTTAACTGTTAAGAATGTATTTACGTCTATAGCAGAAGGATAGGGGTTACCTATTAAATTCCAATTATCATCTTCACTAGTAACTAAAGTAGCACTTGGTCCTGTATAATCAGATCCGGTATATGTACCTCTGCTAATGGTTTTTGTGATATTTCCGTTGTTAGGAACTCCAGTAAAAGTAGCGGTGTAATCTTGTGGTGTGTTTGTGAAATTATTTGGACCTCGTACAATGTAACCCTTACCGTTTATCATATTTTCATTGGCATAAATCCAGTTTCCGTAAATGTTTCCAGTTGTTGGTAGCCATTGATAAATAAATCCTGTTGAAGTGTTCGGAGAAATGTTGGTTACAGGAAAATTTATTACTGGTGTAGACCAATAAACATAATCTGTTTTTCTAATATTTGCCGTTCTTTCTACATTTATGTTTCCAGTATTTGCAACATCATTAATTTGTATAAGACTTGCGTCGTTTTCTACGGTGAAGTTGGCGCTAGGATTGGTGTAAATAAAATCGACTATAGTTAGAGATCCATTAGGTTGTATAGTCAAATTAGCATCTGCATCTACTCTTAAATTTAATCCGTCACCATGTGCTGTTGGCGAAATTACTGGGTCATTAGTAGTATCTGGTATAATAATACAATCAGTACTTGTTGGTACACCTGTTGGAGACCAATTTAATGCATTTTGCCAATTATTTGAAATGCTACCTTCCCAAACTTTTGAACCTGTCACAGTTACTGTTGTTTCATCGGTTTCTGTAATTATCGTTCCGTTGCATAGTGTGTAAGTAACTTCAGCAGTATAGGTTGTTGTGTTTGTTGGGCAAACATTTATAATATTAGTTGTGCCAACAACAGGTCCTGATGTGCCAGAACCTTGATGCCATGCAATTGAAGTTATAGATGTTCCGTTTGGAACAAATCGCCAAGCTTCGTTGGTAACTTGCCAGTTAGTATCAAGACCGTTTCTTCCAGGAGCGACGTGAGCAATAGAAGCGTCAGAATTTTGTATACCTACAATTGCATTTCCATCATTCCAAGGATTTACATTATTGTCATCAATATTTTTTTCTTCAATGTAAACTTCTATAACATTTGTGTTTTCGTAAAGGACAATCATTCCTGTATAAAGAATAGTATTGTCTGAATACATAGGAACGTCATGCCATGAAGCAACTAAAGCCCTACAGCCAGTATTTAGTGTTATTAATTCGTAACCAACTTCTCCAGCAACACTTGGGTCAATGTCATGATAAACACCAAAGATTGAATTAGCAAATAATGCACCATTAGTACTAGGTAAACTGTCACTAAAAGAGTAACCAGAACCGCTATCTGCATTTGAAGTGTCAAAAGAAATGATACCATTAGAGCCTACAATACAAGATGTATATGTGTTATCATAAAAACAAAAATCAAACGGTAAGTCGATTACATCAGACCAAACATCATCTACATTTACGCTTACAGGATTTTTTAAACAGTTGAATTGATAAGGAGGGTTATATGGTATTGATTCAACTAGATAATCACTTGTGTCTCCAAGTTGTAAATAAGTTGCTTCTAAGTCTACGCAAGTTGATGAAGATGTACAATCTATTGAAGCTGGATCTGCACCACTAAGACCTAAACCACCTGAAACTACAGATGGACAACCTAAAGTTGTTGTACCGTTGCTATCACCAAAAGAACAGTTAGGAATTGTAAATTCAGCAGGTCCATCCCAAGCACCTTCTCCTAAACCACCACCGCAATTAGATCTAATCCAAACATAATATGTAGTGCTATCTGTAAGACCTGTCAAAGTAACAAATGTTGTCCCTGTACTAACACTTCCTGTAGGAGTTGTTGATGCATTAGGTGCAGGTGTTGCTGAAGTAGAAACATAGTACTGGTATCCATTTGCTGGTACAGGAGACGCTTCATTCCAATATAAATCTGCACTTGTAGAAGTTAATGGATTGGCATAAATGTTAGAAGGAACACCTGCGCAAGGTAACGGACCTAAACATGTTATTGTGTAATCTTCGGTTTCTGTATATGTAGTTGATCCGCAACTTGTAGGGTTAGAATTACTATAATTTGCAACAACTCTCATTCTATAATCCCCAGCAGAAGCGGTTGATGGAATGGTAATTGTTCCTGTAGTTGAAGAAACATAGCCTGATGAAGCAAATACTAATTCACCTGCATCATCAAAGTCTAAGTCATTATTCCAATCTACCCATATGTTTACACCGTGTGTTCCAGAATTTAAAGCCAAACTAAAATTAAAAGATAGTCCTGAGTTTTGACTTACTGATTGTGTTGAAAAGTCACCATAGCCATTTGCAGAAAGTCCAGTATTGTTATTTGTAATATTTCCTGTTCCTCCAGAGGTTGAGAAATCATCAATCCAATAAGAAGTAGAAGTAGATTCTGAGATGCAATAACCTGTATAAAAGGAGTCACTAATCCAATAACTAAAATCGCCACCACCACAATTTGATCTTACAAATACATAATAAGTGGTGTTTGGTGTTAAACCAGTAAAGGATTGATTAGTTAGCGCAGTTGCTGTTCCTGATCCAGATGGAGTTGTATTTGTTGTAGAAATGACGTACTCATAACCAACAGGAGTTGTTCCGCTTGTTGGTGCAGTCCAAACTGCGTTTCCAGACGTTGTAGATGTAGTCGTTGCAGTTAAAGAATCTGGCCAATAACAAGTAGGAGGAGAATCTACAACTAGAGTATAATCTTCTGTTTCAGTATAGGTTGAACTTCCACAGCTTGAAGGATCAGTGCTACTATAGTTGGCAGTTACTCTCATTCTATAGTTTCCTGTTGGTGTCGTTGCAGGTATGTTAATTGTACCGTTTGTTGTAGTTATAAAACTACCACTTGCATAAACTTTTTCACCTGTATCATCAAAATCTAAATCTTGGTTCCAATCAATCCAAATATTAACACCATGAGTTCCTGAATTTAGAGTTAAGTTAAAATCAAAGGAAAAAGATGCAGATTGATTAATAAATTGACTAGAAAAATCTCCATATCCATTTGTTGAGTAGCCAGAATTTAAATTACTAATATTTAAATTTCCACCTGTTGTATAAAAATCATCAATCCAGTAAGAAGAATTAGTCGTGTTATATGTGCAATACCCAGTAAAAAAAGAGGTTGTAGCCAATTGCTATAATCACTTCCTCCACAATTTGATCTTACAAATACATGATATGTTGTGTCTGGAGTTAAACCAGTAAAAGAATTGCTTGTTAGTGTAGTAGCTGTGCCAGCACCTGTTGGAGTTGTGTTAGTCGTAGAAATTATATATTCATAATCTACAGGTGTTGTACCAGAAGAAGGTGCTGACCAAGTAACGTCTGCAGAGGTGTTAGAGGTTATATTTGCTGTCAAGTTTTCAGGAGCAAAGCAAGTAGGAGCAGCAGAAACAACTAATGTATAGTCTTCTGCTTCAGTATAAGTTGTTGATCCGCAAGCAGAAGGGTCTGTGTTAGACCAATTTGCAACAACACGCATTCTATAGGAGTCATTACTTGTTCCTCCAGGAATTGAAATAGTTCCAGAAGTACTTGAGACGTAGCTGCCACTAGAATAAACATCTTCTCCTGTGTCATTAAAATCAAAATCTTGATTCCAATCTATCCATATGTTAATTCCATGTGTGCCAGAACTTGTGGTAATGTTAAAATTAAAAGTAGATCCTGCTGTTTGGTTTACAGATAAAGCGGTAAAGTCTCCATAACCAGACGTACTATATGTTGATGTGTTATTAATATTAGTAAAACCGCCTGTTGTAGTAAAACTGTCTATCCAATAAGAGCTACTTGTTGTACCAACAGAACAGTATTGAGCAAAAGAACTGTTTAAGGTGAAAAATACTAAAAGAAAGAAAAGGTTTAAAGTTTGATTTTTAAAATTGTAATTTGTGTTTGCGTAAATGTTTCTCATCTATTAATTGTTTTTTGCTCTTCGCAGAGTTTTTTTACAATAACAGCAGTGAGGGAAATAAAAAAGCAAGAAGAATTACACTAAATAAAATTTAGTGTTTTAGTTAAAATTTATACTTTTTTGTAATGCTATTAATCTATTGTTGCAATATTGTTAATTTAATATTAATTAACAAGAATTTTCGTTAAAAAAATATGTAAGAATGCTCTTAGTATATAGATATTTAGTTCCAAAAGGTTATACAGCAATTACTATCTTTCCCTTTATTATTTTAAAAAATAGTAGTCAAAAGGAGGACAAGATTTTGATTAATCATGAAAAAATCCATCTAAAACAACAGTTAGAATTGCTTATTGTTGGCTTTTATATATGGTATGCTGTTGAATTTTTGATTTGGCTAATTAAGTTGAAACATTGGCATAAAGCTTACTTAAATATTTCTTTTGAAAGAGAAGCTTATAAAAATGAAAACGACCTAAATTATTTAAAATCTAGGTCGCTTTATAGCTTTTTAAAGTACTATAGTTCTTAGTTTTTCTCTGTTTTTTGATTTAGTTGAGCAACTCTCTCTTTGTAAAACATGCCTTTTTCTTTAGGTTGATTATAGAGTTCAGGTTTTAGATATTTACCAGCTCTATCACCTTCTTTATTTAAGACCATATTCCTTTTTTCTGGGTTTTGTTGTAGGTAGGGATCATTCCTTTCCGATGTAACTACCCATGATACTTTTTTATTAGGAATTCCTCCTCCAATTATAAACTCACCATTTTCAATTTCTCTTTCAATAAATAAATTAGGCATAGAAGCACCTACAGCAGTTAATTGATAACTTGGATTTATATTTATCAAGTTATAATAATCTGGTAAAGTTACAACAGCTTTTCCGTCTGTATTAAAAGTAGATGTACCTCTGTATAAGTTTAAAATTTCATTAGATTCAATACTAGCATGTCTTAAAATTTTGTTTTCT
>Ga0160419_101141_pt1 | contig 11891 bp, 22 predicted proteins | sample CelAP2metagpilot_2_FD_108196 | JGI IMG/M metagenome (GOLD analysis project Ga0160419, IMG submission 108196) | Phycosphere-associated microbial communities from Cellana algal ponds in Kailua-Kona, Hawaii, USA - Cellana AP2-4-25 metagenome pilot ... | reverse complement strand
TATCACAGAGGCGGGTAGGGAGACAAGGTTAAACACAGGGAAGAGACGTATGTCAGGAGGGGGGGGAGGGAAAGAGGGATGGAGGGAGGAATGGAAATGAATGACGAAATAACACGGGTGTCGGAATGACGGGCTTGAGGAGACGGATATGTGATGAGGAGGGAAGAAACGAGAGGGAGAAACGCGCAATAGAGTGAAGGCTTGTCTACCCCTCCCTCCCTCCATCCCTAAGACTACTCACAAAGGATTATAGCCTCCTAATAGACAGAAGAGAATCGTTCCCACGGCCCATACTGCCCATCGAGGGAGGCAGGGAGGAAGGAAGGAAGGGAGGGAGGGAGGGAGGGAGATGGGGAGGGGTAGGTGAGCATAAAATGTGTTGTGCAACCATCCTCCCCTCTCTTCTTCTTTCCTCCCTCCCTCCCTTCCCTCCCTTCCCTCCCTCCCTCCCTCCCTCCCTCCCTCTCATCGGCTCTCTTGTGTCATGTCAGACGGTAAAACAACTGAATCAACATAATCTTGGACACGCCTCCTCCTTACAGCCAATAATGAAGGGAGGGAGGGAGGGACGTACCATCGGCCTTTTCATTGTATGGGGCTTCGCTCAGAATCTCCGGAGCCATATAACCCGGAGAACCGCAGATGGTGGTGAGTGCTTCCATGCCTAAGCAGGGAGGGAGGGAGGGAGGGAGGGAGGGAGGGAAGGGATCATTTATTGACATATTATTATTCTGCTGATCTGATAATACACCTTCCTTCCCTCCCTCCCTCCCTCTCGCCCTCCTGTTGAGCCTGATTACATACTTTCCTTCCCTCCCTCCCTCCCTCCCTCCCTCCCTCCCTCCCTCCCTCCCTCCCTACCGAGCAGCCGATGGGCGAGGCCGAAATCAGCGAGTTTGACGTGCACGTCATCTTCTGGCTCGCGGAGAAGGATGTTTTCTGGGAGGGAGGGAGGGAGGGAGGGAGGGAGGGGTCAGTCGAGTGGAAACGAAAAGGGAAATGTGTAAGTACTCATTGAGACAAGCTCGGAGAAGTAGACACCATCGGGAGAAAGGGAGGGAGGGAAGGAAGGAGGGTGTGAAGATGGGAGAGCTTGCTTACTTGGCTTAGAGGTCACGGTGGACAATAGCTTGAGCACGGGAGGGAAGGAGGGAGGGAGGGAGAGAGGGAGGTAAGGAAGGCGCACCTGGTTTAAGGTCACGGTGAACAATGCCTTGAGCATGGGCGTAGGAGACAGCTTGGAGAACGCGTTTTATGAGCTCTCGGGCGTCGCCTTCGTTGTAGTGCGTCTTTTCGACGATGCGGTCGAAAAGTTCCTGTGAATGAACGCATGTGTTTATGAATTTGAGAGTAAAAAATAAATTAATAAATAAAATAAATAAATAAAATAAATTAATAAAATTAAATCAGGCGTCGCCTTCGGTGTAGTGCGTCTTCTCGATGATGTAGTCAATTAATTCTTGTGATTAAATACCTGAAATATGGGATTAATTAATCGATAAATAAATCAATTATAATAATGACCAAAAATAAATAATTATACGATATAAATAATGAATTAAAATAAATATATTGAGTAAATGAATAAATAAAATAAAATAAAATAAATAAAAAATTGAATAAGTACTTTCTTTGTGAATAGATAAGCAGATAGAAGCAAATTGTGTAATTAAATATCTGTAGAATAAACATCATGGACAAATCAATTTAAAAAATGGATTGATTAGCGAAAAAAAACTTCCTTTGGTCAACGACAGAGGGAGGAAGGGAGGGAGGGAGAGAGGGAGGGGTACTTACTCCTCCTGCGCAGAGTTCTTGGACGATATAGACGGTGCGGTCGGTGCGGAAAACATGGAAGAGCTCGACGATATGCACGTGGTTGAGGGACTATTGAGAGGGAGGGAGGGAGGGAGGAGCGGGTCAGGGATGTATATCAGACGACCTTTTTGAGGGGGGGGGTGGAGTAGATGTGCGGAAAGATATGGGTGTTGGAATGACGGGCTCGAGGAGGCGGACATATGAAGGAGAAAAGAAAGAAGGGGAAAAAGGGAGGAGAAGGAGGGAAAGAAGGGAGGGAGACACATACCTTGAGGATATCAATTTCATCCTCCATGTGTCTGGCATCATCGAGGTTGAGCCTGGAGGTATCGACGACCTTGACCGCACACTTTTTCTTGGTCTCTCGGTGGATGCAGAGGAAGACCAGCCCAAAAGCACCTTCGCCGAGCTGAGGGAAGGTGGAGTAGGGGGAGGGGGAGGGGGAAGAAGGATGAGGAGGAGGGGGAGGAGGAGCTGGTGTGATTGTCTTTCTTCCCTCTCTCTTGCCCTCCCCCCTTCCTTCCTTTGAGGCGAATGGTTGTACCGCCCCCGGATTCCCTCCTTCCCTCTTGTCCTTTCATTCTCCATTCTTTCTCGCCTTTCCTTCCTGTCATATGTCCGCCTCCTCCAGCCAATCGTCATTCCGACACTCAACCACCCCATTCTACTTCCGAGCAATCCTTCACTCCTTTTCTCCCTCCCTCCCTCCCTTCCTTCCTCACCTTTTTGGATAGCATATATACACTGTCGAAGTCCGCGCCGTTCATCGCGTCCTCCCCGTCCATGCGCTTCCCCCCCCCGGCCTTGTGAGGGACCTCGTCCTAGGGCGGGAGGGAAGGAGAAAGGAAGGAAGGAAGGGAAGGAAAGAGGGAGGGAGGTCAATGGTTAGGTGAGTTGGGGTAGCGATTACCTCATCCGGTCTTTCAGATTTTCTTCCCTGCCCTCCTCCTCCTCCTCCTCCTCCTCCTCCTTCTTCTTCTCTCTCTCCTCCTCCTCCTCCTCCTCCTCCTCCTCCTCTTCCATCTTCCCCTCGTCCTCCTGCACCACCACCTTATCCTTTCTCATTCCTCGTCCTTCGCCTTCCATCTTCTCCCTCCACCAAAAGCACCTCCCCTTATTCTTCCCTTCCTCCTTCCTCCCTCCACCGACCTTGCGCTCTTCCTCCTCCTCCGACGCCAGGTGCTGATTTAAGGCGTCTGAAGATGCCTTTGCTCGCACGGATGTTGGCAGTCCTGCCTTATCCACAGAATTCTGTGGAAGGGAGGGAGGGAGGGAGGGAGGGAGGGAGAGAGGGAGTGTAGAATGAGATGTAATGAGGGGGGAGGGAGGGAGGGAGGGAGGAAAGGAGGAAAGGAGGGAGGGGAGGGAGGGAGGGAGCATAACGCCATTTTCTGATGCATGAGTTATGTCTGAGGTTGTCTATATGTATGGATGAGGCTTTCCTGCCACTTCTGACCCTGCCCTACTCTCCACTCGATCGATCTGAAATCCCCGCCCTCGGGCAGCATGAGCACGTGCTCCTTCCCTCCCTCCCTCCCTCTGCCTTCTTACCCGCTGTCCGCCCCTGCTACTACTGGCGCTACTGCTTGATTTGTTGCCCATTGCTTTTAATTGCTGTTCTCGTCGACGGGTTTGTTGCTGTTGTGGTGGTGGTGCGACGCGACCGATAGAAAGACGCTGCTGCTGCTGTTGCTCGACTTGCGCTCTTGCTGGCTTTGGCTGCCCCTTAGAAAACCTGTCGCGTGGCGAAACAGTCGAAGCTATATTGAGCAGGTTTATGACTGACTCACGCCCCCACACGTAAATCGCATGGGGGAAAAAAAAAGAGGGGGGCTCGGGCCAAGCCGGCGGCAAATGCACGAAAGCGACGTCGTCCAACCTCAGAAGCCAAGTGAAGAAAGAGAGGAAGAGCCTTCACGGCACAATTTTTTGGCTTGACCATCATTGCAACATGCCCCCGTCAGTGGGTGGGGGCTGGTTCATGTGTGAACGTAGAGTGAAACAGTAGTAATATTGATGTTGTGAATCAATTAATGGGGGTCGGCCCAGTCTGATTCAAGGAAAGCACAGCGGCACGTCCTCGATTTAGACACGATAAGGCCTCGAGAAAAATGGGAGGCAGCAGCCGATGGCAGCAGTGGCCAGTGGCGTGGGTTGCGACTGCTTGCTGCTGCTACGATTGGTTGTAGTGGTGCACATGTTGATTTAATTGTGGAGGTTGTTATAGCAGCTGAATGTGTCATGTTACTGTTAATGCTTTATTTCTTGACTTTGTGAGAAAGAGACGGGAGCTGGACTTGGGAAGGGAGATACCACCACCATCACCGAAGATAATCCGAAGAGGGACAAAAACGATGCCCCGGCTTGTGGAGAAAAGAGGAATAACACTACCACCAACCAAAACAACAACAATAACAACAACAAGATGGACATTAGGATTACAAAAAAGATGCCGCTGCGTATTGCTTTTTAGAATGTTTATTCCCCATTCTTTTCTTTATTACTGCTCGTTGCCCTCCTCTATATGGTCCCTTCCCCCTCTCTCCAGCGTTCCCTCCCTCCCTTTCTCCCTACTCATCCTCGCATGGCACCACCATGCCTATCTCTTTTCTATACCTCGCATACCATCCCTGAAAGCCCCCTCTCAAAACGAACACCCGAGGCCTCCCTCCCTCTTTCCCTCCTTCCCTCCTTCCCTCTTCCTCCTCCTCTTCCTCTTCGTCTACTTTTAAGAATGAGAGACGAGCTCGAAAGCGGTTGCTGCACTTGGGACCACGGACTTGAGAGAGCATGCAATGGAAGATCACCAGGTCATAGTCCTGAGGGAGGGAGGGAGGGAGGGAGGGAGTAACAAAGGGAGCGAGGGTAGAGGGAGAAAGAGCTGCAGTGAGGGTCAAGGCCGTGAGAGGACATGCAATGGAACTTTATTAGGTCGGGTCATGGTCCTGAGAAACGAAGGCAGGGAAAGAGAGAAAGAGGAAGAGGAGAGAGGGAGGGAGGGAAGATGGGGAGGGAGGGAAGGAGGGCTTACCTTCAGTTCCTGTACCAAGGTATCCACCCGCTCGTCTTCATGCCACTCTGTCGTCACCATGATAGGGTTCCCGCCCCCAAAACGTGTATTTTCATGTACATATGATAACACATATTGATACTATTCCCTCCCTCCCTCCCTCCCTCCCTCCCTTCTATTATACATAATTCTCCCTCCCTTCGCCCCCCCCCTTTCTCCCTCCCACCCACCCTCCCTCCCTCTCGCTACCTCACCTTCACTTGGCACGTTTATCGCCCCCGGCAGTTTGGCCACTATCGATTTATGGCATGTGTATAAGAATAGGCTATATTTGAGTGCAAGTCCTCCCTCCCTCCCTCCCCAGCTCTCTCCTGTTTACCCTTCCCTTTCGTTGTGTGGTTCTCGTGATTCTACGAATCGAAATAAATTATGCCAAGACAAGTAGCCCACCCACCCACCCACCCTCCCTCCCTCTTGCGATCCCTCCCCCTCTCCCTCTTCCATGTTTCGACTAACCTTCAAAGTCGTCGTCACGCACGTCTACGATCTTTATTGTGGGAGATTTAACTCCCTGTCGTTGTGCCTGGAGGAGAGCTAGTAATTCCTCGGGCTCGATGAACGATGGTCGGGAGGGAAGGAAGGAAGAGGACATGCCTGTACTGCTGCTGCTGATGCTCTTCTCGCTGCTGGTTCTGCTAACGCTGCTACGCCTGCTGGTGCCACTGACGCTTCTGCTGCTACTCCCAATAGAAATGGGGTTGATAAAGGAGAAGGAGGAAACGCAGGGTACGGGGACGAGGGGGATGAGGAGGAGGAAGAGGGGGAGGAAGGAGAGGAAGATGATGGCGTGTCGGGTCGGGAGGAAGGCGGCTCGAGGCATGCAGCCTCCAAGCTCTCTGTGTCGGGTATAGCACGTAAAAGGCCCGGCCAAAGAGAAGATAAGGAATATGGTGTGTGTTGAGTAAGGATTGTATGGGGGTTGAATTTGCGTATTTTTTGCTGAGAGACTGTATTAGTTCTTTTTGCCGTTCCTACATCCCTCTAGAACTATCGCATGCAACCTGCGTCCTCTAGGACTTGCATACGAGGGGGAGCCTTCTGACAATAAAATGTTGCATATTCATCCCTTATTTTGGTCCGAGTTTTACTAGCGACTTTGACAGTTTTTTCGATCAGGCAAAGTCCCCGGACGGCCCACGGCCCACGGCCCCATTAGGAACGCGCCGCTGAGGCCATTCTCACACTAATGAAATCAATGCCGCTTTATCAACGCGTTGTCATGTCTATACAGAAATCCTTACGTCCCATCGACGGACAAAGTGAACGCATGCCATTCATTCGTTCAGAGGGGTGGTTCATCATCGCCTCTCGGTGGCCGTTTCCCCTCCGTGCTTCAACTCGACGTGTCCTAGGGTTCTATATACAAAAAAGGGTGACAAATTGTCTCGTCTCTATTGTCGATATTGTTGACTGTTTACTGGCAAAAATCCAGTGACCGAGATTCAGGTGTGAGTTTGGTCACTGGAATCGTGACATGCACCCACCATGCCCTTGAATGCCAGTCCCTGTAGCACGTCCTGCTTCAGGTAAAACCTTCAAAGAGGCCTATCGATCCATCCGCCATGGGTTGGTCGGTATGGGCATCGTTTACATTTGTTGCTCGAGCTCGAAGAAACAGTAGCAACCTACCCTTCAAGCTCGGAAAACATTCTTGCGGTTCGTCTTTTTCTTCTCTCCCTCCTCCCCTTCTCTTCCTCCACTCCCCTCCCTCCGCCTCACATGGGGATATCTTCCAAGGCCTCCACCATCCCTTCCTCCTCCCCGTATTGCTTCTGCCACCCTTCCCACCCTCCCTTCAAAACATAGACTTTGGGTCCCACGTCCTTACCTGGCAGGGAGGGAGGGAGGGAGGGAGGGAAGGGTCGTACAGTGGAACGATGAGTCATCAGGGACAAAGTAAGAGGACATAAAAGGAAGGAAGGAAGCAGAGAGAAGAGAGGAAAAGGAGATATTGCGGCAAGCCCCCCGCCCCTTCTCTCCCGGGGGAAAAAAGAAAGAGAGAAGGCGGAGAGGGGAAAAACATACGTACCAGCAGCTACAGCAGCAGCAGTGGCAGCCTGAAGGCGGGAGAGGAAACGTGCGGCAGATTGTGGACCGCGTTGATGGCTCTGTGAAGAGAGGGAGGGAAGGAGGGTGGGGCGAATGAATGGAAGGAAGGATGGGGAGAGGGAGGGAGGGAGGGAGGGAGGGAGGGAGGGAGGAAAGGGCTTTTAATTCGTACCTTGCCACAGTGGAAGATGACCATCTCCTTGTCCTTGTAAATTGAAGGGAGGAGGGAAGGAGAGAAGGAGGGAAGAAGAGAGGGAGGGAGAGGTAACAAAAGATGTGAGACACCGAGGAAAGCAACACCGAAATTTCTGTCTGTCATCATCCGTTGCCGCCCTTCCTTCCCTCCGTCCCTACCATTAGCTCCTCCACAAGCTTATCGACGCGGTCCATGTCCTTCAACCCTTCACTGGCCACGTTGAGGGCCCCAGGTAATTTGCCCTCTGAACAAGGAGGGAGGGAGGGAGGGAGGGAGGGAGGGTGGGGTTTTGTGGAAAAAAAATCAGAGATTCTGGACTTGACCTTTCGAAAGGAGGGAAGAAAGGGAGAGAGGAAGGAAGGGAAGGAGGGAGGGAGGAGAAGTGAGCTACATAATGTAGGTATCGTAGGCCATCTTCCATTCAATCCCTCCCTCCCTTCCCTCTTCCCTCTCGCCCTCCCTCCCTCCCTTCCTCTTTACCGGAAAAATCCGAGCCTCGGACATCCACAATTTGAACCTTCCGTTGGCTTGCGGCCTGGTCCCTTTGGGCTGTCGTGAGAGGGAGGGAGGGAGGGAGGGCGAGAGGGAAGAGGGGAGGGAGGGAGGGCGGGAAGGAAAGGATTGCGATTCAATTCACTGCAGCAGGAAAGGAAGAAAGGAAAGTGAAACCGAAGGGATGCATGGAGTGAAGTCTGGTTGGACGAGCTTTGCTTGAACCAAAGCAATTAAGAAAGGACATACCCAGGATCAGATCCCGCACAGCGGCGGCCTCGAGAAACTCGGGCGTAGGGAAGGGAGATATGGTGGTGCTGCTGGTACGGGCAGTTGGCGCAATGTTGCTCCCACTGCTGCTATTGCTGCTGCTCTCATTGTTGTCGGTAGTAGTGGTGACGGCCGCGGGGGTCGTCATCTAATTTTCTTGTGAGCTACGCAGGAGGGGCAGAGAGCGAGATTGAACCTGCGGTTGGTTGATCGGTTGGGTAAAAGAAACATTAGGAGAGCCTGAATGAAGAGGGTTGGATGAACGAAATGGATGGATTATACCACTGTGATTAAATTAAAATTGTTACCATAGACAATACTTGTCGTTAAACCTTTCACGGATCGAGGCCTTCTGTCTATTTCCTTTCCCCCTTTTGTGTCCCTATGCACTGGACAGCAACACACTTCCCTGTGCCTCCATGTGAGTTTTTGTGATAGGACGAAGCTTCGAGTCCTGACTTGATTTGATGTTGCCTTTGCGTGCATTCTCCAGGAGTTTATTTTGATGCCGCAGTTCTCTGTCAACCTCCTCCCTCCCTCCCCTCCTTCAACCCCCTTCCCAACAACCACACAGCGGGAAGCAAGCAGCAACGCTTGTGTATGGTATGAAAAAAGTCGTCCGGTCCATCACTTTTCCGATCGGCGCACCGATATGTGGCAGTAACCGCAGCAGTAGCAACCGCAGTAGCAGCAACCGCAGCAGCAGCAACAGCTGCGAAAAGGAGGAGGAGCAGGAAGAGGAGGAGGACGATGACCGGTGGCAGCGCCACCACCAAAAGAGATGCAAGACGAACGAAGCTTCTGCTGCAGCTGCTGGTACTGCTGATAGAGGCGTTTGTCGTACTCATCTTGCTGCTGGGTCAAAAGGAATAGAAGAAGCAGCAGAAGCAGCAGCAGCAGAAGCAGTAACAGCAGCAGCTACAACAATAACACCAACCACCACCGCGTTGGGCGTAGCTCCCCTTTCCTCTTCCCCCCGCCCCATCACCATCCACCTACAAGAATGCCTCGATGGCGCTTTTGGCTTGTTCCTCTGGTCCGCCGCCAAGAAGTTGGCCTCTTTCCTCTTCAGGTTGTGGCAGCAGGAGCCTTTAATGTTCAAAGGCAAGCGTGTCATTGAGCTCGGGGCTGGGTACGTGCACTAGCACCATAAGAGGGGGGAGGGAAGGACAGAGGGGAGGGAGGGAGGGAGAGAGGGACGGAATGGGAGGGAAGGAAGGAAGGAGGGAGGGAGGGGTTCGTCTTTGTGGCTCGTCAAGGATAACCGCCATGGGACCAGAGATGGAAGCAGGGCCTATTTAATGCCCCTTTTTTCTACACACTTGTATAGGTTCTTACTCCTCCCTCCCTCCCTCCCTCCCTCCCCCCCTCCCTCTTCTCTTCTGTTTCAGCACCGCGCTCCCAGGCTTGTTGTGCGCCCATCCCTCCTTCGGCACCTCTTATGTCCTCCTCACGGACAGGGAGGACTCCCCGTTAGTGCTGGAGAACGCCCGGCAGTCGGTACATTTGAATGGGCACTGCCTAAACGGGGAAGCAGGAAGGGGAGGAGGGGGAATAGGAGGGGGGAGAGGAGGAATTGGAGGAGGAGGAGGAGGAGGAGGAGAGGGAACGGTAGTGGCAGTAGAGGGATGGACATGGGGAGACCCAAGGAAATTCCTGGAGGGAGAAAGAAAAGGAGGATGGGATATCATCCTAGCTGCGGACTGCTGTTACCACGAGGCCGAAACGGAAGGGTTTCTCGCAACGGCTGCGTTTCTGTTGAGGGGCTATTCCAATTCCTCCTCCTCTTCTTCTTCCTCCTCCTCCTCACCTGTCCTTTACATGAGCTACCCGGACAGGGGGATGGAAGGCCTCCGTCCTCGTTTTCGTCGATGGGGCCTGACAGCCAAGGAGGTGGAGGGAGGGGGGGAGGACGAGGAGGAGAGCGAGGAGGAGGAGGGGGTGAGGGTTTATGTTCTGGAAGTGCGCTTGGCGAGGAATGTAAAAGAAGGGAAGGGCGAGAGGGAGGGTGGGAAGGAGGGCGGGAAGGAGGGAGGGACGGGATGAGCAGAGGGCGGGAGGGAGGCAGAAAAGGAAGAGGAAAGGAGGAAGAAGAGGAGGAGGAGGAGAAGAGATGCAAGAGAAGAAGGAGGAGACACAGGAGGAGGAGGCAAAGGCCGGTAGAATAAGAAAGTATTTAAAGTGTGCACAAGCTACTGAAAATCGGAAGAGATGTAAAAGATGTCTTGAGAACGATATTATTTTGCCATAAGAACATTAAAGAAATACCTTGAGAATAATGTAATTACAAAAAAAATTGTATGTTCCCCTCACTTACAATCCATCCATCGTTCGTCCTTGCTCTTCATTATTCGTGCCTTTATTCTTGATCCTTTGTCTGCTTCATGCTTTAAGCTCCCACACCTTAAGTCCCTCCCTTCTCTCTCCCTCCCCGTTATCTCAAAGGTTCTCCCTCCCTCCTTCTATCCCTCCCTCCCTCATTTCCCATGCCCTCATGAGTCTCGGCAAAAAGCATATATATATATATATATATATATATATATATATATATATAACCTCGCCAACTACCCCTTCCCCACAGCTTTCGCATATGCTTTCTTGTGCCCCTCCCATTCTTTCCCTAATTTCTTCAACACGCCCTTGGAGAGAGGATTGCCCTCCTTGTCGTGGGTCGGGAAGCCTTCGGGATCATACCCGGAAAATTTGTCTCCCTGCGTCCGTTGAAAGTAGACGGAAGGTGGGATTTGAGCCCTGTGGTGAGGAGGGAGGAAAGAGAGAGGGAGGGAGGGAGGGAGGGAGGGAGTGAAGGCCAGTGGTGAACGATTCTTACTGATGAGTGCGCTTTCTTTTTTTTCGTTTCGACTGTCTAGCGCCATCCCGGCCCTCCCTCCCTCCCTCCCTCCCTCCCTCCCTTCCTACTGCAATCCCTGCTTCGTTACCTCGCCTCCTTCTCCGCTGCCTTTTTGGCAGCTTCAGCCTTGAGCTCTTGTTTCCTCTTCTCCTCCGTCTCCTTTTGGGCCTTCTCCTTCATCAGCACCGACGGGTCCACGAGCTTCCAAATCGAGCCCTGGCGGAGGGAGAGAGGGATGGATTAAAGAGAAGGGAGGGAGGGGAGGAAGGGAGGGAGTGAGGGTAAGTGCATGGAGGTGTCGAGGAGAGGAAGTGCATGGAGGTGTCGAGGAGAGGAAGTGCATAGAGGTGTCGTTGAATGCCTTTTTGTTGGGTACCCTCCCTCCCTCCCTCCCTCCCTCCCTCCCTACCCCATCCTTGTCCTCTAGCCGGACGCCCAAGGGAGGGAGCAGAGAGTCACGGAGGCTATCACACAGCTCGAGCACCTTGCTGCGAGTGGAGGGAGGGAGGGAGGGAGAAATGGATGGATGGAAAGTATGAGCAAATGCGTCTGTCCAAATGTGACGCTTCCCTCCCCCCTCCCCTTCCTCCCTCCCTCCCTCCCCCTCACCCGGTATCCTTCTCGATCGCCGCTGCCCTCAGGGCATCCCTAAAGGAAGCCACCACATCCAACACCGGCGCCATCACTTCCTCCCTCCCTCCCTCCCCTCCTCCTCCTTCCCCTCCCCCTCCTCTCAGGGGGGACGAGAAACCGAGTTCTCCCTCACTACCAGAAGCCAATCCCAAGCACTTAAAGACCCAGGTGGTGTACTCCGCGACAGCGCTGAGGAAGGGAGGGAGGGCGGGAGGGAGGGAGGGAGGGAGGAAAAGCGGGCGGGTCAGTTTTATGTTTGGAAAAGTGGATGGAAGGCAAGAGATACAGGCGTGAGGAGGTGGACATATGATGGGGAGGGAAGGAAGGATGGAGGAAGAGGGAAGAAGGGAAAGAAGGAGGGAGGAAACGAGGGATGGAAAGGTTGGCTGCCGAGGGAGAGAGGGAGGGAGGGAGGCAGGGAGGGAGGACGTACCGCACGAGCAGGGAGGCGGGCGAAGGGTCTTCTAAGTAGCGATTGGTAGCCCGGACTAGTTCCTGAGGGAGGGAGGGAG
>Ga0160419_101140_pt1 | contig 11904 bp, 10 predicted proteins | sample CelAP2metagpilot_2_FD_108196 | JGI IMG/M metagenome (GOLD analysis project Ga0160419, IMG submission 108196) | Phycosphere-associated microbial communities from Cellana algal ponds in Kailua-Kona, Hawaii, USA - Cellana AP2-4-25 metagenome pilot ... | reverse complement strand
TGTTTGTGTGTGTGTGTGTGTGTGTGTGTGTGTGTGTGTGTGTGTGTGTGTGTGTGTGTGTGTGTGTGTGTGTGTGTGTGTGTGTGTGTGTGTGTGTGTGTGATGTGGATCGTATTTCGTGTGGAACTTGTCTCCGACGTACAAGGGTAAGTTCCGAATTAGATATTCCGGGTGTTACACCCGAGGCGTGGGGATCAAGGGGGATATTTAAGGATGTAATAGAAGATACCCTGACGCGCTGATTTGTGACCGTGGAAAGCCCCTCAGGAATCCTTTTTTTCTTGGTAGGCAATGATGATCTCATCGAAGATGAAGTTATGTTGGCGAGCGCCTGGTTCTTCTTCATTGTTTTTGAATGAATGAAGTAGATTCCCATTGACACTTTGCTTGTGCGGCAAGTCCTAGCCCATGACGTCTGCTTAATATCACCTTCTCGTTGATGCCATGCAGTAGTGTCTTCCGCTTCGTCAATGTCCATAATCGCAACTGGAACAAGTGGCGGGCTCGATCTTGCTATATATGGATCGAATCGTGCAACATTCTGCCTCCTCATTCCCATGCTTCACCACATAACACGACTCGCACAGGCACTTCAGGGCAAAAAAATTATGCATAATCTCTTCACCATGGTCGGCCGGGCCAGCAACTGGCGCTCGTCTCCGCCCAGCACCTCTATTGGTATGAACCCCTCTCCCGCCCATGTCCCCTCCAGCCCGTTTGCATTTGCTGGGGGCAAGTGCAAGGCGGCTGCACGATCCCTCGGATGGCGCAGCGTGTACATGTTTGTCTCGCTACTGGCGTTATTGGGGGCGTCGGGGGGTCAGAGCCGATTGATCGAATTCGTTTGCAAGCAATTGGGTGGCAGCAACAAATGTCCGCCCATCCAAACCTGCCCAGTGGGGGAAGCCCTCTTCCACAAGCCACACTCCAAGGTATACATCAGCAAATGAATGTCTCGGCAAAGTAGAAAAACGAAGGGGTTGTGATGAATCGCAAGGAGAGGAGAATTGGGCACTATTTGCTTCTGTGTCCCAACGCATTGCCCCCTCCTCCTCCTCCTCCTCCTTCACTTCCACCCCCTCCTTTATTCTTGAGATTCACGCTTAAATCATTCTCCCTCTACCTCTACCTTCTGGTTCCCCAATTACAGCCCACCTACGATGGGTGCGGAACGCACGGCCTGAAAGTCAGCTTGAGCCCTACGGACTTCTCCTCTTGCTGTAATCTGCATGATTTGTGCTACGGTCAATGCGGGCGCCGGAAGAAAGAGTGTGATGATTTTTTTGAGGCTTGTATGTTGGCACAGTGTCAGCGTGAACATCATGTCAATAGTAGTAGCAGCAGCAGTAGCAGTAGTAGCAGCAGCCACCACTCGCATTCCCTTCAAACACAGGGAGGAGGACACAGGCAGCAGCAGCCAATGCCTCAATCGAAGGAACTGAAGCGATGCGTGCGGGCCGCTAAACTATACTATCACGCTGTGTATGGACTTGGTTGCTTCGCATTTCGTCGAGCCAAAGCGAAACACTGCGAGTGCCGGCCTTATCAGAAGGGGGATAAGGACAAGGAGAAGGAGGAGGAGGGCGGTGAGGGTGGTAAGAAGAGCAAAACGGAGAGGATTAATGACATAAGGGGGAGCCTCGTGGCGGTGATGGAAAGAGCGGCTCGGGCCGACACGCCAGTGGCTGGGGCTAGTCATTGCAAATGGGAAGAATTCCTTTGAAACGCACTTGCGCTGTTTCCGGGCGGTGGTAGCAAGAGGAAAGAGGAAAAATAGTTAGATAGAAAGGAAGGCGAACCCAAGCCGACGCTTCTGAGAGTTGTTCTGGAGGGAAAGAGGCCGAAGGTTAGGCATTCCACGTAACGAGGAAATTTTTGCATGCAGAAAGAGGATTTTGTGGTTTGAAATAAACCAAACGGGGGACTTGTCCCGGAAAGTATGAGTACATGTCAGAGGAATGGCGAAATGGACCAGGGGGTGAAGAGACAGGACGATGTGGTCTTTGGTCATTTGGAGATGTATTGTATCACGCAGTAGAGGATATTTCTCCTAAAGGTCTGGAAATTTGCGAATTTAAGGAAGGATGTATCTCTCAAGTGTTAATGATTGTTTTATAAGAGAGAGAGTGGTTGTTTTGGTAAAAGGTTTGAAAGAGGCAGGAGGGGGATGATGGGGAATGGATGAAATGAAATGGAGAAAACTGTGTAAATATGTGTGTAATATATACAAGGGCACATTCGGGTGCTTGATGTGTGTGTAGTGTGTGAGTATGTGTGTTGGTTCCGTATCTTTCTTAAAGTGAGAGGGGGGGAAAGAAACGGACTGAAGAAAACGAATGAACGGAAAGCGACCGAAAAAAAAAACAAAAACACGGGCTTTTGAATGAGAAAGAGAAATCATCGCTTGGTTCTGATCCTCGTCGCTGCTGCTGCTGCTGCTGCTGCTGCCCTCTCAAAGGAACCACGCTTTTTGGTTTTTGTGAGAGGGCAAACCTACGACAACACGAGCTTGTCGGCCCTTGCATAGAAGGCCTCTTGTCAAAATGATCGCTTGGATTGTTCGTTCTTTCGTTTTGTTTCCGAGTTCCGGTCCCGCCCGTTCCGTTTATCCCAATTGCTAGCTAACACCTTCGGCCTTGCCCCCCTCCCTCCATCGCTCCCTGCCTCCCTTCCTTCCGCCCTTCCATCACGCTATGCCCCTTCATATCTCAAAGGAAACAATTGCCAGAATGGGGCAAAAACAAAGCACATTCGACAAATCCTCTCCGTTCGCCCCTCCCTCCATCCCTCCCTCCTTCCTCCACAATATCAAACGGTATGCAAGATGCTACCCACTAACTGCCACAGCACACTTGTGTCCTCCCTCTGCCGTTAAGATTACTTCTCGCCTTCAAGCTACCGAGGCCGGCACCCTCTTTGTCATCGCCTGTTCATCGTCGTCTACTATCGTGCGTGGGGGTTTACGCGTCCTCCTGTCGAAGTAGGGAAACCAAAAACCAACAAGAGGAGCAAAAAAGTGAGGACCCGCAACATGATATAGCAAGTCCAGATTTTTCGTTCCGTCCCCCCCCTTCGCCCCCTTCCCATCGCATTTCTGTTAAGTCAAATATGTGATTGTTTACAATATATTGCAGAGATTGTCCCTCCATAACAATTCGAAAAAGCCCCTCCCTCCCTCCCTTCCTCCCTCCATCACCCACCTTGTAAGCGATGACCTGGTCAATGCCACACGCCGACAGCACAGAGATCGAAAGGGACTTCCCGTCCTTGAACGCCTTAAGAATCTCCTGATCGAATCCCTCCGGGTAATCAGGCAGCTTCAAGTCATCGCGGGTTTCTCCCCCATCCGTCAGCAGCGAGAGGAAGCCATCCTCAATGTCCAAAAGCTGGTACTCAGAGCGATTCACGTTGGGCACATATGTGGTATGCGTTGTGGGCACCACGTCCTCCACCTTCTTCCCGTTAAAAATGTCAATTGCCGTGAAGTTGGCCTTGGCGTGCCCGTGCTTCCCCGTCTTAGAGGTAGACACATTGACGACCTTGCAAGGACGCCCTTTGATCATGATGTACCCGCCCTTCTTGATCTGGCCGGCCTCGGAAGGGAAAACATCTGAAGCCCCCGCCGTGGTCCCGGAGAAGTCATAGTCCTCGATGGTTGCCGCGCCCTCCTCAGCCATGATTGCTTTTTGGGTAAGGTGGGATGGGGAGGTCTGGGCGTGGAGAGGGTAGGGTGGGTAGATGGATGTGAGAAATAACAGAGCATTTCGGGGTTATTGCACGCATTGAACAAACGGCATCTCTACTACCACTGACACGAAAATAACAATAAAGTCTTAAGTGCGGACAGTGATGAATGAGAAAGCCCTTGGTATATATGCGTGGCACACACAGGATCGTCACCACCCTCTCAGTCCAGTGCAGCGACCATCATCAATCCTGATGCCAGGACGGCGGCGCGTCTTTAATCACAGCCGCACATACGCTTTCCATAAGGAGCATTTAAACAGATTGCATTATTTTCTCCATGACTAGCGTCTGCTCTTGCGTGATACTGATACTAGAAATGGCAGCCATGGGCAGCCGTAGTATCAGAGAGGCAGGTGAGGAGGCTGTCTGGCTTCCAACGCGTCTCAGCCACAGCCACGAGCCGTGTTCTTGTCCTGAAGCCGGCCCACCACCACCATAAGCGCCAACATTATTCCATGCAAACTGTGCCTGCTTGAATAGAAAGGGAATGATCCGAGTGTGTGTCTGGAAAGGCGTCATGAGAAGCATACAAAGAAGAATGTGTGGTGGGTGCGTGGATGTGTGGCGATGATGGTCTCTCAAGTCACGGAAGTATGACCGGAAAGGACTGCCTGCTATGCTTAAGGTCAGCCCCTTGTCCCATTTGCGCTTTGTATGTATTTTTAGGTCGTTCGAGTGTTCGTACATGAGCATTCGTTAGGCAGCAACATCTAGTATCACTCTCCACGCGTCGTCACCCCTCCCCTCCCATGAATCACAAGGGGCCAACCAAGCCCACAATACTCCCGACGCGACAGGGAGGTCGCGCCCACCGCAGGCGGATGCCACCTGCACTATACACGAGGAACTAGCGGTGAGGCTGTTCTAATCTAGCTCAAGTAGCAGGACATCTATCTCTGCACCCTGCCTCGGCACCGTACCTGGCCCAACCCACAAATGATGATGAAGAAACTCCGCGCCATCACATCGGGAGGGCAGCCCTGGTACGTTTGGGTCCTGTGGGCCGCGGTCCTCCTCGCCCTTTGCCGTCGGGTCTGGAACATTTGCAACCACATATCAATGGTGTGCGACCTCGTGAATGGTGGGGATACTTGCCCATCTAGCTGCTGGGCAAATAGGTACGCGCATGGCAAGTCAGAAGAAGCAGGAAGGCAGACACGCTTGTCTTCATTTATTCGTTCATTCATTCATGCCCCATACCTCTGATTCACGCACAACTCGAGCAGTCTTTGTAAGAAGGCCAACGACAAAAGCTCCGCCATATGGCGTTGGATGGAGCTGCAAGAAGACGCGCTCGCAACAGGCAAGGCCTCCCCCCTCCCCGCCTGCCTCTCCCTCCTTCTTCGCGGCTTCGTTCATCTCTCCCAAGGCCTGGAACAGGTGGTATTTCAGAAATCAGGATGCCGGATAATAACCATCTTAGCCATTGTTTTGACAGTGTATAAAGAGGAGATCCAAGCTTTCATTCGTCCTCTAGGAGAGTGGTTAGTAGAATCGCTAGGCGGGGAGGAAGGAGGGTGGAGAGGAGGAGGAGGAGGGTTGGGAGGACGAGAGCTGGATGACTCAGAGATACCGGAGTTGGAAGACTTGGAGGTGATAGCACAGGAAGCAGCAACAGCAGCAGCATTCCAGAGAGGGGCGGAGCAGCAGGTTCAGAAAAAGAAGGGGCAGCAGAGGAGGAAGAGGAAGAAAAGAAGGCAGCGGTGTCAGACTATTGAGGAAGAGGAGGGGGAGGGGGAGAGGGAGGGGGAGGAAGAGGCGGAGGATGGTAGAAGAAAAACCACAAGAATACGACATGGGAGGAGTCGGCTGGAGGGTAATGTGGAAAAAGACGAGGATGCTTGCAACGAGGATGGGCATCAGCAGCAGCAGCAGTATCCGATCCGAAGCAAGAGGCAGAGTCAGAATAAAAGCTACGCAAATGACAGCAGCAGCAGCAGCAGCAGCAGCAGCAGCAGCATCAGTTCTAGGTATGATAATATCCCTATAGTGGTGGCATCGAAAAGAGTGCCGCCAGCTGGATGGCTGGTCTATGACAAGGTCCTTGGGTTGGTCACATACGAGGAACTCCAGGAGTACCAGCAGCGGCAGCAGCGTCAGCAGCAGGAGCAGGGTCAGGAAATTAAAGGAGGAGGAGGGAAAGGTAAGGATAACGGGAATCATGGCGGGATTGTCGCGGATGCGGCGGGAAGACAGCAGCAGATCAATGGAGGTGGAAACGGTCATTTGCAGGGCCCGGCCTTGAGGAGTAGTACGAAAAAACAGCGACAAATGAGGCAGAAGCAGCAGCAGAGCTAATGTGGGGCGGATAATCCTAGTCCTCCATCACTGTTGGCGTTGTTGTCCATGTCTGTGTGAGCTCAGGAAGGGGAGAGGTGGCAAAGGAGAGAGACGTGCATGTTTTTAAAAAATGTGAATATGTACTTTACAGTCGAAAGGAACGAAAGAATATCAAGCCCTGTGCTCTTAAGAACCAATAGAGCACGCAGGATGACACGGATGAAGTGGTGATGCTTGATCCCATTGCTTTTTGTACATACACATCTGCGTCTAGCCTTGTCCAACCCATCCCCTTACTCCTCATTTCTTTGTTGTGTTGCTTGTACGCGAGTCTCCCAGCGACAGGTGTCGTTCATCGCCGCGACTTCAAAATCGATTGCGCTCTCCGGTACCATTGTCGAATGAAACGGGAGAAAAAGCCGCGCATTCTCCTATGGCTGGTCAAGCGCCCAAAAATGAACCGTGGAACGCATTGAAATCACCTCCTTCGGCCGGCATTTAATTTGATTCTTTTGTTAATCTCTTCTTGCACCTATCTTATTATTACCCCCTTTCTTTCCCCCACCAGCAACGCCCTCCCTATCCTCCATCCCATCCCCTTCCAATAGAAATCAACCATCCTCGCTAATTTCGACAACCGGTTCAGCAACAAGTCGCCCTCTCTCTATCCTCCCAATCACCAGTATCCCACCCCATCACTTAAAAATCAACCATCCTCGCTAATTTCGACAACCGATTCAGCAACAAGTCGCCCTCCTTCACGACCTCCTGGTACTGGGCATTTTTGGTATCAGGCCGACTCGTCTCGACAACCCCCCCTACCTTATCTATTTTCGCACTCAACCTCCCAGAGGCGATGAAACGTGATAACTCTTTGTCGAGAAATTCAACCCCCACGCCAAAAGACTCAGCCATGGACGCCAGCCTCACACTCTTGTAACTCTCTAGGAACTGCGAATAAACCAACACCCGCAACTCTCGGACCACAATCCTCACATGCGGCGCCGTGTATCGGTCCCGTGTTAAATCAGGTGTCACCTCTACAAGAGCATGAAAGAACGCGCGATAATCACAATCATACAATGCATTGAGCAAACGCCCCAACGCCGGCAAATCCCTCAATACCGCAATAACTTCAGGCCCGTCCACAAGCTTCTTCTTCAGCTTCGTTCGTTCCAGGTACAATAGATTCGTGACCACCGCGTAGAAAATAAACTGGCGGTAAGTCGCCAGCTCCACGCATGTGAATGTCGCAATGCAATCCAACAGCAGCTCCGATGCCTTCTTCAGGGACCTCGCCGTGATCAAGGCCAAAGCCTCGTAAACTTTCAACCGATTCCGGCGATCCCAATCCCCGCCGTCCTCCACCAGCTTTTTAGCCTTCTCCAAATTCTCCTTCGTCGCCTCAGGGTCACGGAAGAATAGACCCAAACGGACCTTGTCCATCACCGCGTCAATCTTCTTCCCCGTACTAATCTTCGGCTTGGCCAAAATCTCATCCGCCGCCGCCAAGGCCGCCGTCTTATTTCCAATCCGGGCGTAGAACTTCTCGCGGGCAATTAGCGCATCGAGCACCTCCATGTCCCCCGAGCTTTCCGTTGCCACGCGCAGCTGCTCCTCGATACCTGACAGCTCCGCCTCGTTTGATGCTTTGAGCTCTGCTTGCAACGCGACGTCCACGGGCCACCCCAGCTTTTCGACACATACACTGGTGTACAAGGGCTCGGCATTGTCCGCTTTGATCGACGCCAGGACTCGGGTCCTCACCTCTGCCACGTCTGGCACCTCCTCGGGTTTACTTTGCGCCAGCTCCAACAAGTAGAGGTCTTGGGCCAAGGCCATGTCGGGGACGTGCTTGGGGTCCTCATCATCTTCCACGGCCGGCTTCCCATCCGCACTCGGCTTCTTGGTAGCAGTTGCCGGTGTCGTCGTGTCTTCCGTCGCCATGCTTACCTGCGTGGTCTGTGGAGGGTGTGTTGAAAGGGGAAGTGAGGGACAGCATGATGAAGCGAATTCTTCGGAAGGCTTGATAGTTGGCGATTGCTGGTGATGGTTTCTTCCTCGCATGCTTGATGCGGCGTGGCTGAATGAATGCGAGCAAAAATATGCAGGCATGAGGAGATATACTTATTTGGTGGTCATGCAATGGCCCCGTGCATCGCGAGCGGAGGACACAAGAAAGCGCAATACACAGCCCATCCCCCCGTCCCGCAGAGAGAGAGCCAGAGCACTCGATCTGCTCGATCATCCTCCCCCACTAATGCCCTCACAGACGCAAAGATACAAGACAGCCGGACAACCTCTTTCCGCCCAAGCCCAGTCAAATTACCATGGAATGGACTCGCAGTTTTTTTACCTCCGCCGCTCCAACAGCCCCTGTTCCAGCAGCATCATATGCAGTCGACCCTCCCTCTCCACCGCCAGGGCCAGACGACTTCCCAGAGAACCCGACCGAACTCGTTGCCACGTCCAAGCGTTTGCGCCTCGATGCCAAGAATGTGGCCCGTCGTCTGGTCCTTCGGCGCGAGTTAGGTCGTCGTTTGCCGGCGGGCTTGCAAGAGACCCCCCAAATGCTAGAACGTTTGCCGATGCGGCATCGCGTGCATGGGTATGTGGTGGCACTGAACAAAGGTACGTTTTTCTCTCTATGGTAGAAAAGGGGTGGCGTTCCTCCCGCCAAAGTTCTCTCTAGCTCCATCTTTACAATTTCACATTTATTAAATCCTTGCATCCGTACATTCATTAACCTCCTACAGCCCTCGACGCCTACGTGGCAGCCAAATGCTCTTCTGTCTTCTCTCCCTCCTCGATCACCTCTGTCTTCGCATTTCCTCAGTCATACACGCCGGATGAGTTAGCGTGGCAACATGTAAGAAAGGAGGGGGGCGGATGGAGAAGAAAGTAACCGAGGGACTCATATTTGTAACGGAATAATGAAGACACCGTCTTTCCTCCCTCCCTCCGTCCCTTCCTTCCTTCCTTCCTCTCTTCCTTCCTTCCTTCCTTCCTTCCTTTCCACAGGTGACAAAAGCCGTCCTGGACATCCGTGACTGCCTCATCCCCCTCGACTCCTCCTACGCCACCCCCCCTTACGACAACGACCACGATGCAAGCCAAAAGCGAAAATCAGACAGAGAAATGTTCCTCCGCTCGGATGGCCCAGAATCGTTGCTCCGCCTCTTCCTTCCTCCCGTCCTCGTGGTGAAGGACCTTGAGAAATTGTCCATCCGAAAATTATATTCGATGTATGGCGAGGTGTTGAATGAGGCCATGGCCGTCGTGAGAGAAATGAGCTACCTGGATGAGGGGATGGGGGCAAGGGTCGGAAGCGATGAGGTCATCATATGTTTCTTTCAAATGTTGAAGTTTCGGTGTTTTTTCGATGGGGCTGTCGCTGTGTTGGAGGATTTGTTGGCGGATCGGGGGGGGGGAGGAGGAGGGCGAGGGAGGGAGGGAGGAGGTGGTATGTTCTTCTTGGGCCTTGTGCCGGACGTGAGGAGGTTAATGATGGGGTTTAGCTTGAGGGAGATGGCCCACTTCTGTCGGATCCTAGCCTTGCTGGTCTTCGATGCAGAGGAGCGGAACTTGATGGTGATGGAGGGGGGGGGAGGGATGATGTCGTCCCTAGGGATATTGGAGTGGAGGCGCGACAGGGTGTTGAGACCCAATCCTGTTTTGGGGAGGAATCAGAGTGTGTTGTTGGGGTGTCGGGAGGTGGTTGCCCGTCTGGTGACGATTGTAAGGATCATGAATTTCGCGCCAAGTTTGGAGGTGTTGAGTAGTAGGAAGAGGTTGAGGAGAGCTTGTCCCATGTTCGAGATTTTCAACTTGTTGGGCCACCGGGTGGAGCAGCGAGGGTGGGGGGAGGTTGAGCGGTTGGAGGAGGTGGTGAGGGCGGGAGACGCTGCAGTAGCAGCCGCGGGCGTAGCGCAGGGAGGGGGAGGAAGAGGGAGGGGAGGAGGAGGAGGAGAAAGAGGAGGAGAAAGAGGGAGTACTGCCAGGCTGCCTCTTTCGGAGCTGATCGGGATTCTGGCCCCTCTTCTCTTTACGGAGCAGCAGCAGCAGCAGCAACAGCAGCAGGGTGGCTCAAATGGACATTTGGAGGAAAGTATTGATATCAGTCGGATCCTCCGTCTTGTCTATCGGAGCATCAACCCTTCGTCCTCCATTCCCTCCTCCTCCGCGAGCAGCGGAGTAATTGATACCCCTGCTGGTAGCAGTACAAGCAACGGCAGCAGCAGCAGCAGCAGCAGTAGTAGTAGTATTGGTCCCGGCTTTATTCTTCGTTTCCTCGAGCAACGCCGTGCTGCTGCCTCCCCCCCCCCCACCCTCCCTCTCCCTCCTCCTCCACCTTCTCCAGCGATGGTTGCCGAAGCAAGGAACGAGTTAGAATTTTACGGCATACAACTCGCTCCTCATCATGTTGAGGTTTTGTTCGTGCTGTCAGCACTACTTGGAGGGAGGAGGAAGAAGGAGTTCAAAGCTCTTATGCTTGTTCCACGGGAGGAGGAAGGAAGAGGGAGTGCGGAGGGAGGGATGGGTTTGATAGAAGCATTGGGTGTGATGTGGGAAAGAATGAGCTGGGGGAAGGCGAGTCATCACTATCACACGCTGGGGGCGATGGCCATGACGATGACGATGGGAGAGGACGAGGAGGAGGAGGGGTTGTATGCTGGCGGGGGGGAGGGACAGGGACAGGAGGAGGAGGAGGAGGTGGAGGAGGAAGATGGGGAGGAGGGGGAAGAAGAGGAGGAAGAGGAGGGCATGCCGCCGGCACAGGCGCATTTGCATGGACCGCATTGCGAGTGTACGACGGACTCGGCGCTAAGGGTTCAGTTTCTGAGGACGCTCCAAAACGCCTTGGAACCTGATTGGGAGGAGGATGACGACGAGGTAGAGGAGGACGAGGAGTGGGGGAGAGGAAGGAAGGGAGGGGTGAGGAGGTTGATGGTCTCGGATGAGGAGTGGGCCAGCATGCGGGCATTGAGTGCGGGAGGAGGAGGAGGGGAGGGAGCAGCAGCAGCAGCAGCCGGAAGCGGGAGCACGGGCAGCAGCCGCAGTACTAGCAGTAGTAGCAGTAGTGGCAGTCTGCTTTCGAAACTAGTCAAGGTAAGAAGAAGTGGGATGGAAAGAGGGAATGGAAGGAGAAAGGGAAGGAGGGAGGAAGGGTTGCACAGGAATTCAATGGAAGGAACCTGTTCAGAAGAAAGCAAGCATGTTTGGCATCTATACCCTCCCTCCCTGCCTTCTTCCCTCGTCCCTCCTCTTTCCTTCCTAGACGCTCATGTCCGAGAAAGAGGACAGTCCCTACCGGTTCTGGATCTGTTCTTGCCTCGAGGCCTTCCTCCGCGCCTCCCCCTCCTCCGCAGGCGGAGCTCAACTCGTCGTTGCTAGCATGAAGGGTGGGACGGCCTGCCCTCTTCCCCCCACTCCTTCCCTTCCTCCTCCCTCCCTCCTGGGCTTCCTGATTCGACAGATTCTGTCGCCAGGGCTGCAGGTTGGAGGGAACATGCAAATGTGCTTTGATTTGCTTGGAGAGCTGGTGAAGAAAAATCGACGAGTCCTTGCGATGGTGGAGGAGGAGGTGAGAGAGGAGGGCGGGAAAGAGGGAGGGAGGGAGGGATGGGAGAAGTTGGCGGAGGTAATGTTGGATCGGCTAGTTGATAGCAATGTGTTTGTGCGGGCAGTGTTGCTAACGGTGGCGGGGGGAGAGGAAGGGAGGATAGGAGGTATAGATTGGAAGGTGAGGCAAGTGGGGGTGGATGGGCTGGAGGAGGAGGAGGAAGGGAAGGAGGAAGAGGAGGAGTTCGTGCAGCGTGTTTCGTCGATGCGAGTCGCCGAGAAAACAGCGGGAGGAGGTGGTGGAGGAGGAGGAAG
>Ga0160419_101139_pt1 | contig 11930 bp, 11 predicted proteins | sample CelAP2metagpilot_2_FD_108196 | JGI IMG/M metagenome (GOLD analysis project Ga0160419, IMG submission 108196) | Phycosphere-associated microbial communities from Cellana algal ponds in Kailua-Kona, Hawaii, USA - Cellana AP2-4-25 metagenome pilot ... | reverse complement strand
GCTATTTTACGATAACCAGAAGGATTTAAGGTGATGTAGATTTTACGGTTTTCTTTAACCTGAGCGTTTGGTTTTGGATCTTGCTCTATAACAGCAAATTTTGGATAATTTGGATTAAAATTAGCCGAATCTTGAATTTGCATCACTAAATTATTTTGTTCTAATTCGATTTTTGCAACTTCAATAGATTTTCCTGTTAAGTCAGGTACAGTCTCAAATGTTCCGTGATTTGTAGTCACATTTAACCATTTAAGCAATAAAAAAACAATCACTACAACTGCTACAATAGCAATTATAATTTGCTTTAAAAATTCTTTACTTTTTATAAAACCAATAAAACTCATTTAGTAAAATTTATGTAGACAAATATATAAAAACAAAAAGGTTTTCCTTCGGATTAAAATAAATGATATTTTTACACAACGAATAATTTTTAGGTTTATTGAAAACCTTTCAATATTTCGATATAATATCGACTAAATGAAAAAAAATATAGCCATTATTATGGGCGGATATTCTAGCGAATATCAAATCTCATTAAAAAGCGGAAACGTAGTTTACAACACGCTTGATAAAGATAAATTTAATGCGTATCGCATTCATATTTTTAAAGACAAATGGGTTTTTGTTGATGAAGATGACAAGGAATACCCAATTGATAAAAATGACTTTTCTTTCACTAAAGACAATACAAAAATCACTTTTGATTGTGTATTTAACGCCATACATGGTAGTCCTGGCGAAGATGGTTTTATGCAAGGTTATTTTAAACTTTTAGGCATCAAGCATACCAGTTGCGGTATGTACCAAGCAGCTGTGACTTTTAACAAACGTGACTGTTTAAGTATTTTAAAACCTTACGGAATTTTAACCGCTGAAAGCTACTTTTTAAATGCTGGCGATACAATTAATGAAGACGAAATTATTGCAAAAGTAGGCTTACCTTGCTTTGTAAAAGCCAATAAAGCTGGTAGTAGCTTTGGGATAACTAAAGTACACAAACAAGAAGATTTGCAACACGCAATTGAGGTTGCTTTTAAAGAAGATGACGAAATAATTATTGAGTCATTTTTAGACGGAACCGAAGTTTCTGTTGGTGTAATTACGTATAAAGGCGAAACTAAAGTCTTACCAATTACCGAAATTGTTAGCGAAAATGACTTTTTTGATTACGAAGCAAAATACTTAGGAAAATCTCAAGAAATTACACCAGCTAGAATTACTAAAGAACAAGAAGAGCAAGTCACAAAAACTGCTAAAAAGGTTTATGAAGTATTGAAAATGAAAGGATTTTCTCGTAGCGAATTCATCTTTAAAAACAATCAACCTCATTTATTAGAAGTTAATACGGTACCTGGATTAACTAATGAAAGTATTTTACCACAACAAGCTGCTGCTGCAGGAATTAGTTTACAAGATTTGTTTACTAATGCTATTGAAGAAGCTTTAAAATAAAATAAGTAAATTTAAACTATGAGACGCGCACTTTTTCCTGGGTCGTTTGATCCAATTACTAATGGACATTACGATATTATCAAACGTGGTATTAAATTGTTTGATGAGGTTGTAGTGGCTATTGGTGTAAATTCGACCAAAAATTATATGTTTTCTTTAGAGGAACGAAAGCAATTTATTGAAGACGCTTTTAAAGACGAACCTAAAATAAAAGTGGTTACCTATAAAGGTTTAACTGTCGATTTTTGCAAAGAGATTGATGCCGATTTTATCTTACGTGGTTTACGTAACCCTGCCGATTTTGAATTTGAAAAAGCAATTGCCCATACCAATCGTAAACTTTCTACGATAGAAACGGTATTCTTGCTAACAGCTGCACGTACCAGTTATATTTCTTCATCTATTGTAAGAGATGTTATTAAAAACAATGGAGATTACACCAAGTTAGTACCCAAAAGTGTACGAGTAAAATAATTGAAGTTAGAAGTTGGATGATCGACGACCGATGACTACTGATGACCAATGATGGAAAAGTAACACTTTAAATACTTTAGACACTTTCAACTTTAAGTACTTCTAAACTAAAATTTATACTCTGATAAAGGTTTAGGAAATTTTTCAGGGTCTTCTGCTAAATGATATCTTGGATCATCTATAGCTTCGATTATAACTTCTCTAAACTTTGGACTTGCCTTATACATCAACACTTTACAATCTTCACTAAGGTGTTTTAGTTTAATTTGTTTTCCTTCTGCTTCATACTTTTCAACTAAATTAAAAATAGCTTCTAATGCAGAATGGTCACTAATTCTAGATTCTACAAAGTCAATTTCAACTTTTTCTGGGTCGTTTTTTATGTCAAATTTTTCATTAAACGCAGAGATACTTCCAAAGAATAATGGTCCCCAAATTTCGTAAACTTTAGTACCGTCTGCTTTCATTCTTTTTCTGGCTCTAATTCGCTTTGCGTTTTCCCAAGCAAAAGCTAAAGCAGAAATTATTACACCTATAAATACCGCTACTGCTAAGTCTACAAATACGGTAACTAAAGATACTGTGATTAAAACAAATGCATCAGATTTTGGTATTTTCTTTAATATTCTAAAACTTGACCATGCAAATGTTTCTATAACCATCATAAACATGACACCAACTAATGCTGCAATTGGCACCATTTCTATTAACTTATCTGCAAATAGAACAAATGACAATAATGTAAGCGCCATCATTATGCCTGACAATCTTCCTCTACCGCCTGAATTAATATTAATTACAGTTTGACCAATCATACCGCAACCACCAGTTGCACCAAATAAACCAGAAACAATATTTCCTGCGCCTTGTGCTATACATTCTTTGTTTCCGTTTCCTCTAGTTTCTGTTAATTCGTCAACCAAATTCATCGTCATTAACGTTTCAATTAATCCAACAGATGCTGCTAAAAATGCAGGTAATGCAATAAATTTTAATGTATCAAGATTGAATGGTAATTTTTCCCATAATTCCATATTTGGAGTAGGAAATTCACCTTTTAATCCACTTCCGCCACCTTCAATAATATAAGATCCAACAGTTGGCACGTCTATGCTAAAACCAATAACAATTAAACTAGTTATAATTATTGCTGTAAGTGCAGCTGGCAACTTTTTAGTTAGTTTTGGTAGCAACCAAATTATTCCCATTGTTAACAAAACTAAAGCTATCATAGTAAATAGCTCTGTTCCTTCCATAAAAGTACTAACATACTGTTTTACACCTTCATCAGAAACTTTTAGGTTTTTATGACTAAACATTTTTACTTGCGCTATAAAAATGACAATAGAAAGTCCGTTTACAAATCCCATCATTACTGAATGTGGTATTAGCCTAACAAATTTTCCTAATTTAAAAATACCTGCTAATATTTGGATTAATCCCATTAAAACCACACAAGCCATTAGATAGAAAAAACCCATATTTTCTATAGGCGTATCCATTAGCATTCCTTTTGTGTGACCTTCTGCAATCATAGACACAAAAATAACTGCAACAGCACCTGCTGCTCCAGATATCAATCCTGGTCTACCTCCAAAAACAGCTGTAATCAAACCAATTATAAATGCTCCAGACAATGCCATTAAAGGATCTATCTGAGCTACAAAAGCAAATGCAACTACTTCTGGTATCATAGCTAAAGAAACTGTAATACCTGCTAACACATCATCTTTAGCATTAGGAACTATTTTTCTTATAAACTCTGTCATTATCTTAGGATTTTAAGCTTGCAAAAGTACATCTAATTACAAAAAACACAAGCCTATATACTATATTTGTGACAATTAGATGTAAACAATCGCTTTTATGAAAAAACTTTTTCTTCTTTTTACGGTTATTTTTATTTGTATGTCTTGCGAAGACAAAACACCAAATTTTACCACTGTTTTTGAAACTTCTAACGGAACTAAAACTCCGACTTACAATGAAGTTATTGAGTTTTATAAACAATTAGCAGATAGTTACTCAAATATTCATATCCAAGCAATTGGTGAAACAGATAGCGGAGAACCTTTACATCTTGTTACGTTAAATCCTGATAGTAATTTCAATTTTGAAAGTATAAAAAAAGACAAGCGTATCATTTTAATCAATAATGGCATACATCCAGGAGAATCTGATGGTATTGATGCTACCATGCTTTTATTTAGAGATCTTGTACAAGGTAAAATAAAGATGCCTAAAAATGTTGTTTTAGCAACAATACCTATTTACAATATTGGAGGTAGCTTAAACAGAAACAGCACTACAAGAACCAACCAAAACGGACCAGAAGAATATGGTTTTAGAGGTAATGCTCGTAATTTTGATTTAAATAGAGATTTTATAAAAGCAGATAGTAAAAATGCAAAAGCTTTTGCTAAAATTTTTCATTTGGTAAAACCTGATATTTTTATTGACAATCATGTTAGTAATGGTGCAGACTACCAATATACACTTACTCATTTATTTACACAGCACAACAAATTAGATGGAGAGTTAGGCAAGTATCTACACAATACTATTCAACCAGAATTAGAGCAGAGACTTGCTAAAAAAAATTGGGATATTACTCCATACGTTAATGTATTTAATAGCGTACCAGAAAAAGGCTTTTCTCAATTTATGGATTACCCAAGATACTCAACAGGATATACTACACTATTTAACACGTTGGGTATGATGGTAGAAACACACATGCTTAAACCTTATAAACAACGTGTTGAAGGTACTTACGAGTTAATGAAAACCATGATTGAAATTGTAAACACAGAAGCAAAAAACATAAAAAAACTAAGAAAAGAAGCTTTTAATAAAACTTACACTAATAATCTATATCCTTTAGATTGGAAAATAGACACAACAAAACAAACTACACTAAATTTTAAAGGTTATGAAGGCAAAATGATTACTAGTAAAATTACTGGTTTACAACGTTTAAAATATGACCGCAATCTACCTTTTACTAAGGATGTTACTTACATGAATTATTTTAAACCAACTACAAAAGTAAAAATACCTAAAGCATACATCATCCCTAAAGGTTGGTGGCCAATTTTAGAGCGCTTAAAAATGAATAACATTACAATGAAGCCTTTACAAAATGATAGTATTATTTCTGTTGAAAGTTATAAAATTGAAAAATTTAATACACGACAATCACCATACGAAGGACATTACCAACATTATAACACAACCGTTACATCTAGCATAAAAGATATCACTTTTAAAAAAGGAGATCTTTTAGTTGAAACAAATCAATATGGAATGAGGTATTTAATTGAAACCTTAGAACCTTCTGCGCCAGATTCATTTTTTAATTGGAACTTTTTTGACACTATCCTTCAGCAAAAAGAAGGTTTTTCTCCTTATGTTTGGGAAGATAAAGCGTTAGAATTTTTAAACCAAAACCCAGAGATTAAGCGCCAATTTGATTCTATTAAATCTAAAAACGAAAGCTTTGCTAATAATTGGTATACTCAATTAGACTGGATACACAAACACAGTCCTAATTACGAAAATGCACATTTACAGTATCCTATTTATCGAGTTTTAAAACAGTAATTTTATATTGGCATAAGAGTTTTCTAAAGCCTCTTGCGCTTGCTTTTCATTTAACCATTCTACTTTTGTGATACCTTCATTTAGTTGAGGATGTAATTTTCCTTTAAAATCAGATTTCATCTTGTACCAATGTGTTATTTTTAACTTATGTTTTCCGTTGCGTTTGTATATGTGATATGTAGTAGGAAGTTTATCTATAATTTCTAAATTTTTAATACCAGTTTCTTCTTCAACTTCTCTAATAGCAGTGTCTTCTATAGATTCTTTTTTTTCGGCTTTTCCTTTAGGTAAATCCCATTTATCATTTCTATAAATAAATAAAATTTCACCTTTATCATTATATACTTTTCCACCACCAGCAATAACATTAGGAAGTTTCTTTTTAAAAGCTTTTAATAGCTTATCTTCTGCGTGTCCAATAAGTCTAACCGAATTAATCTTTTTCTTCCCTAAAGTTTTTATCACAACATTTATGTCTGCATCTTTAAGTAAAAAATTTTTAAAATCTGTCTCTTTCTCTACCGTGGTTGTTAAGTAAATTGGCTTATTGTTTACAAATATGCACTGCATGGTTTAAGTTTTGCTTTTTGTATTGTAAAAATATAAAACTAAAGGAATTCTAAATTTTATTTTAAAGTTATTTTTAATTCAAAAAATTTAATATGTAATTTTGCCTTATGATAATTGACAAACACATTGCTAGACAAACCGCAAAAGCGTTATTACAAGTTAATGCTATTAAACTTCAACCAAAAGAGCCTTTTACATGGGCATCTGGATGGAAGTCTCCAATTTATTGCGACAACAGAGTAGTTCTTTCTTTTCCTCCAATTAGAAATTACATTAGAGAAGAAATGGCTAAATTTTTAGAGTCTCACTATGGCAAACCAGACGTAATTGCTGGTGTTGCAACTGGCGCTATTGGAATTGGAATGCTGGTTGCAGAATATTTAGGCGTTCCTTTTATTTATGTTAGACCAGAAGCTAAATCACACGGAAGACAAAACCAAATTGAAGGTTATGTAGAAAGCGGTCAAAATGTAGTAGTCATTGAAGACTTAATTAGTACAGGAAAAAGCAGTTTAAATGCAGTAAAAGCTTTAAAAGAAGCTAATTTAACTGTTAAAGGTATGATTGCTATTTTTTCTTACGGATTTAAAATTTCTGAAGAAAATTTTGAAAAAGAACACCTTACTTTACACACTTTAAGCAACTACGACCATTTATTACAAGAAGCAGCTGCTACAAACTATATTTCTGAAAATGAAATAGAAACTTTAAGTAAATGGAAGGCCAATCCAAGCGATTGGAACGTTAATTGATAAGAAAAAAATAGATTAACACACAAAACAAACTATGAAATTAGAATCTCCAAAAGTTACCGTAAATAAATCTACACAAGACACATTTGATTTTTTAAGCGATGTAAAAAACTTTAAAACACTTATGCCAGAAAACATAAGCAAATTTGAAGTTTTAGATAACGATAAGTTTTTATTCGCTTTAAAAGGAATGCCAGAAATAGTCTTGAAGAAAAAAGAAACCACACCACCAAATCAAATTGTTTTAGGTGCTGCTGGCGGAAAAATAGACTTTTCTTTAACAGGAAATATTTCTGAAATAGACGCGACCACAAGCGAAGTACAATTAGTGTTTGAAGGCGAATTTAATGCCATGATGGCAATGATGATTAAAGGTCCTATTAGTAAGTTTATAGAGACTTTAGCAACCAATATACCTAATGCTATTAATACAGTAGCTTAATAGTTTTTAAATCAAACGTTTCTAAAACATCGTCTTCTAATAAAACTTTAAGAAGACCTTCGTTAGAAACACCTTTTATAAAACCAGAGAATAAGCCTTCTGCATTTTCGAATGTTGAAGGCTTATCTTTTCTAAACAGAAAAGACTCGTAAGTTGTTTTAATAGTTTCAAATTGATTGCTTTCAACTAAATCGAAAAGTATTTTTAATTCATTTAAAATAGACTGAAGTAATTCATCCAAATCATAAGACGTACCTGTAATATTTAAAATTGAAGATGCTTGTGGCAAACCAGAAAAATCGACTTGGTTTACATTTAAACCAATTCCTACAACAGATCCAGCAACTTTATTCTGCTTAATAACATTTTCAATTAAAATACCACAAATCTTTTTGTTTGCTGACAAAATGTCGTTAGGCCATTTAACACTTAATTTTGGCAGATTCATTTTTTTTAATGCGTTAATTACAGCCAAACTAGAAACCATACTAATAACAAATTGTTGTTCTAATTTTAAATTCTCAAAACGTTTAAACACACTAAAAGTAAGGTTTTTAGCATCTTGAGACGACCAAACTGTGCCCATTTGACCACGACCTTTGGTTTGGTGTTTTGCAACAACTACAGTAAAATCTTCAACGTATGTATCTAAGCAAAGACTACGAAGAAACAAATTTGTAGAATCGATGGCATTAAGTTTGATTATACGCATATTAAATAGTTATCTTCGTATTATGAAATCTTATGATTTTTTAGAGTATAAAGAACTTAAAAATAATAACTTTGCACAAATTAAATCTTATTAATGGCGAAAAAAGAATCTAACGTAGATCTGCTTATAACCTCAATTATAGGCGGAATTGAAGATGTAAAAGGAAAAGAAATTAACATTCTCGATCTTAGAGATATTGAAAACACAGTTTGTGACTATTTTGTTATCTGTGAAGGTACATCAAATACACAAGTTAACGCCATCGTTAATTCTATACAAAAAAAAGTAAGCAAAACATTACAGGACAAACCTTGGCATGTAGAAGGCGAAGACAATGCCGAATGGGTTTTAATGGACTACGTAAATGTTGTTGTACACGTGTTTCAAAAACACATTAGAGAATTTTATGATATCGAAAGTCTTTGGGGAGACGCCAAAGTAACCGCTATCCAAACTAATTATTAATCACATTACATGGCAAATAATAAAGATAAAAAATCTATCCCTCCTAAAAAACCTAAGTTTAATCCCTATTGGATTTATGCTGGTTTATTTCTATTTTTCATTGGCTTACAATTTTTTGGAAGTGACTCTTTAAGCGGAGAAAACAAAACATCTCCAGCTCAATTCTTTCAATATTTAAAAGATGGTGACGTAGAAAAAGTAGACATAGTTAACCGTAGAGAAGCTAAAGTTTACTTAACTAAAGAAGCCGAAGAAAAAGAAGTACATAAAAAATCTATTCCAACAGCTTTATTTGGAAGTTCAAGTAGTATCCCTAATTATACTTTTGAATTTGGAGATCTTCAAAATTTTGAAAATCAATTAAAAGAAATAAAAGCAAACAACAATATTTCTACAACTGTTGAATATAAAACTGAAACCAATCCTTGGGGCGAATTACTTTTTAGCCTACTTCCATTTATTCTTTTAATAGGTGTTTGGATTTTCATCATGAGACGTATGTCTTCTGGTGGCGGTGGCGGAGCTGGCGGACAAATCTTCAACATAGGAAAATCTAAAGCAAAATTATTTGACGAGAAAACCGATGTAAAAACTTCATTTAAAGATGTTGCTGGTTTAGAAGGTGCAAAAGAAGAGGTTCAAGAAATTGTAGACTTCCTTAAAAACCCTGAAAAATACACGTCTTTAGGTGGTAAAATTCCTAAAGGAGCTTTATTAGTTGGTCCTCCAGGAACAGGTAAAACTTTATTAGCAAAAGCAGTTGCAGGAGAAGCACAAGTACCTTTCTTCTCTCTTTCTGGTTCTGACTTTGTTGAAATGTTTGTTGGTGTTGGTGCATCTCGTGTTCGTGACTTATTTAAACAAGCCAAAGAAAAATCACCTTCAATTATTTTTATTGATGAGATTGACGCTATAGGTCGTGCAAGAGGTAAAAACGCCATGTCTGGAAGTAATGACGAGCGTGAAAACACACTAAACCAATTACTAACAGAGATGGATGGCTTTGGTACAAATACAAACGTAATTGTACTTGCTGCAACCAACCGTGCAGATATCTTAGATAAAGCTTTAATGCGTGCTGGACGTTTTGATAGACAAATCTTTGTAGATCTTCCAGACGTAAGAGAACGTAAAGAAATATTTGAAGTCCACTTAAGACCTCTTAAAAAAGCAGAAGGCTTAGACCTTGACTTTTTATCTAAGCAAACACCTGGTTTTTCTGGAGCAGATATTGCTAATGTTTGTAATGAAGCTGCTTTAATTGCTGCAAGAAACAATAAAAAAGCGGTAGACAAACAAGACTTTTTAGATGCTGTTGATAGGATTATTGGTGGTTTAGAAAAGAAAAATAAAATTGTTACTCCAGAAGAAAAACGTGCTATTGCCTTTCATGAAGCAGGTCACGCAACTGTTAGCTGGATGTTAGAACACGCTGCCCCATTAGTAAAAGTTACCATTGTACCACGTGGTAGATCTTTAGGTGCTGCATGGTACTTACCAGAAGAGCGTTTAATTGTTAGACCAGAACAAATGCTAGACGAAATGTGTGCTGCATTAGGTGGTCGTGCTGCAGAGAAAGTTATTTTTGATAAAATATCTACAGGTGCTTTAAGTGACTTAGAAAAAGTTACAAAACAAGCTAGAGCAATGGTTACAGTTTACGGTTTAAGTGATAAAGTAGGAAACTTAACTTATTACGATTCGTCTGGTCAAAACGAATATGGTTTCTCTAAACCATACAGTGAGCAAACGGCAGAATTGATTGATAAAGAAATTTCAGATATTATTGAAAAGCAATACGCAAGAGCTATACAACTTCTTGAAGAAAACAAGGATAAGTTAACAGAACTTGCTGAAGTATTACTTGAAAAAGAAGTTATTTTCAAAGATAATTTAGAGAAAATATTCGGTGAGAGAAACTTTAAAAAAGAAGTTCACCTTACAGATCAAAAATCTGACGAAGAAGAATAAACAGCACTTATTTGGTGCTTTTAAGAACAAAAATCTTAGATTATCTCTTTAGATAGTCTAAGATTTTTTATATTTGATATAGTTCAAAATGAAAATTGATTATAGCAAAAGTAAATGAGTCTTTTTAGAAAGTTATTTAGTTCAAAATCTGAAAAGAAAAAAGAAGATGTAAAGTCTAATGACCGAGGCAAATACATGCCAAAAGTTGAGCTACCTATTGATGAAAGTTTTACGATTAACTTCAAAAAAAATGGTGGTAAATTTTTGTATTGCGATTCGTTAGACGAAGTATACGATAATCTCAACAATATTATACTAGAAAATAACTGGGAAGATCATAAAGTTTTCTTTTATGATAAAAACCTTCAAGATAAATTTAAAAGCTCTCAATTAAATGTCGGAGAAAAATTATCTGAGTGTACTTATTTTTTAACAACTTGTGAAAATTTAATTGCAAACGATGGATCGCTTTTAGTAAGCTCTAATCAATTGGCAGAAAAAAAGTTAAACGAATTCCCTAATAACCTTATCGTTTTTGCCACGACTAGTCAAATAGTTCCAACCATTAGTGAAGGATTAAGAGAGATTAAAAGTAAGAATCCTAACAAACTTCCTACAAACATTACTACCATAAAACATTTTAAGCTTCAAGAGGAAAATGACTTTTTATCTTACGGAAGCAGTACAAAAAACTTATATTTGCTGCTGTTAGAAGATTTATAGTTTTATGAGCGAAACATTAACCAGAGGTCTTTCTGGAATTTTATATATAACCCTACTCATACTCTCGTTGTTTAACGAGCATGCGTTTGTTATTCTTTTTTACGTATTTGGTATGATTTGTATGGTTGAGTTTTGCAAGCTTATTCAGCTTAAAAGCTATTATCCTTTTATCATTTTTACAATTATGTACTTCATCTTTGGATATTGGCAGTTTGTAATGAATTCGCATTTAGGTTTATCTGAAGCAACACAAATTCTTCAAGTTATAACTATTTTTGTACAGCTTCTTCTTATAAAAGACTTATTTTCAGAAAAGAAAATACCTTTATTTAGTTCTAAAAGATATATAATTACTACCTTTTATCTGGCTAGTGGATTTGTGTTTTTGGTATTAATAGGAAGACATGGAAAAGATTTTAACCCAGCATTAGTTTTAGGTTCTTTTATCTTAGTTTGGGTAAATGATACATTTGCTTATTTAGTTGGAAAGAACTTTGGTAAGCAAAAACTTTTCCCTAGTATTTCACCTAAAAAAACAGTAGAAGGATTTTTAGGCGGTTTGTTTTTTGCGACCATTGCTAGTTATTTTATATTTACTTTTACAGACAATCACTTAACATTTTCTAATTGGTTAATTTTAAGTATTATTATAAGTGTTATTGGTACTATTGGAGATTTAATTGAATCTAAAATAAAACGTCAAGCTAATGTTAAAGATAGCGGTGTGATTATGCCTGGTCATGGTGGATTATTAGATCGTTTT
>Ga0160419_101138_pt1 | contig 11947 bp, 18 predicted proteins | sample CelAP2metagpilot_2_FD_108196 | JGI IMG/M metagenome (GOLD analysis project Ga0160419, IMG submission 108196) | Phycosphere-associated microbial communities from Cellana algal ponds in Kailua-Kona, Hawaii, USA - Cellana AP2-4-25 metagenome pilot ... | reverse complement strand
ATTTGTTGTTGTGGGGGCGCCCCTAGTGGGGGGGGGGTTTGGGGTTTGTTGTTTTTAGTTCTTTTGGGGTGGGGGGGGTCTCCCCGGGGGGAGGGGGGGGGGGGGGGGGGGGGGGGGGGGGGGGGGAGGGGGGGGGGGGGGGGGGGGGGGAGGGAGGGAGGGAGGGAGGGGGTGTGGATGGAGGAATGGAAGCGGCTGGAGAGATGGCCGTGTAGGTAGGGAGGGGGGGAGGGAGGGAGGGAAGGAAGGTGGGGGTGAGGGTGGAGGAATGGGAGCGGCTGGAGATGGCCGTGTAGGTAGGTAGGGAGGGAGGGAGGGAAGGAAGGAGGGCAATCCTCATTGGATTTCTCCAGCAGCAGTATTGCATCCATCCAACTGTCTTCCCCCCCGATCCCTCCTGGTCCTTCTCTCTCGCCCTCCCTCCCTCCCTCCCTCCCTCTTAGGACGAGTGGAAACAAACCATTCGGCAGCTGGCTGAGACAGAGGAGGAGAAGGAGCGGCAGACGCATGGCGGCAGCGGTCCAGCAGCAGCAGTAGCAGCGGCAGCAGCAGATCACACCTCTGCCCCCTGGGCTGCGGCCATGTCCGAGGGAGGGAGGGAGGGAGGGAGGGAGGGAGGGAGGGAGGACGACATTCTGGCGGTTGTTCCTCCCAACACTCCGGAGGGCACCCTGCACAGAACTACGCTAGCCTCACAGGTAGGGAGGGAGGGAGGAACGGAGGGAGGGAGGGGCGTGAAAGAGGACCCATTGCTTCTTCTCCGCACACGAAGAAGCAATTTACGTAGTCTCACCCTCTCCTCACCTCTCCCTCCCTCCCTCCCTCCCTCCCTCCTTGGCAGGCTGTGGGCATCGTCCTTTTCCCCTTCGTCTTGCTGGGGAGCGCCACCGGCAAGCTGGGCGACGCCCTCTCCTCCTCCCCTTCCTCCTTCGCTTCCTATTCTCCTGTGGGAGCGAGGGAGGGAGGGAAGGAGGGTGAGGAGGAGAAGGAAGGAATGGAGGTACCACCCCCATCTGTGCAGTAGGAGGGAGGAGGGGGGGGACGGAGGAGGGGAGGGAAGGAGGGAATGAGGACTGTAACGATAAGAGTAGTAGGGATCCTTAGTGGCAGCTGGAGGAGCAGCAGCGGCAGCAGTAGGAACAGTAAATAGGAAGGGGAGGAAGAAGAGGGAGAAGAAGGAGGAGGAGGCGAAAGACTAGAAGAACGACAATAGTGAAACGTTGTAAGAGGTGGGAGGGAGGGAGGGGGGAGGGGGGAGGGAGGTCGGAGCCGACCATATGAACAGGAGAAGAGAAGAGGGAGGAACAAGCAAGATGCTGAGTGCAGAAGCAGTAGGAGCGGAGGCATCGCACACGGTGGTCGCAGCGTCGGCAGCAGTAATGCGGGGAAAGCATTAAAAAGCAACTAGAGTCACGGCCACAGATAAAACAAAACCAACCGAGAAACACCCAAGCATGCGGACGTGAGTGAATGTCATTTTAATGCTTATGCTTGTTCATTTCTTGCGGCCTCAATCACATGAATGCAGGCAGTGCTTATCCTTCCGCTTCCTTCCCTTTCCGCTGTTACTCGTCTCTGACTCTTCTCCCACTGCCACCCCTTGACCAGGTCAAACTCCACGGCCTGCCCTGGGGCAGAAAAAAAGGGAAGAACCGTCCACGAAAGGTAGAGAGGGAGGAAGGGAGGCGGAGAACGCTGCCTACGTGGTAAGGCTGTCTACCTCAGCTTGACATACACTCCGCCGTCGGTGGCGGCGCTCGTGCTGTAGGTCTTGAGGCCCGAGGCGATTTGCTTGCTGAAGAAGGAGGCCGACACCTGCTGCATCACCCCGTCGGCCTGGGGAGGACGGTAGGGAGGGAGGGAGGGAGGGAGGGAGGCAGAGAGGGAGGGAGACAGAGAGGAATTAGAGAATGTGAACGCCTATCTCCCGTGATATGAATTTCAAACGCACGCCCTTTGTCTCATCCTTCCATCTCTGCTTCCTTCCCTCCTTTTCCCTTTCCGCTTCTCCTTCGTCCTCAAAATGAGGCATATATCCTTACTTTTGCTCCAGTGACAAGGCCAGTGGCAAGAGAGAATCTGACGGCGCAAAGCGGGCTACGGGGAGGGGGAAAAGGGAGGAGGGAGGGAGGGTATAGGGTGAATGGTCCGAGGCATCAAAAGCTAAGAACGCCAGGAGACAAGGGAAGAGAAGACGAGGGAGGAAAAGAGAGAGGAGGAGGGAGGGAGGGAGAGAGGTACCAGGTGATGATGCCCTTATCGTCCTCGTCTTCGATGGTGGGGTCCTCAGAGATCTTGCCCTTTAGGAGGGGGAATTTGCACCGACCTGACGGAGGAATGGAGAAGGGAGAGAGGAAATGTGGAAGGAAGGATGAAAAATAAGTCAAGATGGAAAAAATCATCCTCATCCTTATTTTGATGTCGAGGAAAAGGTCTCTGCCCGCTTTTCTCCTCCATCGTCGGCACAACCCCCCTATTCCTCATAACCCTGTCCTCCTTCTCTCCCTCCTCTCTCCCTGCTCCGACGTACCGCAGTTAGCGTCAATGGCACTAATCGCGCCTGCCTTCCTTCTTATGAGCAGCAAATACTTGTCGTCCTTCAAAGGCCCCACGGCCTTCTGGCTCCCTTCAGCCTCGGCTAGCTCCGTGCCCACTTCAAGGACCTGATGCGGGAGGAAGGGTGGGAGGAAAGGTGCGAGATCAATCCATGCACTGAAGGGGAGGCTTGATATCAATTATGATCGCAAGTTAATGGAGCAATTTCTTGTACCTTTGTAAACCCTCTCAACGAGTTCCCACTCAAGCTCTGAGGACCTGCCGCGCCGCCCTTCTTTTTGGCCTGCTACAAGAAAGGGAAGAAGAAAAGGAAGGTGACAGGTGAGGACAGAAAGAGCGGGAGATCGGGTTCCTGAGAGAAAATGCATAATTACCTGCACGGGCATGCGCGCTCTGCGACGTCCAAGCATTTGCGTGTTGGTCAAGAGGATTGAGGAGGGTGGCGAGGAAGAAGGAACCGAAGGCGCGGGGGAAGAAGGGACGAAGGCATGGATGGTGGTACTGGCCAGGATGAGTAAACACAGGCCAAAGAAGTACGATAGCATGCTCATACTTTCGTGTAGGTCTAGTTGGTGGTACATTTGCGGTGGGTTGAGCTGATTTAGGGCAGACGCAAGGAGACACGCATAATGATCATGGTGACAGCGCGATGCGTGGACAGTAAACAACTACCCCTCAACCATGCAACGAGATGCACAGGCCCAGACACAGATGTAAACACCCTGAACCGCCTGTGGAGAAACGGCATACATGAAAATAGAGCGTCCACAACGAACAACGCCCCCGCAAAGCAACGATGGAAGCATCCACCACGTCGAAGTAAGGGTGACGAAGGCGATCCAAAGCCCCTGCATGGCCCATATCCATACGTTCCGTTTCCGCGCCCGCTGTCTACCACAAAAGTCTTGTGACCAATGATTGGGCTGGTATCTAGTCCAGGAGCGATAAGAAAGCAATATATCTACAGAGTAATGGTATCAAAGAAGAGAAAAAGAGGTGGGTTGGTGTGTTATTGAAATTTTGTTTTTGGTCTTGCTGAATTTAGTGCCATAAGTGAAGAACCTCCTCTCTCGTCTTAAATGCTCTTATTCCTTCAAACACTACCATACACACAAGATCGACACCTCCACTCCATTTATGTAATCAAGCATAGACTACTGGAACAATCCACATCCTCTTCCTCTTTCCATTTTCTCTACACTTAACCTGCCTATTCCTGTTATATGTATTGCGATTCGACAGAAGGCTCACTCACAAAAAAGGCAACCATTAAGACTGACAGGGCTTAATGTGATTCGAAAGTCGCTGATGTTTAACAGTTCTTCTATTCTTTCTGCATGTGCGTGTGTAGTTGTGTTGTTACACACACGCCACCAATTTCTAAAGTAGAGCCAATGCCTGATCTGCCATCCCCCCTTGGTGACTTTCCCTTCCTCCTTCCCTCCTCTCGTCCTTAGTCATCGCGTCCTCTTTCCTCCCCAGGCCTTTCCAAATGTCTGCCACAGCAGACCCGGACCTATCCCGTCTCCCTGCCTCCCTCGCTTCCTCGCTCTACTCCAGCAGGTAGCCACTCAAGAAGAGGACGAAGAAGAAGAACAGCCCCCCAAAAATCAGACCGCCTTTCTGCTCCGACGTTAGATTGTTGCCGCCTCAAGAGAATAAAAGGGAGGGAGAAAAGGAAGGGAGGGAGGTAAGCTTTAGCCTCGAGCTCGAGTCGATGTCTCAAATACCCATCACGGTCGGTTGCTTCATCCGCAGAGATCACTACACCACCTTTACCCCTCCCCTCTTTCCCTCCCTCCCCCCTTCTGTACCAAAGCCGTATTTGGAATTATCGCTGAAGCCGGCGATGGTCTTGACCACGCTCGTGAAAGCGGGCTTGCCGGCCTTGCAGTTCGGGCACCTGGGAAAGAGAGAGGAAAAGAGGGAGAGAGGGAGGGAGGGAGGGGTGAGTGAGTGGTGATATATGTTTCCGGACTATCTAAACCCCCGACGTAAGACCCATTTTCCCTCCCATCCTCTCCCGTGCACCCAGCCACTCTACCCCTACCTCTCCCTCCCCCACTCCTTCCCTCCCTCCCTCCCTCCCTCCTCACTTGAAATCAGCCGGCAAGGCCGCGAAAGCCGTGCCGGGAGGGTAGGGGCCAAATCCCTTCTCCTCCTTATACTGCCATCCGCAGACCTGGCATTCAAAGTCACCAGTATCCTGTTTGCGAGATATTGGAGGGGGAAGAGAGGGAGGAAGGAAGGGAGGGAGGGAGGGACGAATGTGGCTCACGTTAATTGATTCGTTTCTCCTGACTGAGAGACAGCTTTGTTCCCTCCCTCCCTCCCTCCCTCCCTCCCTCCCTATTCCCCTCCCTACCGAAGTTTGGAACACCTCCTTGGCCTTTAACTCCTTGATTTTGTCCATCTTTGCCTGTAAGAGAGGGAGGGAGGGAGGGAGGGAGGGAGGGAGGGAGGGAGGGAGTGAGTGAGTGAGTGCAATGTGTCAGTAGTGCCATGAGCGTCCGGCAACCCAGTGAAGCAAGAGAGAAGAAAATCGTGATTAATGACAAGCATACAGTCACTTTGATGGATGGTCTTTGAACAACGGGTGCAGGACAGCTCGGCTCGATGCCCTCTCCTTCCCTCCCTCCCTCCCTTCATCCCCCCCCTCCGCACCTTGAAAGCCTTCTCCTCCTCTGTCATGTCTTCCTCCTTCTTCTCTTCCACCGTGGGCACTGTCGGGGCAGGAGGGGCAACGGGGCCGATCACTAGATGAGGAGCAGGGAGGGCGATGAGGGAGGGGGGGTAGATGTGGTTGAATGAATCAGCCTTGAATGTCCCCTTCTAAGCAATCCCATATAAGCCAAGAGTGTAGAAAGAGGGCAAATCTCTCTCTGACAAGGAGGACAGGGGATAAGGGATGAGGAATACGCAAATATCCACGGCTGTTTGGTACGTACATTCACTGTCTTGGGTACCGTCCTCGGCGGCGGCGAAGAGAGTGGAGACTGGTCTCCTCGAGGCCGCACTTGCTTGGGGCAAAGCCTTTCGTGCGATGGAGGAGGCTACGGGAGAGGGATGAAAGATATGGACAAATGAATACTACTACAGCATACCATGCATAGAAGACGCCTGTAGACATCGTTATGTCATGAGGGGGGTCAGCATGGAAGGGCCTACGTACGCACCGACGGGAGAGGTAGAAGGGGTGGGGAGGAGGAAGGCAGAAGTGCAGGCAATCGCCACCAGTAGCAGGGCGACGACAAGGCTCGACAACGTTCTTAGAGAGAAGGGAGGCATGGTGAGGCTGGCTGACTGTTGAGCGGGAAAGGAGAGTTGAGCAGGGAGGGGACACAACGGTGAGTCATTGATGAGACTCAAGGGAGTGGTGTGATGCCTGCATGCGTGCAGAGGAAGAGGATGGCGGGTTGGCTGGCAGGTGGGCCAGGGTGATGCAGGAGGCACAATACACACAATTCATTCATCTATCCCTGCCCCAGGACAAGGTCTTCGCGTAGACGAGAGGGAGGGCGCAAAGGAGGGCAAGCCAGCTTCGACACACAAGGTACTATTATGGACCTGTGGAAATCGAGAGGACAGATCGCGTGGATGAGGGAGGATGCTCACTGATGATGCGAGGTGCGATGGCACTTGGAAAGCAAGCGCTCACGCTTACTCACACAGGACCTCCCTCTCTGCGTGCCTGTTGTCAATATGTGTTACTATTATGGCGGGTGGTTTAAAGCAAGGCGCGGCCATGCAAGCAAGATGACAAAGGAAAGACTGATGATCAACCAATCCGCTACATCCTCCCTCCCTCCCCTACCCCAAAATACTCCTGATACTGATACAATGCAGCACACACGATGAGCTTGTCCCTGATCGCCTTCAAGCGCGCCTTGCGCCCGGCGGCTGCTACGTGCGGTCAGTATTGCGAGGGAGAAAGGGAGGCAGGGAGAGAGGAAGGGAGGCGAGGGAAAGAGGGAGGGGATGAGGGAGGGTAAATTCATTTCTCATACGCGGTGGGTTATCTACCCATTACGCTCTCACGGCGGTGGCCAGCCGCTACGTGCTATCGAGTTACCAAACCTCATGGCATCGTGGGCGTGGAAATCACTCACTCATCCTACATCTCTCTCCTTCCCTTGCTTCCACCGTCCTCTGTGCAGCCCGCCGCGCCGGCCCTAGTCGATGCCTCGCCGGCGCACCCCAGGGCCACGAGTCGGAGCACCAGGAGCAGGCCTACATCAACCCCAAGTGGTTCGCGGGCTTGGAGGAAGGCGTGCCTGTCGAGCACCCCTTGAAGGTTGGAGAAAGGGAGGGAGAGAGGAGGGAGAGAAGTAATGGAAGATAATGCGGTGGAGAAAGGCTGTCCAAGCAGGGAAGAATATAGTTGGGATGTAATTTCATGGCTGTCGTGTGAGAGCACCATCACACCATGCTGAAGCAAACACTCACAATTTCCCCTCCATCCTTCCGTCTCTCCTCTTTCCTCGAAATAGATGGGTCTGTTGTTCCCCCCCAAGCTGACGGCTAAGAACGCCCCTACAGCCGAGGAGTACGAGAGCGGAAAGGTAGGTTGCCGCAAGAAGGGGAACCAGAGGCTGGAGAGAGGCAGAGAACGATGGAAGCCACTTGGAAGTGATCGATTCGGACTTCCTTTGTCTCAGTCCTGCTATGATGAGTCTTTCTCTGTGCCTATTACATCACATCTGATCACTCACTTCTCCCCTCCCTCCCTCCCTCCCTCCCTCCCTCACATCTAGGTTAAGGTGCCCATCGTCGTAGATTCTCTGGAATGGACTCTGTCCTCCCCGCCTCCCTTGCACCAGTTTGACGAGCCCCCTATTATCGTAGAGTTCCCTGAGGACAACCACTAAGCGTTCGACTAAGCCGGCGATACGAAGCATTATGGATTAACAGCGTCATCAAAGCCACCAGACCCAGAAGAGTTGCGGCCTCCTCTCCACCCTCCCGCCGTCCTGCGGTTCGAGTGCGGGTGCGATAAATGGCGGTGGGAGGGTGGATCCGGGTATGTGTCATTATTTTTGGGAGGAAGGGAGGGAGGGAGGGAGGGAGGCAATGAGAGAGCGAATACTGGAATCGAGGAACTTACAGGCGGGGGAGGCGAGGGGCGATGAGTGCGAGGAGGGGTAAGAAGGGACGTGGAAAGAACAGACATTTAGCTCGTGTGCTGCGGGGCAAGAAAAATCTGATGACCTCGGTCCTCTCATTTTTTTCTGTTTTTTTTTCTTTTCGTCTAAAAAAAGATGAAATGTGTTGACGTGCCTATAGTCTTTTATTCTATGGTTGCTTACGTATCACACCCCCTTTCTCCTTCATATACTATTTCGTGTTCGAGGAAAACTGTGTCACATTATTTCGATTGTTTCGTTTTTGCCTTCTGGATTCCTGATCTTGTCTTCTTCAACCAGCCACATCTAAGGTCACTATGGCCAGGCTAATATTTATCGATCCTGTGCAGAGCGTCATCTCATCTGGCTCTTTTCTTCTCTGTATCCATCACTTTTTCTCCAATTTCCCTCTTTGTCATCCTACGCATGTTTCCTATTCTTTCAACCCTATTGCGGCACTTCTTTCTCATTCATGGCTCGATTCAGCATCAGCTCATCTCCTCCCCTGGAGTTGATTCGCTTCACGGCCAACACTAACCCCTCACCTTCCATTGATGTGGTGAGTGCGTTCTGGACTAGCCGCGGCGTAGCCACCGAAGCCGAACGGGAAAACTCAAAGTTCGCCAGCAAAGCACACAGCACCGCTTTTGCTTCCATGTAGGCCAGCTTCTGCCCCAAGCAGGTGCGAGGTCCCGCCTGGAAAGCCGGCCACAGGTAGGGAGAAGGTCGGTGGCGTCCCTGCAAATGCCGCTCGGGATCAAACTTCTCGGGCTCCGGTCCCCAGAGCTCCGGTAACCGCGCCATGACATACGGGACATACATGACGTAAGAGCCTGCTCGGACAGGAGTACCGTCGGGCAGAACATCGTCCTGATAGACGCACTTGGGGTTCTTAGGCACGGAGGGGTAAAGCCGCAAAACCTCCGTAAAAACCGCGTCAAGATATGTCAAACGATCAATAGCCTCATAGCCCAGGTCCTTGCCCTCGTCCTCAGCAATAGCATAGGCAGCTTGAGCCTCAGCGCAGGCCTTGATTTGCACCTCCCGGTGGGTCGCCAGGAGGTACAGCGCCCAAGCCAGTGCGTATGCTGTCGTGTCACGCCCAGCAATGGTCATGTTCACGACAATGTCTCGTAGATATTCTTCAGTGAAGGGCTTGCCGTCCGAGTCAGTACGCGTCATAAAGAGTGCCAGCAAATCGCCGCGGGCTGCAAGCTCCTCGGACGTCGTCTCGTCCTTAGCTGTCGCCACCATGCGTCGGACGTACGTGTTGAGCGTGGCCAGGCATTCGGTGTAGCGCTTGCCTTCAGGAGTGAAGTGCCGGCAATAAAATGCGTACCCGGGAGGCTTGAGCACTAGATCGTTTAGGAAGCTTTGGATGTAGTCAAATGAAGTCACAAAGTCCACACTCTCGCCCTTCAATGCCCCAATATTTTTCCCAAACGCTATCTCGCCAATGGCGTCGAGAGTGTACCGCGCAAAGAGACGCGAGAAATTGACCTCGGCCGCCCCACTGGTGTTGCCCTTGGCCTTATCTGCAGCTTGTCCGACAATATTCACAAGCGCATGCACGTCTTTGTTGATGGTGTTGAGCATGCGCTGCTTGAAATTACGGTGCGTAAAGAGATGCGACGATATCTTGCGTTGCTCGTACCACCGTGATCCATCCACGTTGAAGATCCCTTCCCCAAGAAGCTCCTTCATGCGTGACCGGAACATAGGACCCTTGCCGTAGTTTGTGAAATTGGTTTTGAGGATGTACTCCACATTTTCCGGGCTCAAAATGACATAAACGCGAGGACGAAACATGACCTTGAACGTCCACGTCTTGCCCCCAAAGCGCCGAGAGTACATGGTAAGCCACTCCAGCGCCCGGTTGCGGTAGCCGTGAAGCTCTTTTGACTGGCCAATTAGAGGTATTGGTGACGGTGGGGACGGGACGTGGCCAGGAGCGCGACCGGAGAACGAGTCATAAGCAAGGGCCAACACGAGTAAAAGAGTAGCCGAGGCGACGACGAAACCCGGGAGCGCGGTCACAACGCGAGTAGGCACGTGCATCAAGATCCAGATGTAGACAGGAAGCAAAGGGACCAGTGCGAGAAAGAGCAGGTTGAGAATGAGCGATATAGTCATGTTGTAATTGTCGTTGTTCTTACTCGACGGCGGCAACATATACTCGGTGGACTTTTTAGGCGGCTGGAGGCCAGCAGTGGTGGCTGAAGTTGCCATCGTATCGATAGAGACGGTGCAACGCTTAGAATATGTCGGTGGCTTTTCGGAGAGAGTGTTGGTGGTACCAGTCGAGCTGAAGTGCAGCTGTGAAATGTGTCGTAGATATGTACAGCGGGTGAGCCTCTGTAGTGAGCAATGAGAATGGTGGGCACGAGCATGCAGGGGAAGGGTTTCGGCGCGTGCTCTATACATCTACTTCTGGGGACTACTAAAAAATAACCAAGCAAAGCTGGCGGGATAATTCTCGGACTTCGCTCTGAAGAGGATGGGAGTATATTATAAATATTGTGAAAGAGCGGGTATCCAAGGGTTTCTTCCTGTAGCATGACTGAGCGCTACACGACAAGACCGGCATGCATACATATATATACCTTCGGAACGTTCCAGTGTTCATCTTGGCGTGTTCCCGACTGGATAATTACCGATGGCGCATAGTCGTGTGCTTTGCACGGGAACTTTAGGAGGCAAGAGGTGAAAAAAAAATCGCCCTTTTCCGTTAGCACGGAAATGGGTGTTGCTTCCGCTCCGCACCCTCATTCTGTTATGGGGCTTCTCATACACACGTATCTGCGGTCTTGTTTTGTAGGGGCAAGATGATATCATTTGCTGGTACATCGCACAAAGAAAAATGCAACGTATTGGAGCTGGCCAGGAGCCATGGCAGAGTTTTTGAGGGACCTCACGGCCCATCAGTACATCAACACACAACCTCACTTTATCCAGTGCCATCCCCTCTTACACAGCCACTGTTCGATGAAGCTCTCATTCGCCCTTGTTCTCTGCATTTACCTACCTGTGGTACTCCTGGCCTTGCCTGCTCAAGAATGTCCTCCTGGTTTTGGCACCTCGGGATGGGTCAACGACATGGGGTTTCTGGCTGATGCGGTCTCGATGGGGGGGCCCGATTTCAAGGACGACTCCCAAGGTGTGTGTGGGACGTATAAAGTGATCAAGACGTGCGAAGCGCAGGTAAAAGAAGAAAAGAGGGAAAGTGGAGGAGGAGGGACGAAGAGGACGAGGGATAGGCTACGATTCTCGTCATCGCCTCTTCATTCCTCCCTCTGTCCTCCGCATAATAGTACCAGACACGGATGCGTATTTACCAATCTAAGGCAGATAGCAACGTGGTCGTCCTTTCATTTCGTCCGACTCAACAGAATACTGAGGTAAGAAGGCAAAAGAAAAGAGAGAGGAACAGGGGAGAGGAATGGATAGAGCGAAGAAGGGGAGGGCGAGTTAAGGCATGTTGATATCGGCGCCTGCTCTTCAATTTAACTGTCGGACTGGTCGATGGTTGATCCTCTGCTGTACACACAAGCCATCATCTCAGTCCCGCCCCCTCCCTCTGTTCCCCCCTTCCTACTTTCTTCCTTCCGCCCACCAGGGCCTGGCCATCCACGACAGCCGGCAGATGGTTCCTTGCAAGTTCCTCCACCGAGGCAACTGCACCGGTCGGGTCCACAGGAGGTTCCAACAGGCATTCCTGGAGGTAAGGAGAGCAAAGGAGGGTGAACGGAACATTCCACAAGCTTTTTGTTTTGGGAGGCATGATCGAGGGAGGTTGATGGGGAGGGAGCTAGTGCGTCTTCTTGTGCCAGTCCCCCCCCGTGTGAGAGGGCCTTGCACTGCACGACATATTTGCATCCGGGAGACTTACTCAAGCTCAATCTCCCCCCCTTCCACCCTCCCCCTCTACTCCTCCCAAGCTCATGACCAAGTGCCAAGGCGCAGTGGAGCAGATCAAACACAAGAAGCACATCTTCGTCACAGGCCACTCCCTGGGAGGAGCATTAGCGCTCTTCTTCACGTTGCATCTGTGGAGGGACCTAGGGATCTTACCAGCCATGAGCATCGGCTTTGCAGGGCCTTTTATCGGTGATGAGGACTTCACCGACGCCTACCAAGAGCCGCTTAAGCACCTCATGGGCGACCAGTGGTGGCAGGCACGTATCTGACCCTCCCTCCCTCCCTCCCTCCCTCCTTTTCTTCCCCCTTCCCTTCCTTGCGTTCCTGGCCTCGGCCCTGTCATATTTCCT
>Ga0160419_101135_pt1 | contig 11991 bp, 12 predicted proteins | sample CelAP2metagpilot_2_FD_108196 | JGI IMG/M metagenome (GOLD analysis project Ga0160419, IMG submission 108196) | Phycosphere-associated microbial communities from Cellana algal ponds in Kailua-Kona, Hawaii, USA - Cellana AP2-4-25 metagenome pilot ... | reverse complement strand
TTAAATAAAAACAAGATTTTTGGAATGTATAAAACATTTCATAACCACAAAGACTCTAGAGGCTTAGGATTATTTTTAACAAAAAATCAAATTGAAGCTATGCAAGGGAAAATTACCGTAAAAAGTAAAGTAGACCTTGGGACCACTTTTTACATACACTTTAAGTTATGAGAAAAATAAAACTTACCTACTTAATTGATGATGACGAAATATACATCTTCACAGCAAAAAAACTTATTAACAAAACAGACTTCTCAGAAGAGGTTAAGTTTTTTTATAACGGTAAAGAAGCTTTACGTGCAATAAAATCTAAACTTTACAACGAAGAAGAATTACCAGATGTAATCTTACTTGACTTAAACATGCCAATTATGGATGGTTGGCAGTTTTTAGACGAGTTTATTAGAATTAAAAGCGAAAAACAAATCAAAATTTACATAGTTAGCTCTTCTGTTGACCCAAGTGATATAGAGCGTGCCAACACCTATAATATGGTTAGCAATTATATTATCAAACCTATCTCTAGAGAAAAATTACACGAAATAACAGAAGAAGTATTTACTTAATTATAAATTGTTTTGATAAAATACTAAACCATTTTTATCAATATCATAAAAAGCAAACTCTTTTGTTCCCCAATCTGTATTTCTAACTTTGGTATCTTTATTAAAAACGTTTTTAAAGTTATATTCTTGAAATAGGATGTCAACATTTTCTGTGACAATTCTTAGCATTGGTCGGTCTACCTCAACGTCCCATTCTTTTGCATCGTGCCACTGTAAGTGTATTTCTATATCATCACGTCTAATTCCTGCATAGGTTGGTTGCTTACTATCATTTGCAAAAGCGATAGTAAATCCAAGTTTATTGACATAAAACTTTAACGATTCTAATACATTTTTTACAGGTAAAACAGGATGTATCTGATGTAGTTTAGCTTGCATTACCCTATTTTTTTATTTTTTGACGTGTACCTATTAAAAAATACAGTAAAGCCCCAAAAATATTTAAAAACAAAATAACTAATACCCATATTAATTTATCATTTGACCCTTTAAAATTGCTTCTTATTACATCTACTAAGGCTATTATTGGTAATAATAAACCAACTAATAAAATTAATACTTGCCAAGGTCCTACCATTCCTAATATTTTCATTACTCTTTATTTTAATTTTTAAATTCTTTAACTTCTGGGATATTATCTACACCATATTTATCAAATAAGTAAATAAGACTAGTCATAGTTGCTGCACCTAACTCTAACTCTCTTTTATTTACTGCGTCAAACGTATCGTTAGCTGCGTGATGATGATCAAAATAGCGCTGAGAATCTGGTCTTAATCCTGCTAAAACATTACTTGTAGTTTTTAATGGTCCTACATCTGCACCGCTTCCTCCTTTTTCAAAATAATGAATGAGATAAGGTTTAAATAATGGTTTCCAACTTAATACTTTTTCAAAATTAGCATCGCTACAATCAAAGCTAAATCCACGAGGTGTAAATCCGCCAGCATCACTTTCTAAAGCAAAAACATGAGTTTCTTTATTAGCTTTTGCTTCTTCAGCGTATTTTTTTCCACCACGTAATCCGTTTTCTTCATTCATAAACAACACAACTCTAATACTGTGTTTTGGTTTAATACCGCTTTCTTTTAATAATCTTAAAACATCCATAGATTGTACTACGCCTGCACCGTCATCATGTGATCCATCTCCTAAATCCCAAGAATCAAGATGTCCACCTACAATCATATATTGATTAGGAAATTCTGTTCCTGTAATTTCTCCTATAACATTGTAAGATAAAACATCATCAAACTGCTGGCAGTTTTGCTTAAAATAAAACTTTAGATTACTGTCTTTTTTTAAGGCTTCTGAAAGTTTATCGGCATCATTTGTACTAATTGCTGCAGATGGGATGTGTTGATTGTTTGGTAAATCTCCGTAAGACATACTTCCGGTATGAGGTAAATCGTCTTGACGTAAATTCATAGATCGTACAATTACGCCAACTGCTCCGTATTTTATAGCTTCCATTGCACCTGCATAACGTTGGTTTACACAACCTCCATATGCCATAAAGGTTTGTATTAAATCTGCTTGCATCGGTCTGTTGTAAAAGACAATCTTTCCTTTTATTTTTTCTTCACCAAGCACTGATAATTCTTCAAAATTCTGCACTTCAATAACTTTTGCTGTTAGTCCATTTTTTGGCGTAGCTATAGATCCGCCAAGTGCACAAATATTTACATTAATAGTTGTTGAATTAGTAATAAAATGCGCCACTTCTTTTTCTCCTCTAACCCATTTTGGTACCATTACTGGTTGTAGCCAAACTTTATCTAAACCTAGTTTTTCTAATTCAGATTTTGTGTATTGTACTGCTTTTTCGGCATTTTCTGAGCCTGATAATCTACCGCCTATTTTGTTTGATAAATGGTCTAACCATTGATAACTTTTACCATTGGTTAAAGATTGTGTATAAATTGTTTTTAATACATCTTGATCTGTTTGCGCATTGATGTTTGCAAATAGTAATAGTGTTACGATTATTGTAAGCTGTTTCATGATTGTTGCGTTAGCGATTGAACGGTTTGTTTGAGCGCCTCGTAGAGCGCGAGTAGTGAAAGCGCGACCCTTGTGGTAACGCCCAAAAAAAACTACTCGTTATTTAATTGTTCTCTGTAAAGATGCAAGTTAGCTTTGGTTGCTTCGTCTAATTCTGGCTCTTTAATATCTGTATATTCTTTTAATGTATCGTATAAAATAGAAGCTACGATTAGTCGCGCAGTTGGTTTATCGTCTGCAGGAATATTGTACCAAGGTGCTTTATTTGTACTGGTGCGGTTTATGGCATCTTCGTAGCAAACCATATATTTATCCCAAAGTTTGCGCTCTTTTAAGTCGCCTGCTGAGAATTTCCAGTTTTTACGTTTTAAATCTAAACGTCGTAATAATCGATTTTTTTGCTCTTCTTTTGATAGGTTTAAAAAGAATTTAAAAATGATGGTTCCGTTTTCTGCTAAATGATTTTCGAAGTTTTTGATTTGCTCGAATCGTTTGTTCCAGAAAGCATCATCTACATCTTCTACACTATTTATAAAGGGTAACTTTTCATTTAAGATATATTCTGGATGTACGCGTGTTACAAGTACATTTTCATAATGTGTACGATTGTGAACACCAAATTTACCTCTAGCAGGTAAATGTAAATAATGTCTCCATAGATAATCGTGCTTTAGTTCTAAATCGGTTGGCACCTTAAAGCTCATTACTTCTACACCACGCGCGTTAAAATCTTTAAAAACTTCACGAATTAAACTGTCTTTTCCTGCTGTATCCATACCTTGTAAGCACACTAAAACCGAGTACTTTCCGTGTGCGTACATAGTATCTTGAAGTTCGCCTAAGTTGCGTCTTACTTTTTTTAGTGCTTTTTTGGTTTCTTTTTTATCTGCGCCTAAATCTACTTTGCTTGGTAATTCTGAAACTTGAATTTTTTGTGTAATTTTATGATTGGCTATGTCTATAGATTTCATCTTAAATTAATGTTTGAATAATAAATATACAGAAGATTTTGTAGTTTACAATTAAAACCCTTCAATGATACAACGCTTTTTTTGTTTTGTAGTTTTAGCTTTAATGACTCAACTAGCTGTAAGTCAAACTAAAGACAGTATATATTTTAGTAAAGACTTTATTAATAAGCCCAACCTACTCTCTACACATAGTTTTGGTGTGTTTTTTATGAGATTACAAGGTCATTTTGAAATGAACACGCCAAAAAAAACATCTTTTAATATTAGTATTGAAAGTGGAAATGTTTGGAGTCCGCCTTTAAAAGTCTACATCCCTAAAAACGAAGCAGATCGTAACGTAATTAGAGAATACGATTGGGATTTTGCTCATACTGCTTTTGATGAAAACACCATAGACAAAGACTCTTTTAGCATCTCTAATGACGGCGTTATTAAAGGTTTTAAAGCTAATTTAAATTTTAGATTAGATAAAAAACATGAATTACAAATTGGAGTTAGAACTTATCTTTTAACAAAAGGAAAAACACCTTTTACAATACTTACAGGTGATAAATTTATTGAGAACTTTCATAAAGATATTGCTGGTGGTGATGATCCTTTTGACAGAAAAGTATTTGGATTAAACCAAGCCAATATCAGTTATACTGACAGAAACGGTAATAATATGAATATTAATGCTGGAGATTTTTTTGCAACTGGCATAGAAACTAGTTACTATTATTATCCTGACAGCTTTAAATCTAAAAACAAAACACTTGCTTTTAATGTTGGTGCACATTTGGGCACAAACCTTTCTAAATACAATCAGTCTATTGATTTTGGGTTATCTACAAATGGAGTAAAATCTTTTAGGATTAATGACAAAAGCTTAATAAACATAGGATTACATTTAGGCATCCTTAGAAAAGGACTGATTGATTTTAATAGTTCTAATCTTGATTTTGGTACTAATAATTTTATAGCTAATCTAGAAAATGCTGTCGAGTATAGTTTTAAAACTAATAAAAACTTTGTGCATTCTTTTGGCGCAAACTTTTATCTTCAAACTAGTCTTAATAAAAAAGATGAATTTGAATACATTATACCCATACGCCATCCAGACGCTTTTAAATCTTGGGGACAAGGTGCATTAAACCTCTATAAAAACAATAATTACTGGAGCTTTATTTATTCATTCTCTAGAAAAACGACAACATACTTTTACTTACAACAAGATTTAACTTTAAACAATAACCCAGACTTACAAACTGGTATTGGATATAAATTTTACTTATAAAAAAACTCAATAATATTTATTGAGTTTTTTAGATTTATTTACTAGCAAATAACTTCACATCTTTTTCGCTAACTTCTTTTTCTCCTAAAATAAGTAAACGTTCTACGACATTTCGTAATTCACGTATATTTCCTGTCCAATCATATTCTTGAAGTAATTTAATCGCCTTTTCTGAAAATGATTTTTGTGCTGTACCTTGTTCTTCAGAAATTTTTTCTGAAAAGTGATTAATAAGCAGAGGAATATCCTCTCTTCTATCATTTAAAGCAGGAACTTTAACTAAAATTACTGCTAATCTGTGGTATAAATCCTCACGAAATTTACCGTCTTCAATTTCTTGTTTTAAATTTTTATTGGTAGCTGCAATAACACGTACATCTACTTTGATATCCTTATCACTACCAACGCGTTGTATACGACTTTCTTGCAAAGCTCTTAAAACTTTGGCTTGTGCAGAAAGAGACATATCACCAATTTCATCTAAAAAAATGGTTCCGCCATTAGCCGCTTCAAATTTTCCTGCACGGTCTTTTGCTGCACTTGTAAATGCACCTTTTACATGTCCAAATAATTCACTTTCTATTAATTCTGAAGGAATTGCAGCACAATTAACCTCAATCATTGGACCTTTACTACGTTCGCTTTTTTCGTGTAACCAGTGTGCAACAAGCTCTTTACCCGTTCCGTTTGGACCTGTAATTAAAACTCGCGCATCTGTTGGCGCCACTTTATCTATCATATCTTTGATTTGAGAAATAGCATCGCTTTCTCCAATCATTTCGTACTTTTTACTGACTTTCTTTTTAAGAATTTTGTTTTCTACAACTAATTCTTTTCTATCTAAAGCATTACGAACAGTATTTAGTAATCGGTTTAAGTCTGGCGGTTTTGAGATATAGTCAAAAGCACCTAAACGCATTGTATTTACTGCGGTATCTAAATCTCCGTGACCAGAAATCATTACCATTGGTATTTCTGGCTTTATTTTTTTTACTGCTTCTAAAACCTCAACACCATCCATTTTTGGCATTTTGATGTCGCAAAGTATTAAATCGTAATCTTCTTTTTTTATTTTTTCTATACCGGCTAATCCGTCTTCGGCTTCTTCAACTTGATATTTACTGTTTTCTTCAGAAAGTATTTTTACTAAAACTCTTCTAATTGCAGCTTCATCTTCTATTACTAATATTTTTGACATTATATTTTAAATTTTAATCCGGTTCTTAAATAAAACGTATTGGTTTTGTCTAGTGTATAAACATCGTTACGATCTTTGTCTCTTAATACATTATTCATCATAAAAGTACAACCTGCATAGGTGTATAAGACTAAATGATCTGTAAAATTATAATCGTACCCTAGACCAAGTACAGCTACTGATAATGAGATGTTATCTACTTGTTTACCTAAAACACTAGTTGGTCTTTGCAAATGCGCAAAATAACCATCTAAACCTACAAAAGCTTCTAAAGAATGTTTATCGTTAAAATAATAAGTAGCATTAGATTTTGGCACACCTAAACTTAAAGACCAATTTTCGTTTACTTGTCTAAAATAATTTACAAATGGTAATGGAAAAGGCATACCTGCTGTAGTATTATAGGTTAATCCTAAAATTAAACGATATGGTCTTTTTATATCAGCATCTCTTCTGTCCTTTATGGCGTATACTCCTCCATTTAAAAATAAATCGTCTGATGTTATTTTTTGGGTTAATGTAGAAGCTATTCTTGGTGTTATTTTTGCTCCTACACGCCAGTGTTCATTCCACATAAACGTATAACCTATGTTAAAATCTATGACGTTTAATGTGCTTAAAGGTTCGGTATCAAACGGATAATTATCTTCAAGATTTAGGATAATTCTGTTATACTCGCCACCAAAAATCAAGTACGTATCTTCCTTTGTTTTAATAGGAAAGTTAAGCAACGCTCTTAGGCGTGTATATTGATCTTCAGATTTTCCTTTAGGTATAAAAGAATACTCTAATCGTGCTAGATCTGTTAATTGTGCCAATGCCGAAAAACAAAAGCTAAATAGTAATAAGGTTAGAAATATTTTAGCTTGGTTTTTCTTCATTTGGTTTTTGTATGATATGCACATCTCTTTGCGGGAAAGGAATGCTAATGTTATTGTCTTTAAATAATTTGTTAATTTTAAACCTGATATCACTTTGCGGAATAGCCGCCATAAAACTATCATTTAGCGTGAAAATAAGTTTAAAATTAAGCGAACTGTCTCCAAAATCTGTAAATAAAACTAATGGCGCAGGATGTTTTAAAACTTTTGGATGTTCTTTTGCGGCTTGAAATAAAAGCTTTTTTACCAACTCTACATCGCTACCATAAGCCACACCAACAGAGACACTTTCTCTTGTTGATGTTCCGTTTTGGGTCCAGTTATATAAACTGTTGGTTAGATATAAATGGTTAGGTATAATTAGTACTTTATTATCTATAGTTACAGCTCTTGTGGTACGTAGTTTGATTTCTTCTACACGTCCAATTTTACCATCAATTTCAATAATATCACCAACGTGAGCCGATTGATCTATTAAAATAAAAACACCTGAAATTATATCCTGAAAAAAGGTTTGTAAAGCTAAACCAACACCAATTAAAAGTGCTGCAGATGCTGCAAAAACAGCAGTAACATTTACTCCTATTGCATTTAAAGTAATTAATAAAATTATGACATAAATAAGCCATCTAAAATAACCGTAAACTACAGAAAATTTACCTTTATCATTTTCTGGCAAACGACGTGTTAATACCCTAAAAAGAATTCTTAACACAATTGTCGTAATAAAAATAACAAAGCTGATAACCAGTAAATCTTTTATAGATACTGAGATTTCTTCAGTAAAATCTACATGTAGGCTTAAAAACTCATTAAGTTTTTCCCATATAGAACTTTCTACAATAGCATCTTCTAGCTTTTCTATTTTTTCTTCTACTTTACCTTGCATTAGTATTTAATCCATTTAATAAGTTCTTTATAACTAGGTTTTTTACCATACATTAAAATACCTACTCTATATATTTTTGCTGCAAACCAAACGGTTAACAAGAAGGTACCTATTAGCAATACTAAAGATACAATTTGTTGCCATAATGGAACACCAAAAGGAATACGCATTAGCATTACTACAGGTGAAGTAAATGGTATAAATGAAAATACGGTACTTACTGTTCCATGCGGATCTTCAATTACCGTAAACATTCCAACATAAACCGCTAAGATTAATGGCATTAAAATAGGCAACATAAATTGCTGTGTATCTGTCTCGTTATCTACTGCTGCACCAATTGCTGCGTATAAAGAACTGTATAGTAAATAACCACTAATAAAAAACAGTAAAAAAGCAATAATCAAGTTAGCCAAAGGTAGATTGAAAAATGCCGAAAAAATAATTTGTGCTTTTTCTGCCGCATCTGGATCTGTCATTGCTTGCTGCATCATTTGTTGCTGTGGCGACTGAATTTGCGATACATCTATCCCGAATATAGCGGTAACAACAACCAATAAAACACCACCTAAAATTAACCAGATTACAAACTGTGTAATTCCTGCTAAAGATGTACCAATAATCTTACCTAACATTAACTGTATTGGTTTTACAGATGAAATGATAACCTCTATAATTCGGCTAGTTTTTTCTTCAATAACACTGCGCATAATCATGTTACCATAAATAATAATAAACATGAAAAGCAAATATCCTGCTGCACCACCAAATGCTAATTTTACAACACTATCAAATTTTGAAGTTTTCTCTCCCGAGAAATTTTCTTGTGCAATATCAATATTGATTTTTGAATCATCGATGAGTTTAGTATCTATATTTTTTTCTGCTAAATTTTTGTGCGTTAACTCGGTTTCAATAAGTTTTTCTAAATCTGAAATTAATGAAATTGAAGGCGTTTCTTCAGAATAAAACTCGACACTATTTTTAGCTTCAGATAAACTATTCATCTTTTTAATATGAAGTAAACCGTAATTATCTGCTTCTTTTACTATTTGCTTTGCATTTTCAAGATTTTTATCTGTTAAGATATTATATTTTATACTTTCAGAGTCTTTAAAAACTCCAGTTAAATAACCAGATTCATCCAATACTGAAATTTGTCTTTGTGAGTCATTATTTAACTGTGATAAATACGCAACAACTGCTATAAGTGCTATAAAAATTAGCGGACTTAAAATAGTCATAATTAAAAACGCTTTGTTTTTAACTTTATTTAAATATTCTCTTTTTATAATAAGTGGAAGATGGTTCATAATTAGTTATTCTTAACCGTTTGAATAAAAATATCGTTTGCACTTGGGATTATTTCTACAAAATGAGATACTTGTCCCTTGGTGGTTAAATAGTTTAGTAAATCGTTAGCCGTTTCGTTTTCTGAAAGTTTAATATTTAATTTTAAATCATTTCCTAAGGTTTTAAAACTTGCTGGCGTAATACTAAATTTTTGTGCTAATTCTTGTTCTAAATTGTCTTGTTTTGGATTGATACCAATTTCAAAGGTATTGGTTTTGTACTGACGTTTTACATCCATTAAATTACCATCTAAAATCTTATTAGATTTGTTTAACAATGCTATGTGATCACATAATTCTTCAACAGACTCCATACGATGTGTCGAAAAAATTACTGTAGCACCTTCGTCTCTTAATCTTAAAATTTCGTCTTTAATTAGGTTAGCATTTATAGGGTCAAATCCTGAAAATGGTTCATCAAAAATCAATAGTTTAGGCTCATGCAATACCGTAACCACAAATTGAATTTTTTGTGCCATTCCTTTAGACAACTCTTGTATTTTTTTATTCCACCAGTCACCTATTTCTAATCTTTCAAACCACATTTTAAGACGCTTTTTTGCTTCAGATTTATCCATTCCTTTTAACTGCGCAAGATATAATGCTTGCTCGCCAACTTTCATAGATTTATACAAACCGCGTTCTTCTGGTAAGTAACCAATATCTTTAATATGATGATTTTTTAAAGTTTCGCCATCCAAAAAAACTTGACCTTTATCTGGCATGGTTATTTGGTTAACAATTCTGATTAATGTGGTCTTTCCTGCTCCGTTTGGACCAAGTAATCCAAAAATACTTCCTTTAGGAACAGCTATAGAAACATTGTTTAATGCGGTAAAATCTCCGAATTTTTTAGAAACCGATTGGACTTCTAATAAGTTACTCATATTGTTGTTTAAATTGATTAGTTAGTGTTTAACACTATAACCGTAAAGATAGAAAATGTTAAAAAAGTATCACTGCTGATTAATGTATTTTTAACTTAATAACGCTAGATATACAGTAGCAAATGCTTTAAAAAACAAAACCCACCCTTTAAAAAGATAAAGGATGGGAAAAAATTGCTATGAAAAAGAAAAATTACCGTTGGTTTAAACCAACGATAAATCAAATATACTATTTTTTATTAAAACAGTTATATTTTGATATAAATAGTTAAACAAAAAGTCTGCTTTTAGCAGACTTTTATGTTTTGTTTATGTGATATTTAAGAAAACATATCTTTTACTTTCTCGAAAAAGGACTTATCACCTGTATCCGGTTTTGGAGTAAAATGTTCATCTTCTCTCATACTTTCAAAAAATTCTTTTTGAGATTTACTTAATGTTTTTGGTGTCCAAACATTTACGTGTACTAATAAGTCTCCTTTTCCGTATCCGTTTATACTTGGAATACCTTTTCCGCGTAAGCGTAAAATTTTACCAGATTGTACACCTGCTTCAATTTTAATTCTCACTTTTCCGGTTACGGTATCAATTTCTTTTGAAGTTCCTAAAATAGCATCTGGTAGGCTTACATATAAATCATAATGAAGATTATCGCCTTCTCGCTGAAGTTTTTCGTGTGGCAATTCTTCTATTGCAACTAATAAATCTCCTGAAATGCCATTACCTGGTGCTTCATTACCTTTTCCTGACACTTTTAGTTGCATACCATCTACAACACCTGCAGGAATGTTTACTGGTATCGTTTCCTCTTTTACGATTAACCCTTGTGCATCTGCATCTTTAGGTTTTTTATCTATAGTTTGTCCTGCGCCGCCACAAGTGTTACAAGGCGCAGACGTTTGCATACGTCCTAAAATAGTATTGGTAATGCGTGTAACTTGACCTGTACCATTACATGTAGAACATGTTTTATACGTTGTGCCTGGTGCTTGTACTTTACGTTTTACCTTAATTTTTTTCTCTACACCATTAGCGATTTCTTCTAAGGTAAGCTTCAATCTAACACGAAGGTTACTTCCTTTAACACGACGTTGTCCGCCACCAAAACCTCCGCCAAAGCCAGAGAATCCGCCGCCACCAAAAGCGCCTCCAAAAATATCTCCAAATTGGCTAAAAATGTCGTCCATATTCATGCCGCCACCGCCAAAACCACCAGCGCCTTCAAAAGCTTGATGACCAAATTGGTCGTAACGTGCTTTTTTATTCTCGTCGCTTAACACTTCATAAGCTTCTGCTGCTTCTTTAAATTTAGCTTCTGCTTCTTCATCATCTGGGTTTTTATCTGGATGGTATTTTATTGCCTGCTTACGGTAAGCCTTTTTAATTTCGGCTTGTGATGCAGATTTATCAATACCTAATATTTCGTAATAATCTCTTTTTGCCATATTTAATTTTGCTTTTAGCTATTTGCTGTTAGCGTTTTGTAATTTTTATTGACCGATAACAACTTTAGGAAAACGTATTACTGTTTCTCCTAGCTTGTAACCTTTTTCAATGATATCAACAATTTTTCCTTTTAAATCATCAGAAGGTGCTGGTATTTGTGTTACCGCTTCATGATGGTCTGGATCAAATTTATCACCTTTTTCAACTTCAATTTTTGCTAAGCCTTTTTGTTGAAGCGTTTGCTGTAATTTATTATAAATTAACAAGACACCTTTGCGTAATTCTTCTGCCTCTTTGTCTTCTTCAATATGTAATAATGCACGTTCAAAATCATCTAAAACAGGTAACATTGCAACCATGACGTCTTTACTTGCTGTTTGAAATAATTCAATACGCTCTCTAGAGGTACGTTTTTTATAGTTTTCAAACTCGGCAAATAGACGTAAATATTTGTCTTTTTCTTGTTGTACTTGCTCTCTTAATTGATCTTCTACAGAAACTTCTTCCGTTTTTTCTTCTGT
>Ga0160419_101133_pt1 | contig 12008 bp, 24 predicted proteins | sample CelAP2metagpilot_2_FD_108196 | JGI IMG/M metagenome (GOLD analysis project Ga0160419, IMG submission 108196) | Phycosphere-associated microbial communities from Cellana algal ponds in Kailua-Kona, Hawaii, USA - Cellana AP2-4-25 metagenome pilot ... | reverse complement strand
CCTTCCACACGAGTGTCCTTTAATCCCTCCCTCCATCCCACATTCCTTCCCCACGTCCTCACATAGACCTCCTCCCTCCCCAGCGCCCTCCCTCCCTCCCTCCCTCCTTCCCTCGAAATGATTTCCAACACATCTGACACCCTCCTTGTCTTCCTCCTCCTCCCCCCTTTCCTCCCCCCTTTCCTCCTCCTTTTTCTTCCTCCTATTTCTTCGATTTCTTCTCCATTTATTGCGTCCCCTCCCCCCCTTACCCTCTCCCCTCCCTCCCTCCATCAGCATCAGCCACCACATTTCCTTATATCCCTGACCGAACGCCTCTACCATTCCTCTCCATGGCCAGCACCCTACGACATGCCCACTGCTACTACCACACACATGACATGCCCACTGCTACTACCACACACATGACATGCCCACTGCTTCTACCACACACATGACATGCCCACTGCTACTACCACACACATGACATGTCCACTGCTTCTACCACACACATGACATGTCCACTGCTACTACCACACACATGACATGCCACTGCGCCCACTATATTTCTACACGTCTACATCCACACCCCACTCTCCCTCCCGTCCTCTTTCGCTCCCTCCTTCCAGCAATAGCGACCACCGCCACCAGGACCACCGGAGCCGGCGTCGCTGTGGGAGGTAATAAGAAAAAGAAAAAATGAGGTCATGCCTACAAATGATAACTAGGTTCGAAACACTTCGGATGACTTCTCTCCCCCCCTCCATCCTTACCTCATGCCTCGTCCAGGCGATCTCCATGGCCCGGGCTGCGAAGAGACAGACCCGCGCCCGCAGTCGCTCCATGCTATCCTGCATGTGTTTGGCCAAATGCCGCTGCCCGCTTTTCCCCTGTTCCGCTTCCTCCTCCTCTTCGTCCTCGTCGTCTTCTCCATCTTTGCCGTCGGCGTTCGTGAGAGGAGGGGGAGGAGGAGGGGGAGGAAGAAGGGGGGGGGGCAGGGCCGAGGCGAGAGACTCAAGGCGTCGGTCGAGCTCGAGGGTCAGGCGTTTGGCGACCAGGAGAGCCCGCTCCAAATCACGGACCTGGGAAGGGAGGGAGGGAGGGGGGGAGGGAGGGAGGGGCGAGTATGTGAATGCCTAGAGATGTGCGCTTGATTATCTCTCCCACCCTCCTTCTCTCCCTCCCTCCCTCCCTCCCTCCCTCCCTACCTGCTCTGCCTGGCACATGAGCTGTTCGCGCAATGCCTCGAAGAGTCCCTCCGTCATGGCCACCTTCAGCGCCGCTTTCGTTCCGTCGTTCCCTCCGTCAGTCCCGCCCTCCCTCCATGCCTCTGCAAGGGGACGGATCAAAGGCATGCACTGCAACTCTTCTTCTTCTTCTTCTTCTTCTCCTTCTTCTTCTCCCAAGCAGCCTTCTCCCTCCCCTCCCTCCCTTCCGCCTGTCTCCTCGATCATCGCCACCAACGAGGAGGAAGAGGGCAGAAGGTGGGTCGAAGGAGAAGGGAGGAAGGGAGGGAGGGAGGGAGGGGGCGAGGAGGACGAGGAAGGGGGTAGAGTCACGTCGCTTACCCGCCGGCGCTCGCGGGCTGCCTGCGAGTCAGCCTGTCATACGGAGAGGGCCTTTCAGTGAGGAAATGGGTTTCCGCCCCTCTCTCCCTCCCTCCCTCCCTCCCTCCCTCCCTCCCTTCCGCCCTCAACGGGCTCCTGGAAGATCCTTCGGATGGCCTCGGCGGCCATGATTCCTCCTTCCCTCCCTCCCTCCCTCCCTCCCTCCCTACCTCGACGAGCTCCTGGAAGACCCTTCGGATGGCCTCGGCGGCCATGTGCTTGGCTTTCTCCACCAGCGAGGCGACAACAGCGACAGAAGCGGGATCTGAAGGGGGCGGGAGGGCGGAAAGGAAGGAAGGAGGGGGATGGACACAGGAGGGAAAGGTGTTCGGTTAGCACAAGGAAGGGAGGGAGGGAGGGAGGGAGGGAGGGAGGGAGGGAGGGAGGTGGCTTACCACACTGATAGCGTGCGACCAAGAAAGACGGCAAGCAGCCCCCCTCTTTCCGCTCCCCCTCCTTCTCTCCCCCTCCCCCTCCTCCTCCTCCAAGCAACCGTCGTCGCTCCTCCCCCTCCCTCTCGAGGGCCCGTCCCAGCGCCTCCAGTGTCAGCTGTCGGCCATTAATATCTTCCAGTAGGGCCTGAGGCGAGAAGGGAAGGAGGGATAGTGTGTGAGGGAGTACATAAGACTTATGTTAAACTGGATTTGGCGAGTCCTCCATCTCTCCCTCCCTCCTCCCCAACATACCTCCACCTCCTTCCTCGTCTCCTCGTCCTCGCCGACCAAGCACCTCCATCCCTCTTTTCTCCCCCCTCTCTCTCCCCCTCCCTCCTCCTTCTCCCGCTCTTCCTCACTCGAGGGTAACAACCTCTCCCCCCCCTTCGCCATCTCCCTTCTCCCTCCTTCTCCTCCTCCTCCTCCTCCTCCTCCTCCTCCTCCTCTTCCTCCAACCGCTGCCATCCTTCTCCAGACCAACCAAGCACGGGCCTTCCCTCCCTCCTCCCTCCTCCTCACCACCATCCCCAACCTACCCACCCCGAACAGCTGCAGCCGCCGGGCCAGACTAGAGAGCTCGTTGCCTAAGGAGGGAGGGAAGGAGGGAGGGAGGGAGGGCGAGATAGAAGTTGTTGAGGTCCTGTGAAGGATAGACCGGACCGAGTAGAAGGGAAATAGGAAGATGGTTGGAAGGGAGGGAGGGAGGGAGGGAGGGAGAGGGAAAGGGAGGGGTCGTACTTAGAATGCAGAGCTCCTGCGCCTCTTGTACACGGTCTGCGTGCTTGGTGTCCTCCGCCTCAAGCGCCAGCCGCAGACTAGCAGCACGCCCAGCCTGAGGGTGAATCAGAAGGGGGGAGGTAATGTGTGGGTGGGAGCGATTTAGCGAGAAAGAGAGAGAGAGAGATAGGGGGCGTGTGTATATATGCCCTCGTCCACAGTCTCTCCCTCCCTCTTTTCCTTCTTTCTTCCTTTCCATTGGAACATCACTTCCGTTTTCTCCCTCCCCTCCCTCCCTTCCTTCCCTCCTTACGTCTGACACTGCCGTGCCATGTTCTCAATCTTGCCTTACGTAACCCCTCCCTCCCTCCCTCCCTCCCTCCCTCCCTTCCCCCCCCCCCCCCCCCCCCCCCCTACCCCTTTGCCCCCTGGCCCCGCCCCCCCCCCCCCCCCTCCCCCCCCCCCCCTACCTGCGTCTGACACTGTTGCCGCATGGCCTCGATCGCGCCCTCCCTCGTCTCCAACAGCGCGGCCACCACCGACGAGGTTGGGGAGGAGGAAGGAGAAGAAGGAGGGAGGGAGGGAGGGGGGGAGATCGCCGGTCCATCATGCTTTCCTGTCGCGGAGGGAAGGAGGGAGGAGGTGGTGGCCTGCGGCTGCTGCACTTCAGCCCCCTCCCTCCCAGCCTCCTCCTCGTCCTCGTCCTCGTCCTCCTCCTTCCCGCTGGCGCCCACCGCACGATCTTGGGTGCGGGCGGAAGGACAGGAGGAGGAAGGGGAAGGTGTCAGGCTGGCACAGGAGGCGGTGGAGGAGATGGAGGTCAGGGATGAGCAACTTGGGACGCGGGATTGAGCTGAGGGAGGGAGGAAGGGAGGGAGGGAAAGAGGGAGAGAAGGAGGGAGGGAAAGAGGGAGAGAAGGAGGGTAAGGACAGATTTTAAATTAGCGGATCGATTCCTCTTACTCCTCCCTCTCTCCCTCCCTCCCTACCTGCGACCGTCCTAAACGCGGCTGCCAGTCGGTAGACGCCCAATTGCTTCAGACGCTCGGCCAGCAGGAGCCAGCACTCCTCCTCCTCCTCCCCCTCCCCTTCGTCCACCGCCAATCTCCCCTCCAGCCTGCCTCGTCCTTTGGAGACAAGAAGAGAAGGAATAGCGGCGGGTAGTGGCGCCAGTCGTCGAAGCAGGGAGAGGCGTTCTGAGCCGAGGACACAGGGGGGGGAAGGGGAAGGAAAATACATGGATAATCATGACAAGGCTTCTATCCTCCCTCTCTCCCTCCCTCCCCTACATCCTCCTTGTGTGGTCGTTCTGTCCCTCCCCATCATGAACCTCATTGCCCCGACCTATCGTCAACACCTCCCTCTTCCCCTCCCTCCCCCCCTTCACCCCTCCCTCCTCACCTTCCCTCTCCCTCTTCAGCTCCTTCCCAAGGACCATGGACTGGCGATGCTGCATGTCCGCCTGCATGGCCAAGGCCTCCAGAAACCCCTCCAGCTGCGATTCCTCCCCCTCCTCCTTTTCTGCCATCTCTCCCTCGTCGCTTTCGCTTTCGATGGCCAGTGGTGCCACTAAGGCAGATGAGAGAGAAGGAGGGACGGCATCGTGGGTCGAAGCTCCCTTGTCAAAACTGCACGGCACTGCTCCTTTATCCCCTTCCTCCCTCCCGCCCTCACCTGGAGCACTTGACGACGACGACGAGAGTGGTAATGGGAATGATGATGATGATGATGATGATGATGGTGGTGGTGGTGGTGGTGGTGGTGGTGGTAGGGCGAGCAGTCGAGCACGCAGCGCCTTGATGCGACAGAGGAGCGAAGGTGACGCAGCACTCAGGTTAGCCAAGGAACCCTCATAGCTAAAAAAAGAAGACAGAGACATAAGTGAGGAAAATAACGTCAGATTATTATTGTTGCGAATTTCCAAAAAGGGTCATCCATCGACTCGGTGCGAGGATTCTGGATCCCTCCCTCCTCCCTCCCTCCCTCCCTCCCTCTGGGTCTCCTTACCCCACTGCTCGATCTTCCAGGCCGTTCCACAGCGCCTCACATTGCGGCCGCAATATGGCGCCTACAGAAATCTGCGTATCAAATAGTGTTTGAACGAAAGGAGCAAGGAAGCTTGTCAGAACGCCGAGGCAAAGTCTCCGACGCCTCCTCCATATCTCCCTGCCTCCCTCCTTCCCTCCCTCCCATTTTGCTTACCCGACAAGCTAATGTTTGGATATCCGCCAGAATCAGAGCTTCGTTCTGCTTCTCCTCGGATTCTTCATCATTGTCTTCCCGGTCCATCTGTGCGTCATAGAGGAAAGTGAAGGAACGGGGGGTTAGGGGGTCAGGGGCTCATTGTGGGCCTCTTCAGTTGTTCAACGACGCGCCCACACTTACATCGACAATGCCTGGGGGGTCACAAATCACACTTGCCGCAGAATCGAGATGAATGTCTCCATCTTCCGCTTCCACTCCTTCTGCTTCTACTTCAGCCATCATGGCTGCGCTTGAGCTTGGGCAAGAAGCGTTCGAAGCGTGGTGGTGTGTGAGAGGTGCGACGCAGCAACGGCACTCGCGAAAGGGGTTAAAAATTAGCGATGACACCGAGGCATTGGAAGAGGGCACCGTTGCCTTGTCTGTTGGTAGAGAGATATGTGTATGTCGAAGATGAGTGGGGACATGTGGTGTGTGTAGTTAGTGCCCCCCTCGGCGCAAGCGAATGCGTCTCGCGTCTCGTCCGAGAGAGCTGTACAACTGGTAGATCATCATCATCCACCACCACGGCGTGTCCCCTTTGAGACTCAATCAGGTCTTAAACTCAAGCTAACATATTATCCTTGGCGCTACATGATATTATGCGTACGATTGCAAAAATAATGTCACGCTTGCAATCATTATTCACCATTTCCACAAACTCCTCCACATTTCCTTCACAACAGTTCCCCACCCCTTTCCTGCTTATGTACTGGTACATCTTTCCCTTTCCAAGAAAGCGGAATTCCTCGAGGAAATGAGGCCAAAGCAGACAAGATGTTACTCCGCTGCATCGATCGTGGTATGGCGCAGTCACTGGAGAAGTACTTTTATACTTTTACGGAGATTCTACCGTTTTTGTGTCGCCGAGCGACTACATCAAATCTGTGCCTGTGGCGGAAAGTGTCCAGCCATCTCCCGTGTTTCTACTCTTTCATAGGCTTGCACCCTTAAGGAAGTCTCTGTTGGGATTGTCGGGGGGACATGAAATCATTTCCAATTTATTACAGAGAGACAGATGCCACGTGGAGAATCAAGACAAAGGAAGGTTTCTCCGACTACCCCGTAGAAGCAGCACACAATTATCTGTGCAGCATCAAAATGCGGTTGATAGATAATCGAAAATGGTGCTGCATGAGTTTTATAGATTTTCTACTTTCTGGAAAACTACTCCTCGCACTGGCTCGCGCCGGTCTTCTTCCTTCTCATGCGTGCCTGGCAAACTGCTCTTGTCAGTGGCCGGAGAGAAAGCGTTCAAACTTAAGGCGGATGAGGAATTGTCGCTCTACAATTCGACTGAGGGACCCGACTGTGTGAAGACAGAGGGAGACCAAGAGAACGGCTGGTAGTGCTGAAGGAATAAAAGTACGAATCTATCAGATTGAACAGTAGTACCAGACAGTTATTTCTTTTTTATATTTGTCTTATTTTCTTCTCAGCCGCTTAAGAACTTCTGATTAATATTGTCGAGGACCAGGCGCTTCAGCTCCCCAACATTTTGAGAGGTCGCAGTAAACATCAACACCACGCCCAATCCACTCATGGCCCACAAGAGCATCTTCTCGCATTTAGATACACAAGCAGCAAATGTCGCTGCATAAATCAAAGGCGGGAGGATAAATCCTTGGAGAGTGTCGGTTATTGCGCCCACAAAAGCTGTGATTAGGCCGAACTGATGGATGGTCGAAGCGACTACAAAGGTGAATGTGACAAGAAGGGACCTCAAGATGTTGCGTTGCCACTTTGTTGGGAGAAGACTGCGATGCGTTGTGTATGAATTGGGACATGGGCTTGTAAGTGATACCGACGTTCTTAGCGCGGTTACGCGCACATATTCTTCACCTGCATCCCTTCTTCACTATCGTGCATTCCCACCTAGTCTCCGCCTTTCCACGCGAATCGTACCTGTCGCTGCCAACAACGATCTCTTCCAGGTACTCGCGCGGTGGAGCCAGCATGATAATGTAGGTAAGCGTGAGGTTGAGGGAAAAGGCGGCGAAAATGATGGTCTTGAGGGGTCCGGCTTCGATATTTTTCAGTACTAGCCAGTCATAGAGCGGGAGGGTGTGCATGGGCGTGAGTGCTTTGGTTGGAGACTACACGCAATAACAAAATGAACGCTAAAAGTGAGGTTGGTCCGGGCCGCAATCACTCACACAACCGCGCACAAAAGCCCTACGAAGCTGCAAGGTAATATATATACACACATATACAATTCCAGCGCCGTCAATACCCTTCCACATACCATTGTCGCACACTGGCCGCTCACATCCAGCCACCACCTGTCCCGCCGGGTTGCGCACCAAGGGAGAGGTCCCACCATAGAAAATATAGCCCGCAGAACTGTGAACATATTTGTAAGAATCGTGAGTGATACGTTTATAATCCCGAGGCCTTCCTTCCCCCCGTAATTCATCCTCTTAATTTTCCTAGCTCACCCGACGGCTATGTCCAGCATTGCTGTCAGGGCCATGGAAAGGCCAAGAGCCTCCGTAAAGTCCTCCGGGTACTCGGCTTCGGACTCAATGGGGACGGCGCCTGGAGGGAGAGAAAGAGGGAAGAAGAGGAGGAATTTACCGGTACAAATGTCAATCCATGACGCAAGACGAAAATGCAAGTTTACGTAGAGAGAAACCCCATTCATACGCTCATGCGACTCCACCCCTCCCTCCCACCCTGCCTCTCTTCCCACGCTTAGCCAACATACAGTAATGGATGACAAAGAGGAAGGCTGTGGGACCAAAGAAAAGGAAGAGGGTCTGGGGCTGGAGGAGGTGGATGCCGCGGGCTTCCAAAAAGGAGGGAGAGGAAGAGGAGGGAGGAGGGATGACAGGGGAGGAGGGCGGGGAGGATGCAGAAGAGGAGGCAGCAAGCCGCGTAAACCCGTCGTAGAAGATGGCCAGGACGCCTGCAGGGGTAGATAAATACATGCGCATAGGACGAGAATGTTCATACACGGAAGGTGGATATGGACGTGACGTCCCCCTTCCCTCCTGCCATTACCTCTACCTCCCTTCATCCCCTTCATTTTCCCTCCCTCCCTCCCTCCCTCCATCCCTCCGCCTCACCGACAACGAGCGAAAGATTGCCCCCAACGTTAAAAAAGGATAAGCGCCGGAACCCCCGCACCCAGGACAGGAGGACGAAGATGGGAAGGAGACCACAGAGGACCTCTCCCTACAAGTTATGTGGGCGTTTAATTTAATGGGTGACTGCACCCCCCCCCCAAAAAAACACACTTAGAGATTCAATCTTCTGGACATCTCCTCCTTCCAGCCCTCCCTCCCGCCTTACCTCCTCCCAGACTGGAAACAGCTGCGTGAGCATCCCGGCGATGAAGGTCGCGTAGGCAGCACAGGCACCCAAGCAGGAGATGCAGGTGGCGGCCTTGACCAGGGAAGATGCAGGAGCGCCGAGGGAAAGGGCGGCGATCTGCAGGAGTGTATGGAAGGGATGGTGGTGATGGTGGAGGTGGTGGAGGATGAAAGGAAGGCGAGGAGTAGGGAGGAGGAGGGAGGAAGTGCTCATGCAAGCATTAACAACACGGACACCGTCTTCTTTCGGCCCGAATGGCTAATTCCACTTCAAGTTATTCCTTTTATTTTTCCCTCTACCTTTCCCCTCCACGCCCACAGCAAGAAATTCGTTTCTTACCTCCGCATACGTCAGCTGCTGCAGCCCGTCATTATCTTGCAACCCCCTCCATCGCCACCACTGCTGCTGCTGTTGCTGTGATGGTGGCAGGGGAGTCGGCGCCAGTACCGCCATCGCGAGGTGTTTCCCTTTGTCAGCACCGCCGTCGTCCCCACTCTCCTCCTGCTGCTTCAGACCTCTAGCAGCCCCCGCATCACCGCTGCCGCTTGCAGACAGATGCCGCTTGCAACTAGGTGTGTGTGTGTGAGTGGATAAATAAGTAAGATTCCGTCCTTCTTCCTTCCCTCCTTCCATTCCACTGACGCACCGGATGAGGAACCACAGGGTGAAGTAGGAGAAGAGGGCGACTAAAACTACGCCGATCACACCCGCCGCCAACCCTGCTTCTTGAAACGCCCTACCAGGGCCAGAGATAAAGAGGGGACATGAAAATAAGCCTTGATCTTCCCGCACGCAGGCATCACTAGCATGCCTTTCCTCCCCCCCTCCCTCTCTCCCTCCCTCCCTCCCCTCTCCTCCATCCTCCCTACCAGGGGATGGCAAAAGACGCTGGGCCATTGAGGGCCGTCAAAAGATTGATGTTAAGGGCCGCCCTTCTGTAGATTGGTATGAAGAAGGAAGAAAAGAACGACAAGTGAGAATTTGAGTAGGCAATACGCTTCCACCGACGCCTCGGTTACCGTCATTCACCTCCCGCCTTCCCTTCACATGGCCCGTCTGTCCATCTTCCCCCCTTTCCCTCCCCTTCCTACCCCTGCAGCTTTCTCGGCCGTTTCCTACTTCCTGGTCTTCCTCTCCTTTCAAATGCGGGCGTCATGGGCGAGCAGATGGGGGTGGCCGGCCCTCCAAGACTTGAGTACTATTCAGGATGAAAGGGAGAGGGAAGAGGAGGAAAGGGGGAAGGGAGGAGAGAGGATGAATGAGCATGCCTATGATGAGTACCTACAGCAGCTTAAACTGTCATCATACTGACAGTCACTGCTCCGCTGCAACGACGTCTATAGCTAATCATACATGGGAATCAGATGCTCCCTCTTCCAACCTCCCTACCTGGCTCTCAGTCGAAGAGACCTCGCGCAGAAGAAGGGAGGAGCGCTCGTTCGCGGTGGCATTGCCAATGCCATCGCCGTCGTGCTGCGACTGTTGCTGGTAGTGGCGCTGGTCCGGCATGGCCGGGTTTCTCCGTTGAGGGCTCGATGCCGTGCGGCTGAAGCAAGCGAGGAGGAGAGTAAGGGAAAGACGTGGGCGGGCAGGCAGTTGGACAATAGGACGAGAACTGGCGTTGTTCTCTACGTTTTAAGTTGCTGCCTTGCTTGTGTTCTCTTGTGATGGTGCAGAAGTTTGTGCGCGCGGATAAGCATGCAATTCTGGCGGCGATAGCTGTCACGAATTGACAGTTAATCCTCAGACTCAAATCCCTCCCCATTCCCCCTGCAATGAATCCCTCCAAAAAAGACACAGCGTGTATGCCAAGCTGCACGATGACGGTAACGACAACGATACCGCTAACAAGACGGCAAAACGGGACGTTGACGTCGCTAAATCGCGGGCAACAACCAACGGCCCTCTCAAAGCTACTGCTGCTCACCCTCCTCCTCCTGCCTTCGCTTGAGGTAACGTAATTCCCCTGTCTACGTGTCCGCTCTCTCGCCGCCTGATCACCGGCATATTGAATATCGCATCTCAATCTGAGATTTTACCTGTTACATAGGCTTTCATCCCGTCTCGCCTTTCCTCCTCCTCCACCTCCTCGTCCTCTACATCCGCCTCTCCCTTCTCCTTCCTTCGTTTCCGCCCCAGCCTGAGCATGTCCGCAGCTCAAGCTTCCCCCAAGGTGCTGTGCTATGGCGAGGCCCTTGTCGATCGCTTGGGTCCGCTGGGAGGAGATCCTGCGACTGACATGCCCGTGGTACGTCCCTTTCTATTTCACTTTGCGCTTCCCTCCCTCCTCTCCTTCCCCCTCACCCGCCCTATCATCGCCTCCAAACCCTGCGACCATTTGCAATTTGAATCCCACGGCCTTCCCCCCCCTTTTATTTTTGTCTATAGGACGATCGCTTGGGTGGCGCGCCTGCGAACGTGGCTTGTGGATTATCGCGGCTGGGGACGCCGGCGGCCTTCCTAGGTCGGTTGGGCGAGGACGAAATTGGCCGGCAGTTCAAAAAGGTCTTCCAGGTGCGGAGAGAGGGAACGAGGGATTGTGGAAAGGAGGGAAGGAGGGAGAAACGAAGTGGGAGCAGTGTTCCTGGAGAACGCGGGCCCGGTTGTCTCTCTTCGGCTATACGTGCATCCATGAAGCCACCCTCCTTCCCTCCCTCCTTCCTTCCCTCCTTCCCTCCCTTCCTTCCAGCAACGACATGTCAACACCCAAGCCTTGCAGTGGGACCCCTCCCGGCCCTCGCGCATCGTCCTTGTCAAGCGTGACGTCTGCGGAGACAGAGAGTTCGGTGGCTTTACCGGTGACGCTGCCAACTCAGGGTTCGCCGACCAGGGCGTGGACCCCCTCGCCCTCCTTCCCGCCCTCCCCTCTTTCCTCCCGGCAGCGGAATGGCTGTTGGTGGGCACCTTGCCCTTGGGAAGCGCCTTGTCAGCCGAGGCCTTGCGGGTAGGTCAGGGTGTGGAGGAGGTAGCAGGAACACTCCCAGGGAGAGCGAGGACGGTGGCTAGACGCACAGATCACTAACCTTCCCTCCCTCCGTGCCTCCCTCCCTTCTTCCCCCAGGCCGCGGTCAGGTGGGCGGGAGAAGCAGGCGTGCGCTTGGCTCTAGACATTAACTGGCGCCCCACGTTCTGGGAGGGTCACAGTCAACCCTCAGAGGGACCCTCGGCGATGGTAGGGAGGGAGGGATGGGCGGAGGGAGGGAGGGGCGGAGGACAATCTGGATGGGGAGTGGAAATAGGGGCTTTCTCGTGACACTGCTAGTATGTGTACACCCTTAACGCCCCCTCTCCACCCCCACCTTCCCTTTCTCGTTCCTTCCCTCCTCCCTCACCTTCTCCTTAGGCCCAAGCCGCCATCCGGCCGCTCTTGCAACAAGCCGACCTGATTAAGTTCGCTAAGGAAGAGGCAGAATGGCTCTTTGACGGGGAGACCGATCCCAGCAGCATAAGTGAGGCCCTGCCGCACAAGCCGGCGGTGCTGGTGACGGACGGAGGGGGGATGCTCAGGTGGACCATGGGTGGGGGAGGGAGGGAAAGAGGGAGGGTGGGGGAGATGGAGGCCTTTCGGGTGAATGCGGTAGACACCACGGGGGCAGGCGATGCCTTCGTGGCGGGATTGTTGCCTGGCTTGGGCGCAGACCCGAGTGTGTTGGGGGGGGGGGGGGGGGGGGGGGAGGGAGAGGAGATGGTCCGGGTTGCGTGGGGGGGGGGGGGG
>Ga0160419_101132_pt1 | contig 12026 bp, 13 predicted proteins | sample CelAP2metagpilot_2_FD_108196 | JGI IMG/M metagenome (GOLD analysis project Ga0160419, IMG submission 108196) | Phycosphere-associated microbial communities from Cellana algal ponds in Kailua-Kona, Hawaii, USA - Cellana AP2-4-25 metagenome pilot ... | reverse complement strand
CAAATCATATGTTCAATCAACTGTGAAGATACTGGTTGACGTAGGGTTTAAAAAGAACAATCGTTAGGTGGAACATTCATTTGTTCAAGCCATGTCTAAAAGGCAGGGCGCTGTCGATCTTCTCCGGATGCGGGGCAGGAGCGGCACGCAAGATTATTTGGGAGGACTACGAACATGAAAAACAGTAATCACCTATCACGCCGCTCGTTTCTGAAAAGCTCATCTGCCGCAGGTCTTGCTGTGGGCGGAACAAGCTGGGGCGCGCAGGCTTTTGCGGACGGCCATCTGCCTGATCCGCAAAGCGTTCTTGATGAGATTTCGATCAACAAATACGTCCGCGAGGATTACCGCGCCTTGTATGGCATGTCGGATGACAAGCCGATCTGGGACAGCAACAAGGACTGGATCCGCACCGTGGATTGGGAGGCCGTCCGGTCCGAACTGGCCGGCACAACCGTGCGTTTTGCCATCGGTGCGGCGGATGCAGAATCAGCCGCCGAAGGTCTGGTGCCGTTTGAGAAACTCTCCGGCATCAAGGTCGAACTGGTGCCGATCCCGGATGACAGCTTCTATGACAAGGCGCTGGCGGAGTTCATTTCCGGCAATGCGTCCTTTGATGCGTTGCAGTTCTTCTCCCCCTGGCTGGGCGATTTCGCGGCACCGGGGTTCCTGGCGAGCCTTGATGATTACGCCGACAAATGGGGTCTGCCGCTGGATGACTTCTATGACACGTACCGGCTGAATTATGGCTTCTTCAACGGCAAGATGTACGGCATCCCGTTTGATTGCGACATTCAGATGGTGCACGTGCGCAAAGGCTATATGGAGACGCTGCTGGGCGGCGCGGTGGACAAGGTCAACTCCATCCCGACCTATGATGAGCTGATCCGTGTCTCTGGTGAGTTGAACAAGATCGAACCGGGTGTCAGCGGTGTCGGCATGATGGCCGCGCCCGGTTTCTGGTCGACCTACACGTGGGAGCATATTGCCGCACAGGCCGGCATGATGCTGTTTGATGAGAACTGGGAGCCGATCTTTAACGGTGACGCGGGCATGAAGGGTCTGGAGATTATCCTTGCGCTGTCCAAAAACGCCAATGAGGGTCATGCGGGTGCCGGTTGGCCGGAGAACCGCGCAGCATGGCTGGGCGGTCAGGTGGCCACCAACATCAGCTGGCAGGACAGCGGCACGCAGGCGATGCGGCCGGATCAAAGCCAGATTGTCGACGATTTCGTCACCATCTATGAGCCACGGATTGAAGGCGGGCGGTTTGCGCCACCGAATATCGCGGGCTCGACCTCTTGTGTCGCGGCAAGCGCGCAGAACCCGGAAGGGGCCTTCCTGATGTTGGCCTTCCTGACAACTGCGTCGATCATGGCGATGAACGAAGCCAATGCGAACGGTGTGGCACCGGGGTACAAATCCGTGCTGCAAAACACCAACCTGCAAGAGGTCTCCCAGCCTGCGAAGGTCTGGGGTGACAGCCTTGAGCACGCATGGTGTTCGCCCCGTCTGCCGGGTGCATTCCCGATTGAGCAAGCCATTGGCAATGAGATCAACCGCGCCGTCGTCGGACAGATCAGCGCCAAGGAGGCGCTGGACAACGCTGCCGCCGCCGTCAAACAGATCATGTCGAGCAATGGGTTCTATCAGGGCAATGATCCGGTAGACTACGCCGCAGCGGCACCGGGTCTGTATGTCGGTGAAGGCAAGGACCTGCCGTTCTAAACGGGCAACAGGGTCAAGCGGACAGGATGAGATAGATGAGCACGACCAACCTGTCGGCAACCGGGGCGGCGCAATCCGCCCCGGTACGCACCTACCGCCGCCGCAGCAAGCGGCTGAAGAAATGGTTCCCATACTTGCTGGTGGCGCCGGCGGTGATCTATCTGATGATGATCACGCTGTATCCCGGCATCTACGCGATTGTGCAGAGTTTCTATGCGGTGAAGTTCGGCCCGTGGCAGCCCATTGGCTTTGGCAATTACGAACGGCTGTGGGGCGATTATCAATTCTGGGGCGCGTTGTGGAATACCTTTGTCATGGGGTCCATCGCGCTGACGCTGCAATGTGTGATCGCGCTGGCGCTGGCGTTCTATGCCTATCGTGATCCTTGGGTCAAAGGCTGGCGGATCATCTTTCTGGTGCCGATGCTCTTCATGCCCTCGGCGGTGGCGTTCATCTACAAACTGTTTTTCCTCGACGCGCGGGTGTTCGCGGATCTGCTGATCCGGATTGGGTTGATTGACGGGAACATCGCCTTTCAATCCTCGATCTGGATGAGCCGGTCGATCTTGATCCTCGCCGATGTCTGGCAATGGACACCCTTCCTGTTCATCATCTTTGTCGCCGCCTTGCAGGGGCAGGATGAGGAGGTGGAGGAAGCGGCAAGGCTTGATGGCGCGTCGTGGTGGTCGATCTTCTGGAACATCTCCCTGCCGATGATGAAACCGGTGATTGCGGTGGCGCTGATCCTGCGGGGCATCGACATCACCACGATGTTCACCAACGTCTTTATCATCACCAAGGGCGGCCCGGCCTTTGGCACCGAAACGATCAGCTATTTCATCTACCGCACGGGGTTCAAATTCTTTGACTTCGGCTATGCCTCCTCCGCGTCGGTGATCATGCTGATCCTGACCATCATCATCGCGCAGCTTGTGGTGAAGCGCGCCTTTGTGTCGGCAAAGGAGTGACCGATGGCCTCGCAACGTAGAAAATCACGCAGCGAAAGCCTGACCCTGCGCTATGCGATCCTTGGGGGTTGGGCGCTGTTTTGTCTGATGCCGGTGCTGTGGTTCCTGTCGATTGGCTTCCGACCCCGGACAGAGATCATCACCGCGCAGCCGATTTACTGGCCGACGTTTTCGCTCGATGCGTTCTGGATGATCTTTGAAGACTGGCCGATGTGGAAATACCTGCGCAATTCGGTGTTGGCGATTATTGGCTCGGTGCTGATTGATCTGGTGCTGGCCATTCCGGCGGCCTATTCGCTGTCGCGCTATACGTACCGGGGACGGGATGACATTGGGTTTTACATCTTGTCGACGCGGATGATGGCCCCGGCGATTGTGGCGATCCCGATCTTCTTTCTGTTCCGCAACGCAGGCCTGCTGGACAGCGTCTGGGCGCTGATGCTGATCTATGCGGCGATCAACCTGTCGTTTGTGACCTGGATCATCCGCTCTTACATGATGGACATCCCCAAGGAGCTGGAAGACGCCGCCAAGACCGATGGGGCGGGGGATCTGCGCATTCTGTGGGAGATCATCATTCCCGCCATTCTGCCCGGCATCATCACGGCAAGCGTCATTGCGATGATCTTTGCCATCAACGAATTCCTGTTCACCCTCCTGATCGCCTCCACCCCCAACGCCTATACAATGTCGGTGGCACTGGCGAATTTCACCGGCGGGTCGGACGGGCTGATTTACAATGCAATCGCACTGGTGGCCTTCCTCGCCTTCGTGCCGGTGTTCATCGTGGTTGTCGCGATTCAGAAGCACCTGTCACGGGGTCTGACGATGGGCGCGGTGAAAGGATAAACATGGCACGGATTGAGCTTTCGGGCATTCAGAAACGCTGGGGCAAAGTCGTAGGCGTGCGCGATGTGGATATTGAAATCGCGGATGAAGAGTTTGTGGTGTTCCTTGGCCCCTCGGGCTGCGGCAAGACGACGACGATGCGGATGATCGCGGGGCTGGAGGAGCCGACCGAAGGCGAAGTGATCATGGACGGCGAGGTGATGAACGACATTGACGCGCGCGACCGCGATGTGGCGATGGTGTTTCAGGGGTATGCTCTGTACCCCAACATGACGATTTACGAGAACATCCGCTTTCCGCTCCGCATGCGGGAAGTGCCCAAAGGCGAGCAGGACGCGCTGGTGCGGCGCGCGGCGGAGATGACGGAACTGACCGATTATCTGGACCGCAAGCCGTCGGCCTTGTCAGGTGGGCAACGGCAACGGGCGGCGTTGGCCCGCGCGATTGTGCGCCAGCCGCAGGTGTTCCTGATGGATGAGCCGCTGTCCAATCTGGATGCCAAGCTGCGGCAGGCCATGCGGGTGCAGATCAAGCACATCCAGCGGCAGTTGAAGGTCACGACCGTCTACGTCACCCACGACCAGATTGAGGCGATGACGCTGGCCGACCGCATCGTGATCATGGAAGGCGGTGCGATCCAGCAGATTGGAACGCCTGACGACATCTACAACGACCCGGCCAACACCTTCGTCGCGGGTTTCATCGGCTCTCCCCCGATGAACCTGGTGGAGGGGGCGATGGACGCTGGCACCTTCACCGCTCAAGGCATTGAGGTCACCGGTCTGCCCGCCGCCTTGTCCGGCAACGTGGTGCTTGGTTTCCGGCCGGAGGATTGCACCGTGGGCGGCAACACCCCGCATCTGACAGGCAGCGTCTTTGGCGTGGAGCCGACAGGCGATCTGACCTATCTGACCATCAAGGTGGGCGGTCAGCAGATTGAAGTCAAAGCCGACCGTGCCTTCCGCGCAGAGCTTGACACAGAGATCACCGTGACGTTCGATCCTGCCCGCATCTGTCTGTTTGATGCCAAGAGCGGGGAGCGGTTGCGGTAGGGTTATGACATTCGATTACACCTCTATGGGGTTTTACACCTTTGACGCCCTGTGCCGCCCGGTGAATGACATTCCGCCGGGGGGGAATACGTTTTTTGTCGATGATTTCGCGCTGGCTGTTTCGGGTGCTGCCGGGTCGGCGGCGATTGTAGCGGCGAAACATGGGCTCAAGGTGCAGGCTGTTGGCGGTGTGGGTGAAGACCTGATGGGCGATTGGGTGCTGCGGCGGCTGGATGACTTTGGCGTTGACCGTCAGATGATGCAGCGCTGTCCGGATTTTGCGACCTCCTCCAGTATTGTCACAACGCGCCCCGACGGCGCGCGTCCGGCGCTGCATAAGCTGGGCGCGACGGCGGGCTTCTATGTGGATGATAAGGCTCTGGACCGCGTGTTAGACACGAAAATCCTGCATATCGGCGGCGTGGGTCTGATGGACGCGATGGACAAGGGGCGCAATGCTGAAGTGCTGGCGGAAGCCAAGGCGCGGGGGGTGACCACCACGCTGGATGTCTTTGCTTCGACCCCCGATGATCTGGCGCTGATCAAGCCGCTCTTGGCGCATACGGATGTGTTCATGCCCTCGGAGGAGGAGGCGATGGCGCTGTCCGGGCTGACGGATTTCGAGGATATCGCGCAGTTTCTTCTGGATCAGGGCACCGGCGGGGTGATCCTGACTCTGGGGGCAGATGGGGCGATGTACCGGGATCAGACGGGCACAAAGATCGACATCCCGGCGTTCAACATCGACGTGGTCTGCACCTGTGGCTGCGGGGATTGCTTTAACGCAGGCTTCGCCACGGGGCTGCACCTGAACCGCTCGGTCGAAGACTGTATCCGGCTGGGGCAGGCAAGCTCCGCGCAGAATGCGACCGGGCTGGGATCACAGGCCGGTGTGACCGATCTGCCAACCACGCTTTCTTTCATGGAAAAGACCGCGCTGCGCCCTTATACTGTCTAATGTAGTTGACAGAAGGCCTGCTGAGATGAGCAGTTCCTATCCAAATCCACGCGCTTTGACGCTGCCCCTGCGCGACCTCGTGCGCGGGGTGCGTCAGCATGCGGGGCCTGCCGCGTCGATCGTGTCTCACGCGCTCGAAGCATTGCCGGGGCCGCTGCGGCATGTGGTGGAGGATATCACCCCCTTTGATCCCAAAGGCGCGGGGCTGTCGGGGCCGCCGTCGCCTGCGGCGGTTGCGGGGGCGGCTGCGGCGATGCAAGGCGCGGATATGTCCGCGACAGAGATGGCGGGCTGCGCGGGCTTTGCCATTTCAGTGCTGCTGGCCGAGGCGGAGCAACCGGATTTGCTGGTGAGCGAGACGATACTGGCGATGTGCTGGCACGACGCAGAGACAGCACCCCATCGCGCGGCAGCGATGGTACAGGCGATGATCAAACGTGCGCCCTACGGCGTCGCGCCCGGTATGATGAACGCCCCGCGACCAGATGAAACGCTGGCGCTGCGGGTCTATATCGGGGCTGTGCTGTGGCTGCTGACCGAACCGGGCGACGCCAATACACCGGAGGAGGAACTGGTGCGCATTGCCGGGTGGCTCGGTGCGGGTTCCCTCGATGCCTGTCAGGCGGCCCTGCATGATCCGGCCGCGCTTGAGGCGATCCTGCGCGACGTGGCGGAGAGGATCTGACGTGAAAGAGGCGCTGCACGTTCTGGAAAAAAGCAACATGCCGGTGCGCAAGACCATCCGCCGCGCGCGGTGGTTTGTCAGTTCCTTCCGCGATTTCATCGCAGAGGTGGAGCAGGACACAGGGCAGGTGCTGAGCCTGGATGAACCCAAGCTGTTGCAAGCCTTCGGCAACTGGTTCCGCGCGTTTGAGGCGCAAAAATACAAGGCGCAGGAACATCGGCTGGAATATGTGACCTTTGCCGCCGGGTTGATGCTGCGCGAGCTGGTGCGCCACGGTCCGGTGACGGCGTCTCCATCACAAGGATCGCACGACCAACCTGCGACGTTCTGGCCGGAGGGGTATCTCTATGTCTCTTTCTGCCTTGCGGTGCGCGACGCGGTGATTGAGCAGGACTTTTCCCTCACCGCCGATACCGCGCCCAAGCTGGGCGATCTGCGTGCCTGGTGGTCGTTCCGGGAGAATGTGGAAGAGGATGTGAACCTCGCCATCGGGTTCTTTGAGGAATTTGCAGGCGAAACCCCGAACTGGACGATGCCGGGGCAGTTCCTGCCCCAGCGGATTGAGAAACAATTGGGCACCAAACCCCAGCCACGGAAGCTGACCTGATGCGCGCCTCTGTCCTGATTGTTGCAGCGGGCCGTGGGCGGCGGTTTGGGGATGAGACACCCAAGCAGTACCTGCCGATTGCCGGTGTCTGCTCCCTCCGCCGCTGTCTGGAGACGTTCTTGTCTGTCGATGCCATTGCGATGGTGCAGCCGGTGATCCATGCAGACGATGCCGACATGTTCGCCGCTGCGATTGAAGGGCTGGACGACAGCCGCATTCTGCCGCCCGTTCTGGGCGGGGCGACACGGGCAAAATCGGTGACCTGCGGCTTGCGCGCACTGGCCGCCAACAGCCCCGATTGCGTGCTGGTCCATGACGCCGCGCGGCCCTTTGTGTCACAGCGGATCATTCTGGACGTGCTTGAGGAATTGACGCAGGCCGACGCCGCCTTTGCCGCTTTGCCCGTTGTCGATGCGCTGTGGCAGACCAGCGATGGCGCCGCGATCAACCCGGTGCCGCGCGACGGGCTGTGGCGTGCGCAGACCCCGCAGGGGTTTCGGTTTGACCCGCTGTTGTCCGCGCATCTGTCCTACGACGGCGACGCGGCGGATGATGTGGAGATTGCCCGCGCCATGGGCATTGAGGTGCGCATCGTCATGGGCGCCTCGGAGAATTTCAAGATCACCACGCCGCAGGATCTGGAACGGGCCGAACAGGTCGTTGCCAATGACGCCACAAAAGAGCAGGCGGTGATCGCCCATCTGCCGCTGCACGCGGGGCGTGGATAAGGCTCTAACGCGGGGGAATACGCCATGCACAGCGTTGGGATCAGGGATGAGATCAAGGACCGCGTGATTGCGCGCCGGGGCAAGGTGCACCTGTTTGACCACTTTGACCCCGCCCGCACCGCTGTGATCGTGATCGACATGCAGGCGGCCTTCTGTGCCGAAGGAGCCCCCGCCGAAGTGCCGCTGTCGCGGGGGTTGGTGGGGCCGATCAACCGTCTGAATGGGCTGGTGCGCGATGCGGGCGGCCATGTGATCTGGATCAACCACGCCAATGACAACACCGGCGGCCGCAGCGATTGGGACGGGTTCTACAACAGGTTCGTCGCGAACGATGTGCGCGCGCAGACCATTGCCAGCATGGCCCCCGGCAGCCCGGGTCAGGAGATCTGGGAAGGGCTGGAAGTGGCGGAGAAGGACCTGCGGCTGATCAAGAACCGCTACTCCGCGCTGATCCCCGGATCGTCGGCGCTGGAACGGGTGCTCCGGTCACTGGGCGTGGATACCCTGCTGATCACAGGCACCAAAACCAACGTCTGCTGCGAATCCACTGCGCGGGATGCGATGATGATGGATTTCAAGGTGGTCATGGTCGAAGACGCCACCGCCACCCTGTCCGATGACGAACATCGCGCCGCGTTGGAGACGATGATCCAGCAATTCGGTGACGTGATGACCGTTGATGAGATCGCCGAACGCCTGCCGTCCTGAGAAAATGCAAATCAGCAGGTCTCGACTGATCTGGATCAATATCGCCACCCGAAATTGACGCATTCCGTTTGAAGCACCGGGCCGTATTTGCCACAACAAGGCAGTGCCCCAAACCCCCTTTGGACAGGAGACAACAGGCGATGAAGCGACTTATTCTTGCAGGACTTTTTGCGGTTGTGGGCGGGCTCGCATCAGCGCAGGACAGCATCAAACTGGCGGTCACCACGTCGTTTCACAACTCCGGCCTGTCTGAGGTCCTGTTGCCTGAAATCGCCAATGATCTGGGGTTTGACGTGCAATTGCTGGTGGTCGGCACCGGGCAGGCGCTGAAGCTGGGGGAAGCGGGTGATGTGGATGCGATCCTTGTCCATTCGCGCGCGGCGGAGGAAGCTTTTGTCGCCAATGGTTTCGGCACCCACCGGCGGGAGATCATGTACAACGATTTCGTGGTGATCGGCCCTGCGGATGATCCTGCGGGCGTTCAGGAAGTGCCCACTGCGGCAGCCGCGTTGCAGGCCATCGCCGGTGCCCGCGCGACCTTTGTCAGCCGCGGCGATGACAGCGGCACGCATAAGAAAGAGCTGTCGCTATGGTCCGCCGCCGGGTTGGACGCGGGCGCGTTTGACGGCTGGTATCGCGCCGTGGGCGCTGGCATGGGGGCCGCTCTAAACACCGCCTCCGGCATGAACGCCTATATCATGTCGGACCGCGCAAGCTGGCTGAACTTCGGCAACAAAGGCGATCTGGCGCTGCTTTTTGCCGGCGATCCGGTGCTGTTCAACCAATACGCTTACCTGCCGGTGAACCCCACGCGCCATCCGCATGTGAAGAATGATCTGGTGATGCAGCTGGAAGGCTGGCTGACCAGCCCGCGCGCGGCCGCGTTGATCAACAGCTATACGATCAACGGGGAGACGTTGTTCACCTTCAATGCGGGGGAGTAGGATCTGCGAAACTTGTTCTTGCTGATCAACTTTTGGTTGATATGATAAGCTGTGATCGAGCGGGGTTGAGGGAATGCGGCCAATTTGTCTGATAATCGGTTTCATTATCCTGTTGGCTGCTTCTGATCCCGCAACTGCTGATGAACAACACGTAGACGGTCAGTCAGAGCCACAGTATTTGCTTGCCGTAGAAGATTGGCTGGGCGGTCGGGATCTGTCTGCTCTGGAGACGCTTGCGGAACTTTCACGTGAAGGAAACCCGGCGGCTCAAATCCTGCTTGCCAGTATCGCCACGCGCGCTCAGACACATATTCATGTGACTTCAGATCTCTCCCGAAAAGAACGCATCGCCTTGTTACGCAAACCCAAGGGGCTTTCGGGAGCATCATGGCTGAGCGAAGCCGCAAAAACAGAACCTTTGGCAGTTGCTCTGTTGCAATCGACAAGAATTGGCGAGAGGGCCGCTGCGATCACTGGTTTGATCGAAATGGGTGAGACAGATACCGCCCTCTTGGCGATGAATTCCGTGAACTCTCCACAGGAAGCCGGCGCACTGCTGGACGCTCTGATCGGTATTGAAACCCAGATTCCAAGTGAGGCGGATCTTGTGTTGAGCAAGTTGATATATCTGGCCACAAGCAATGGCAGCGGCAGATATGTTGGGTCAGCACGAACCCCGCGGGGATGGTCCCAACGGGAAGGGACAAATCTCTCCGATCTGACATGGGGAGCGGTTCCGGGGCCAAGGCAATTGTTGGACGACGCGGAAAAACTGGCAGAGCTTATTGACCTGAGTCGTCAAGTGAATGCCTGGACACCACTGCGGCGGTTTTGCGAGAAAAACTGCTCATCTGCCATAGGTGAATGTACGGTCGCGGGCGCGTTCTGGCTTCGGCTTAGTGGGCCATTTGGGTTGCGCAGTCCTGTTCAGAGCCTGATCCCGAACGATGTCTACTGGTCAAGCGCCCGCATGGAAGGGGATCTGGCCCGGTCTGTTCCGGCTTTGGACCGTCTTGTCAAATTCGATGAATCCCCATCGATGAAACTCAGTGCCTGTTTTGTTGACGCCATGAATGCGGCGCAGCTCATTCATGGACATGGCAATTTCTGACCGAGGCTGCGGGGCGGTGATGTCAGTTGCAGGCACATGGGCGAAGCGCGCCAACGCCACATCAGAGCCTGTTCACCGGCGTCTTCAGCATCATATTCCCATCCGCATCCGTCGGCACCTCGCCCCCGCGCATGTTGACCTGCAAGGATGGCAGGATCAGCTTGGGCACGGACAATTGCGCGTCGCGCTCGGTGCGGAACTTGATGAACTCTTCGCGTGATTTGCCACCACCCACGTGGATGTTGGAAGCGCGTTGGTCGCCAATTGTCGTTTCCCACGAAATGGCGCGGCCGCCAGGGCCGTAGTCGTGACAGATAAAGAGCCGCATCGCATCCGGCAGGGACAGCACCCGCTGGATGGAATCGTAGAGTTGCCCCGCGTCCCCGCCCGGAAAATCACAGCGGGCAGAGCCGCCGTCGGGCATGAACAGCGTATCGCCTGCGAATGCCGCATCGCCGATCACATGCACCATGCAGGCAGGCGTATGGCCGGGCGTGTGCATCGCGAACCCTTGCATGCCGCCAATCTGGTAGGTGTCACCATCCGCAAACAGCGCATCAAACTGCGAGCCGTCGCGCTGAAACTCCGTCCCTTCGTTGAAGATCTTGCCGAAGGTGTCCTGCACCGTCTGCACATGTTCACCGATGCCGATCTTGCCGCCCAGTGCGTCCTGAATATAGGGCGCGCCGGAGAGGTGGTCGGCATGCACATGGGTCTCAATGATCCATTCGAGCGTCAGGCCGTTGTCGCGGATATGCGCGATCATCTGGTCGGCACAGCCAAAGGTCAGACGCCCTGCGGCCTGGTCAAATTCCATCACTGGATCAATCACCGCACAGGCGGTTGAGCCGGGGTCGCGCACCACATAGCTGATGGTATTCGATTCAGGATCAAAGAACCCCAGAACGTCCGGCTTTTGCGACATATCGACGGGCAAGGTCATGGCGTATCCTCCCTTTTTCATCGGGGATGATGCGCTATTTTTGCCCGTCTGGGAAGGCGCTGTGCTGCTACGATTTGTCCTCGTCCCGTGCGACGGGACCACCGTGCTTTTCCCAGGTCGAGAAGCCCTCTTTCAGGTGTGCGGCGTCAAACCCCATGTCTTGCAAGGTGGCCACCGTGATCGCGGATCGCCAGCCGGAGGCGCAGTGGAAGACGTATTTCTTGCCCTCCTGGGCAAAGACATCTTTGTGATAGGGGCTGTCGGGATCGACCCAGAATTCGATCATCCCGCGCGGGGCATGAAACGCACCGGGGATATAGCCCGTCCGCTCGCGTTCGCGCGGGTCACGGATGTCGACGATCACCACATTTGGGTCGTCCACCATGGCGATCAGATCGGGGGTCACGATTTCCTCGATCCGGGCGCGGGCGTTCGCAACCATTTGAGCGGCAGAGATTTTCAGCGAGGGCATGGGGCTGGGTCCTTGTTGATGTGTCTGTCCTGCGTATGTGGGCAAGGATGGCAGAGGCTGCAAGGCGTTTTGCGTGTTGGCGGGTATTGTGGGGCGGGTTCAGAGTCATGAGATAACATAATGGCTATTATCACATCTTTGGATCGCTTGAAGGGCACATTCTAAACTGGGTTGCGAAATTTCCCCTATCTTGCTGGAAAGCAAGGAGAATGAAAGATGGCGCATACAGAGCTAGATTTGCGTGAACGGCGCACGATTGAAGATATGTTGAAT
>Ga0160419_101129_pt1 | contig 12071 bp, 14 predicted proteins | sample CelAP2metagpilot_2_FD_108196 | JGI IMG/M metagenome (GOLD analysis project Ga0160419, IMG submission 108196) | Phycosphere-associated microbial communities from Cellana algal ponds in Kailua-Kona, Hawaii, USA - Cellana AP2-4-25 metagenome pilot ... | reverse complement strand
TCTAACACTGGATACCACCCTGCTACCTTACAAATGCCGCTGGAAAACGAGACTACAGTCAGAGGGGGAGGGAGAGGGAGGGAGGGAGGGAAGGACGCACCCAACCCTTTGGTTTGTGCGAGGACGGGTCCGCCGCTGCAGCCGAAGGGCATGACCGGACCTTCCTTCCCGCCCCATCCGTTTTGCCCGCTTCGATCTGTAAGAGGGCAAGAGTGAGGGAGGGAGGGAGGAAAGAAGGGAGGGAGGGAGGGAGGGAGGGAGGACATGAGGGGATGAGAGTGTATCGGAGCGAACGGAGGAAGAAAGAAAGTGGCAAGGAAGAGAGGGAGGGAGGATAGGATGGGAAGGAAAGAATAAGGGAATAATGAAGGGATGGAAGGGAGGGAGGGAGGGGGAGAGAGAGGGGAAGCTCCACCCAGGCAAACGTACACAGGTCTAGATTGAGGCAGGAGGGGCCGGGGGAGTAGCCCCTGACCATCCATTCGTCCGTGGTGAGGGTCTTATTGAGGTACCCCGCAACGGTCACAAACGACTCGGGACGGCACGTTACATGCCCGTTGAGTGGCGCCGCCTGAGGAGGCGGGAGGGAGGGAGGAAGGGAAGGAGGGAGAGAGAGAGGAAAGGAAGGAGGGAGGGAGGTAGAACACATCAGTCAGGAAGGACGTGATTTGAAATCACATAAGCCGCATCCCTTTCCCCTAGGGGTCGTCATCCTCATGGTTGTTGCCGGGGCTATCATCACTGTGTCCACTCCGAGCAAAGATAAACCATTCCCACCCCTTCTCGCCTCCCCCCCTCCGGTAGAGCGCACACGATTCGAAGGGGAAGGGGGACAGGAGAGGCTAAGAGGGGGAAGGCAGGGAAATGGATGGAAACCACACACACGTACCTCCATCCCATCCCAGAAGCCGTCGTCTTCGACTGTGAGTAGGGCCAGATCCCAATCCGGGGCTCGGCATAAAACACGCGCTCGGAACTCTTGCCCGTCTTCGAGGCCGGGGCGGCTGGCCTGGGGAGGCGGTGGTGGTGGAGGAGGAGGAGGAGATAGAGGAGGAGGAAGAGGAAGAGGAGGAGGTAGAGGAGGAGGAAGAGGAGGAAGAGAAGGAGGGGAAAGAGGATAAGAGAGGAGAGAGTTTGCGGTGAAAAGGAAGGACCAACGGAGGGAGGAAATGCAGGGAGGAATGAGAAGGACGTACCGTGATGCGGAAATAGGAGGTCAGCACGTGGTCGGCTGTGATGAGGTACCGCCTGCGGGAAAGAAGAGGACGAAAGCGAGGGAGGAAGGAATAAGAAACAGTCAGATGGCATGTATGCGCGACCTCAACATTATCACACATTTAATTATATTTTAGTTCTTCTCCCACCTTCCCTCCCTCCATCCTCCCCTCCATTTTACTTGGGCAAGTCGGCGACGAAAGCGCTGGAGGAGGGCCGTTTGAAGCCCACAGGATACCGCCGCCAGGGCTCTGTCTCGTTCCAGACCTCGCGGGCGGTCTAGAGGGGCAGGCGGGAGGGGAAGGGAGGGCGAAATGGAAATGTCAATTTGTGCATGCACCGGGTACATCCAAATGATTGCTGCTGTTGTTGTTGTTGTTGTCGTTGCTGCTGCTGCTGCTGCTACAGCTGCTGCTGCTGCTGCAGAAAAGCGAGCACGAGACCTGTCCCACGACCCTCCAAGACTTCTCCTTTTTTCTTTCCTTACCGAAAGGCGGATGACACTGGTGTTGGAAATTGGCAAACTCCAGGGGCCAGAGTGAAGGCCGATGGTCGCCTTAAGCAGTTCGAGAATGGAGAGATGCGAGGAGGAAGAAGGGGATGAGGAGGAGGACAGGGAAGAAGAGGAGGAGGGAGAAGAAGAGGAGGCGGAAGCAAAAAGGGGAGACCTGGGAGCCCACGGCCGTTGTGGCTGATCGGGGTTGTGGATATAGGGTTTCAATTAGTTTTAAGAAGCACGATTACTTCCCACCTTCTTCCTACGATTGTCGAAAGCGGAACACAAGACACAGTACCCCTTACCTCATAAACGCCTTCCAGCCTATTCTTGTTGCTGCTCCTACTACTTGGCAGCCGTCTAGACGCTGGAAAGAGAAATCCGCCCACCATCACCGCCGACAGCAGGAGGAGAAGAAGGGGGATGGATAAGATCCGCTGCTGCTGGAGCTGATCTGTATTCCTCCGTCTTTTGGAGCATGCGTCCATGGCTGGCTGGTGCAGTGTGTGAGGAGGGACAGGCTTGATTGGAATGCTGCGAGGACAGAAGGATAAAAAGAAATCCTGCGATGGCAGAGGATGAGGAAATGGGAGATATGTTGTAGAATTTCGTACTTTGAGCTATTAATGGTTATAAGGAGACGAGACTGCCGTGGCGTTGGCCCAACTGCCCCAGGCAGTCGCCATAGGGAGTTGTGGGGCTTTCGCGCATTGAAGTGTGGTCGAATTCGGTCGAATTCGTTCCATACGACATATCAAGACATGTGCGTGACCTCGGTCTGTGACGCTTGTCACTCCCGCACTTTTACCATAATATGTACTTTGTGTTGTGTAGAAAGGGATGTTGTGACAGGTTTGTAGATCTAAGGCGAGGAATGTGAATTGAAGGCTCAGACACACTCTCCCTCCTCTTTTCATAGCCGAACACCAATATTGCGTCAAATTCCCCAACTTACGTCACGGAACTCGCCGCATCTAAACGCACTAATTCGATTGCCCATCATGTACGTGTACGCGTCATATCGCTCCGCATTGGTTAAGCACTACTCATTTTTATCGACTGTTTGAAAGTCATACTGCCAGCGCTTCAGATCTGGACAAGTTCTCGCATGTACACGACTGGCCCATCTCACTCCTTCCCTCCATCGCCCTTCCGCAGAGGACGCTAGGGCCCACGCCGAGCTGCACGGCACAGGGTTGTAATACTCTGTCTTTTGCGTTGGTCGTCTCCTTCATCACCCTCGGCCCTCCTCCAATTGCTATTGATGGGTAAGTATTTGTAGTGGAGAGCACGTACGCTTGCCCTGCCGCCTGTTCCTCAATCCTCTGCTTATTGCCGCTCCTACACATCCACAGCCTCCCACTTCTCCGTCCGCCTAATCAATGGTCTGCTTCTCCCCTCACTTATAGGGTTCATAGCCCTGCCTACGTCTGGTACGTACATCTCTGGAGCTTGAATTAGTGCGAGTATAATTTCTTAGTCTTACACGTGCAACCCTTCCTCCTTCCTTCTCTCCCTCCCTTTCGCTCTCCCTCAATCCAGTCTTCGGCCAAGCTGCAGGCGCTGGCTATCTTCATAAACTCAATGACTCGACGGGCATGGCTAAATGTTTAGATGGCAGCCCCATGGCTTACTATTACCGCCCGGGCACGGGGACCGGCAAGAACAAGTGGCTCTTGTCTTACGAAGGTACAGCGGGAAAAAGGAGAGAAGGAGGAAAAGCGGGAAGAAGGGCGGGATAATGCAAGACGCATTCAAGTATAGCAAATTCGATCAAACTATCAGTGCATGATATGAAAGAGTTGTATACGAAAGAAGGGGGAGGGAGGGCTAAAGGAGGAAAGGTTGCGGGTGTACTGGTTTCCCGGGAGGGGATTTCACCATGCCCATTTCCTTGGATGTAGAACTCATGCCACGACACAGCTCCCTCCTATTTTTCTCGTTTCAATTTCTCACATGTCTTTCTTATTAATTTTCCCTCTAGGTGGCGGGTGGTGCTCTTCATTGAAAGACTGCGAGTTGCGGACCAGCGGGCCTTTGGGGAGCAGCAATGATTACAAGCCCACAACGCAACTAGTACTCGGTAGGGAGGGGGGGAGGGGAAGAGGGAATGAAAATGGGAGGATACCTTAGAGACAACAGGGTTGAGATAAGCACGGAAAGGAGGGAGGAAGAGGAGAGATAGACAGAGCATCAACGAACTCCCTTTCGATTTTTCATTTCCCATCCCAATCAAAGGCAAGCTATCCAACAGCGCAGATCGTAACCCTTCCTTTTACAACTGGAACATCGGTACGTCCCCGTCTACGAAAATGATTTGTTCCTCCATGCATGCGTCTTCCCTGCCTTTCGTGTGCAAGCATTTTCTTTCATCCTTTCGTTTCGATCCCCGCTCAATACCTGCGTCCCCATCTCCTTCTCTTCCATCCCTCTCTCCATCCCTCCCTCCCTAAAAGTTTTTGTCCGCTACTGTGATGGAGGATACTTTTCCGGCGATGTGTCAGAACCTGTCATCTACATGGACAAGCCCCTCTACTTTCGCGGGGCGTACATCCACAGGTGAGGAAAGGAGTGGGGGGAAGGAAGGGAAAGCGGGAGAGATGATGGAGGAAGGAGGTGGAACGGAATCGTCATCTTATGCCTTCCTTCCTCACTGGAAATTTGGTCCATATAAATAGGAATGGTCCATTAATATGTAGAGAAATTGCAGCGAGACACGCACTTACTTCCACATACCATCCTAACCTTCCTTCTTCCGCTCTTCCCGACCTCTTTCCCTCTTTTCCAGAGCTCTCTTGGAGGACCTCATGGATCGGATGGACATGGCGGAGGCGACGGACGTGGTGATCAGCGGATGCTCGGCTGGGGCAGTGCAGACATATATTAACATAGGTGCGAATCGAAAGTGTTCCGTTGCCCTTTTAAACCTCTCTCTCATGTTCCTTTCCATCACTTCCTCATTCCATACATTCAACAAACCAGACAAGATACGATCCTTGCTGCCCGACAAGATGCGCGTTACGGGGCTTCCAGATAGTGGTTTCCTGGTGGCCTACGATGGAGAGGGTAAGAAAACAAATGGGCCAATTGAGAAGAAGAAGGAGGGCTGGTGCGCTCTGTGCCAAAAACAGAATTTACATAGTGTATTTTCTGCATCGCCGTTTTTGTCATTTCTTGACCTTTTCTGTTCACAGGTGCTTGCAATTATCAAAAGTCCATGATCGACACATTCTCTTTGATGAATGTCTCCTCTTCCATTCCGCAAGAATGCCTGGACAAGTTCGATTCCACCGGTACGTAGCTGGTCCTCCTTCTCCCCTCTTTCAGTCTGTATTTGCACTGCCATGGGTGTGTGCACGTACGAGCCAAACCATTCATATCCACGTCACTCAAACCTAAGCTCTCAAGCCTAAGCTCATTATTCTAAGCGCTATCTCCTCACCTCTCCTCTAAAAGACCAATGGCGATGCATGTTTTTTGCCCAGCACCTGATTCCGTTCATCGAGACGCCCATGTTCATTGTACAGTCCAAGCACGACGAGTGGCAAATGGACAACAACATCTACTGCGAGCAGTACAACACTGAAGCGTCCAGGTACGGAGAAAAGAGAAATGGAAGACAAGGCGTACTTAAGATGCTCTTCAGAATATTTTGACCTTTCCAACGCGAATCCATAGACTAAATTCTCATTCTACGCTTTCATCTTGCCCACTCTTGCAGAACATTTGGCAGCTACTTCGAAGAAGTCTTCAACGCGACTATCAATTTGTTCCCCTATAGCGGATACTTATTGGACTCTTGCAAACACCACTGTGGCGGTTGGGATTATGTCGTATCAGACGATGGACATACGCAGCACGAGGCATTTGACCGGGTGAGATATGTATATACATGTAGAGAGAAGGCGTGGTGAAAACAAAGAATAGATGGAATGGTATAAAGGACATCATTTTCAATTGAAAGGGTTGGGAAAGACACGCGATTGATGATTTACCTGTACCTCGTTCTAAATCACACCGCACAGTGGTATGCCGCCATATATAACGACGGCAATTTTACTCAATCCAATCATCAGCATAAACAAGCTGGAACGTACCCGTGCATTTCCTGCTGCGTGCAAGGTATATATTGGGGGGTGCGCTCACGGGAAAATACACGGCAATGACTCGTTTCCTTCTTCGTACTAGCTCACTAACTCCTCTCTCTAGACTTACTTTTTTACTTCACTTTGCTCACATTCCAAAACCAATAGGAAACCACTACTCTTCCTACTTCGCCGAATCAGTCATCTCACGAGCGTCGCCTAGCATCCCTCGACGACGCCTCCGTGTCTATAGCTGAGATGTGCAAGGACGCGCGCGAGACGATAAGGAGCTCCAATCCGAGACAATTTGGTGAATTTGGGTCTTTCACTGTCTAGATCTGTTATAAATGCGGAAGAGCAGTCGTTCGAGTTTGCTGCTGAGGATGAAGCTTCGTCGGCAGAAGTTCCATGGGAAGGAGGACATGGAAAGGAAAGTTGGGGAAACAACGAGGGTCAAAGAGGTGTTTGGGGTCTCACATATGGCGCTGGGTAGAGGCAAACTTTTTTAAAACTACTCTTGAGGGGATAGCGAGTTCTTGTGATTCATGGTATAGGAGGTAGAATCAGCCCAGCAGCGGATAGCATGATATGCTTTTGGGTGGCGTGTGCACGCTCAGGCATTTTTTTTTTAAATAATAGGGAGCTAAAGTTCAAACAGTGAACTTATAAAAAGACTATTTATGATCGGTATTATTCCTTATTTGCTTCGCCATTCTTTTTCTCGTTTACGTTGTACCGGTGAAGGCTCACCGGGCTCGGGGCTCATCAAGTGCCCAAGAGCCCTACACGGTCTCAGCTGGACCCAGGTCACGCCTTTCTGCCTCTGCCCTACAAATGCAACACATGGACACCCCCCGCACCCCTACAAATGCACCCCCCGCACCCACAAGTTTCATTAGATGCCAAGGAGCACGAATGACTGCGCACTGTAGTCGGAAATATCCCCAACCAGGATGCCCTTTTCTGTCTCCTGCCTCGTCAAGCAAAGGCGCACTTACTGGCTGTCGAGGTTCGAGAAATAACTTTTGTCGGAGGGAGGGGTCTAATGCAGCTGGCAATTTAAGGCAGTGAGGAGAAAGTGTGACTCCATGCTTGGCCCGGGTCTAGCGGAAACAAAGCAGGGGATGGATACGACGGGTAGGATGGCAGTACCCGGGTCAACCTGGAGGGTGATGAGCTTAGTGGAAAAAAGCACAGGGCGACTATGTTTTCATCGTCAATCTTTACGTAAATATTTCCTTCAGTGCAGCCGATCGTGTTGATCAATCGATGAAGTCGTGTACAGGCTTCGATGGCTTCCTGTAAGTCGTGTGGAAGCACCCCAAGGGTGATCTTAATGCATTGGATAGCACGATTACACTGCGCATGCGAGGCCACGCCTAAATGTGTCTGTTTTTCCTCTTTCCTTTGCTGTGGTTTGTTGGTATGCGTAGTGTTGATTTCTTGCGGCGCGCTCGCCCAAGAAATGGTCCAGGCGAACGTTCCCCCTTCTTTTTTATCGTGATGTATGAATGGAAGAGTCACCAACCATTTCACCCGCTCCAGTGCGCATGTGCTCACTTAGAAGGCACCCTTTGCATTTGATGTGACCCTGCACTATTTGTATCACGGTAGTGGAGGCAAGCTGCGCACCTTTGAACCTTCACCCCTCTCTCTCCAACTTCCCTCACACCACACAAAGACACTTCTTGACACAATGGTGGTATCGCGCACGGTGCTACGCACACCCATCGCAACCCCACACATGCAGGCACATCCTCATGCACCACACATCCCGCACAGCAAGGGGGAACTCTCTTTCTACCGGGTGCTGCAAGCAGGAGAAGTGCATCCAATCCTCGTCACATGGCACGAGACCCACCCTCTATCTCCTACCTCACCACCGCCACTACACAGGCAAATACAGAAACTATCACAGCCACAACAACATCATTAACAAGGACAATAACAATAGTAACAATACCAAGGATCGATGAACAAGCGTACACGGCGTCAGACCGTGGGGCGGACCACGCGCAGCTCGGTAGGAGCAGCTGTAGCTGAGTCCAAAGCGAACTCACGCCGGAAGTCCGCGGGAGATATCCCCAACGCCCGCAAGCCGAGGGGCAGCACGACCCGCCAACCGAAAGAGGGGGGGAGGGTTACCATGAACGAGAGTGAGGATGGGCGAGTCCCGAAGAAGGCCCGTGAGCGAGGAGGAGCCGGAGGGAAGGCAGATACTGCGCCAGCAGCAGCAGCAGCACCAGCACCAGCACCAGCACCAGCACCAGTAACGGTAGCGGCACCAGCAGCGTCAGGAGGAGGGGGAAGGATACAAGGGAAGAGTAAGCGTGCCCGTTCCGTGATTTCGAGTGATAGTGAAGAGCTGTCGGGGTCGGAGGGAGAGAGGGAGGGAGAGGGGGGAGGAGATTGGAAGGGCAAGGGGAAGGGGAAGAAGAAGGCTTTAAAAAAGACCCGAACGAGCAGCATTAGGAGCAGCATCAGCAGCGGTGGACGGAAAGCCAGAGGAAGTCGAGGAAAGGGGGGTGGAGAAGGGGAGGAAGAAAATATGGAAGTATCGGATGACGAGTCGGCAGCAGCAGCAGGAGCAGCAGATCGACGAGGGAATGGAGGAGGGGCGGCCGAAGGCTTTGGCGATTACTTTCCTCTCCCCACACGTGTCGTCAATGGTCCTCGTCGCTCTCTCCCCAGCAGCAGCATTAGCAGAAGCACCAGCCCCAGTAGCCGACACCCCACCCTTTCCAGTGCCACCCGCAGTTCCCCATCCTACCCCAGCAGCGCCCGCAGTGGCAAGAGCAGTGGCAAGAGCAGCGGCAGCAACAACAGGATGACGAACAGTCCGTACAGAGAGGATACTGGTATCTTCGTCCCGGACGACCAGGTGCCGTACCTCGGGGTCGGATGGCGGCGGTCGAGTTTTCAGTCTGGGGGAGGAGGCGCTTTACCGGCATCTTGTCATGGGAGAGAGGAGGGGGAAGGGGGAGGGGGGATGACGGGGCGTCGCAGCGACTTGGCCGCGATTCCAGCGCGGGGAATCAGAGGAGAGAGAGGAAGAGGAGGAGAAGGAGGAAGAGAGTGGAGAGATGACGAGTCGTCGGGGGAGGGAGATAGTGAGAGCGAGGGGGAGGGAGGAGGAAGAGTGATGGACAAGAGCAAGGCAAAGGTGGTGGAGGAGAAGGCAAAGACTGGAGGCAGAGATGGCGGTGGTTCTCAAACAGTAGCAGAAGCAGGAGCAGGAGTGTCCGCAGCAGCGCGTGCGGAAAGAGACGAAGGAGGGCTGGGGGTGAAGTTGACTGAGAAGGAGCTGAAGGCGGCTAGGGAGGCGGTTTTGGCGCGAAAGAAGGACGAGGACAGGGAAATGCTGCTTCGAGAGTACCCCGAACTTGATGAGGAGGTGAGCCTCTTTCGTTTCTCTGTTTTCCCATCGAAATCACCCCTCAATCCCTCCCCCTTCCCGTCCCTCTTACCTTCCCTCCCCGCCATAGGACGTGGCTCTGATCATCAATCGCTGTGCAAGGGAGCGCCGGACTACCATGTACCTACGGGACTCCCTCGCCCCCTTCGTGAAGAAGCGTGCCTGGCCCTTGGTCAGCAGCTGCCTCTTGCTCGCTTTCATCTTTTTCTCCCTCTATTTCCTCAACCCGTGGTCTTCTTCCTCCTTCCATGCCTCCTCCTCTTCCTCCTCCTCGATGGAGTTGAGGAAGGGAGGGAGGGAGGAAGGGCAAGATGGGTATGCGCAGAAGAAGGCAGTGGCGGAGATCTTGGCGAGGAAAATTTGGGAGGAGCGCCAACAAACGCCGGTGGTGGTGGTCAAGCCAGAGGGAGGGGGGGAGGAACCGATGGAGAAGTCTCGGGGTGATATGGAGAAGGAGTTGGAGGAGAAGAGGAGGAAAGCGAGTGAGGCGGCGCGTGCTTTTGAGCTCAAGCATGCATTGTACCCCAGAAGCAAGGAGCTCCAGGAGCAGGAGGAGCGGGACGCGGCCCGACAGAAGAAGCAAATGGAGGAGGAAGAGAGGGCAGTGTTCGAGATGGCGACTAAGGCAAAAGCGGAGCTGGTGGAGATGCGGGTAGGTGGACAGGGAGGGAGGGAGGGAGGAAGGGAGGAAGGGAGGAAGGGAGGAAGGGGATATCAATTTCAGTGGATGTGAATGTCGAGGGTTGGTCTGATTCTAGGGCTGCCGTTTGGCCGTAAGAAGGATTTGGGGTCGTGGGAGGGGGAGTGACTCTCCCTTCTTCCCTCACTCCTTTCCTTCTGGCTTTCTAGATGAAGTAAAAAGGGAGGGAGGGAAGGAGAGAGAGTTCGACAGCATAGGACCACTGGAATCTGGTGCGCCCTTGATCTTGAAAAACACCCTTGCTCATCCCTCCTTCCCTCCCTCCCTTTTTGCCTCCTAGATGAAGCAAGTCGCGTCGCGGAAGGAGAGGGAGGACTACATCGCAGCGACTGGCACGACGCTGGTGATGAGGGAGGAAGAGGGAGGGAGGGAGGGAAGGAGGACCGGAAAGCTACCTGCCTCTGCGACCCCGATCATGGCCACTGCCGAGGAGAGAGAGACGAAGGGAGGGCTGGAAGGAACGCCTGCCTCGGCAGCTTTCCCAGGCCATATTGCCACCCCCAGCATTAATGAAGCGGGAGGGACACAAGGAGGGTTGGAGGGAGTATCTGCCTCAATGACCCCCATTATGGCTAGCTCCGAGGCTGCGAGCAGCAGCAGCAGCAGCAGTGATAGTACAGTGTATGCTGACATTACCAGCATAGCAAGTCGCGAGCAGCTCCATGCACGAAAAGTACAAATCATGGACAAGATTCAGGAGATGGAAAAAGTGGCCGAGGGGATAGGGATGGTCTTGCGGGAGGTGAGGGAGAAGGAGGTTGAGACCGCAGGGTCGACGAAGGATTGGAAGGAGGTGCGCGAGATCGTGCTGGCGGAGGTCCGGGAGAGAGTCCGCCTGTTCATCGAGGAGCAGATTGACATGTGGGCAAGGAAGGGTAAGGAAAAGGAGGAGGAAATTTGGGAGAGCACGAGAGGAAAGGCGTTCAAGGAGTTAATGGAAACCAAGGAGGAGGTTGAACAAGAGTTAGAACAGGTCCGGCAGATCACCATGGAGCTTGATGCCGTAAAGGCGACGTTTGAAGAACAGCAGCAGCAGCAGCAGCAGCAGCAGCGGTTGGAGTCGGATGTGTCCGAGGAGCCATCGAAACAACAGCAACAGCAGCACCACCACCTTCGCTCTCGCACTGCGGAACTCACCGACAATGTCGTCGAAGGGATGCAACAGCGTGAGGAAGGAGAGGATCAGGAGCACGCCTCTCTCTCTTTCCTCCCCAAGTCGAAGGGCGATGCAAAAAGGGGCAAGAATAGCGAAGGCAAGCACCGTGCTGCCCGCGAGCAGCAAGAAGCGGAAGCCATCTTCGCATTAGTTACTGAAGAGTCAGCGCTCGTGACAGTTGAACTTCAACGGGAGCTTCAAGCATGGGAGGAGGCGATTCAGGAAATGCAAGACCTGCGCAAGGAGCTCGAGAAGATGATGGAGGACGCCAAAATTTACATGCGCGTCGATCCCTTCCTCCTCGAACGACACACAGAAGCGGACGGAGATCGTATCCTGGTCCCACATCAGAGCTCCCAAACAGAAGTTGTCGCCAAGGCCCGAGCAGAGGAGCGTGCGTTGCTGGACAGGGCAATGGCACTGACCAAGGGGGCCGAGGTGCTCGACAAGCTGACTCGGGAGTGCACCAAGTCGAAGGAAGATATCTCAGCGGCCCTGACGGCTCTGGAGGAATCAATGCGATTGGAGAAAGAGCAAAGGGATGTTGGTTCTGTACAGCATGTCCGTGTGTCGAAACCAGGGGAGGATGCGAATGAGCAGGACGAAGAGGAAGAGGTAGGGACAACAAAGGAGGAGGTGGTAGAAGCCTTCAGGCAGCGGGTGCGGAATGAGATCCGCGATTTAGAAATACGCGCGTGGAATACACGTGACATACAGGACTCTCAAGTAGAAGAGCGTCCTGAAGTATCGGATGGGTTGAGTGCGACAGAGCGTGGCATGTTCAAAAAGGAGCTAGAAGAGCGCGAGGAGCTTCAAAGCTTACTTCGGATCATCAACTATGCTTTGGATGAAAGTCTTCGCGAGAATCTGGACATCTGGTCCAAGAGTAGCGAGGTCGGACGGATGCTAGACCCAATCGGTCATGATAAGAAAACCATGGAGATGGAGATGGCCTTGAGATGGCGCCACCACCACGAACTTACCCGCTTAGTGGAACACCTGGG
>Ga0160419_101127_pt1 | contig 12076 bp, 15 predicted proteins | sample CelAP2metagpilot_2_FD_108196 | JGI IMG/M metagenome (GOLD analysis project Ga0160419, IMG submission 108196) | Phycosphere-associated microbial communities from Cellana algal ponds in Kailua-Kona, Hawaii, USA - Cellana AP2-4-25 metagenome pilot ... | reverse complement strand
GTGTGGGGGGGGGGGGGCGGGGGGGAGTGGGGAGGGGGGGGGGGGGAGGGGGGGAGGGAGGGAGGGAGGGAGGGATCTGCTCGCAAGATAGTACGGACGCTCATCGTTAATCCACACAACACACACGTAGGCTACCCTCCTCCTCCTCCACAGCAGTTGCAGCAACAACAAATACTACCACCTCCTTCCTCCTACCCTTACCAACAACAACAACAACAACAACAACAACAACAACAACAACAACAACAACAATACCCGGGAGCTTACCCCCCTCCGCCCGGCACCACCACCAGCGGCAGCAGCGGCAACAGCGGTGCTTCTCGCCCTCCGGGGCCTTATCCCTCCCCCTCCACCCCCTCCCAACGCGTGGACCCCAACCAAATCCCGCGTCCCATCGACAGCAGCACCACAGGGGAGGGCGGGGGAGAGGGCGGGGTGCCCGGTGCTCCCGCCACCCCGATGACGTACCGCACGCTGAGCAATGGGGACAGAGCCCCCCCCTGTGCGACCCGACCGTTTCGGGCCTTGGATGACGGCAACTGCTCCCCTCGCTTCCTTCGGTCCACAACCTTCCACGTCCCCGTGAGCGGGGAAATCGCCGCGCAGGCCAAGCTGCCCGTGGCGTTGTTGTGCCGTCCACTGGCCACCCCGGCGGACGGGGAGCTGCCGGTGCCGACGGTGGAGTATGGAGACGCTGGGCCCCTCCGTTGCACCCGGTACGTGCTTGCCCTCCCTCGCTCCCTGCCTGCCTGCCTCGTGGCTTGCCCTCCCTCCTTCCCACCCTGCCTTATGGCTTGCCCTCCCTCCTTCCCACCCTGTACCGTGCGTGGCTGGCTTTTTTTGGATGACCTTTCTATTTTCTCTTCCCGAGGTGATGATTACGGCCAGACATGCTCCCGAGGATTCTCAACTCTCCCTCCCTCCCCTCTTCCCTCCCTCCCACCCTCCCTCCCTTGCCCCCTCTCTGCAGGTGCAAGGCCTACATCAATTGCTTCGTGTCATTCCTGGAGCAAGGCAACAAGTGGAGCTGTAACATCTGCGGGCTCGTCAATGAGCTCCCACGGGGCTATGAATGCCAATTAGATTCCTACGGCCATCGCCGGGACAGGTTAGCAAGCCTTCCCTCCCTCCCTCCCTCCCTTCCTCCCTCCCTTCCCCGATTTTCTTCTCCGCTTTCCCCCCATGACCCCATTTTCTTCCCTTTCCTACCCTCCCCCCCCCCCTTCCTCCCTCTTTCTCCTTTTCTCCTTGTTACGCTTTCAAGACACCAACACCAACCACACAACCACCAACACCGACAACTACCACAGGGAGCTACGTCCGGAGTTCTCGCGTGGCTCCGTCGATTGGTTGGTAGGCTCTGATTACTGCGTCCGTGCCCTCCAAACGCCCATTTATGTTTTTTGTCTCGATGTCTCACCTGCCGCCGTTGAAGCCGGGCTGACGGAAGCCACACTCAAGGGGCTGAAGGAGGCAGTGATGGAAGGCGTGCTGCCTGGAGGGGAAAAGGCGAAGATGGGGCTGGTGACCTTTGCCGGGAAAATTCAATTTTATCGCATCGGGGCCGGGTGGAAGGGGGGAGGGAAGGAGGGCGTGGAGGAAGACGGGCCGCCGTCGGTGTATGTGCTGGGCGATGTCGACGACCCTTTTGCAGCCCTTCCGCCGGACCAGTGGATGGTGACGGATAAAGCGAAATTCCTGGCCTTGCTGGAGCACATCCCAGCCTTGTCTTTTGAGGCCGAGGCGGCGGCGGCTGCGGCGGCTGTTGCGGCCGCTGGGGGGAACGGAGGAGGAGGATTGGGATATGCGCAACTGAGGGAGAGGGAGGAAGCGGCGAGTGTGGCTGCAGTGGAAGCGGTGGGGGATGCCTTGGCGACCCTGGGGGGGAGGGTCTTCATGTTCACGGCGTCGAGGTAAGGAGGGAGGGAGGGAGGGGGGGAGGGAGTTTGCATTAATAAGCAACCCCATCAGGACGCTAACGTCTTTTTCTTCCTCCCTCCTCCCTCCTCCCTTCCTGCCCTTCCTCCCCACCTCTTTTTCTCCCCAGACCCACCCGCGGCGCCGGTGCCCTCCGACTGCGCGCCGACCCCCGGGATTACGGCAGTGAACGTGAATCTGCACTCTATTGTCCCGTGGGTGGGAATGTCATCACCCCTTCCTCCTCTGCGTCCTCCGCGGCCCTTCCCCAAAACCCAGCCACGGCCGCCGCGAACTTGAAGGACGACAAGGCGCTCGCTGACTACTACCACCGCCTCGGCTCCACCCTGGCCAGTCGACAAATTTCCCTCGATATCTTCATCTGCAACCAGCACCACCCGTCGTTCTCCTCCTCCCCCTCCTTCTCTGATTTCCTGGACCTCGGCACTCTGGGAAGACTCACGCACATGACTGCCGGCCGTCTCCACTACTACCCCGAACCTCTCTCCTCTCACAACCCCTCCCTCCTCCCTTCCTTCCTTTCCTCCCTCCACCTCGCCCTCTCCTCCCCCCTGGCCCAAGAAGCAGTCCTGAAAATACGCACCTCCATCGGCCTCTCCCTCAAGCAGTACTTCGCTCCCGGCGTCATCCACCCCTCGGAGGAGCTTGAGCTGGCCGCCCTGGACCCGAACCATTCCTTTATCGCCGAGCTCCAGCACGACGGGGAACGGATCAAGGAGAACGCTAAGGTCTACATCCAATTAGCCCTCCTCTACACACAGTCGGGCACCGGGAAACGTATGGTCCGCGTGCATAATCTTCAACTCCCCACCGCCGCTGCCGTCTCCGGGGTCTTCCGTTTTGCGGATATGGAGGCTATTTATGCCTACCTGACCAAGCAGGCCGTCTGGCAGGCGTGGTCTGAACCCCTCCCCCGTGTCCGTGACGGCATTACTCGCGCCACGGTGGAGATGCTCTACCAATACCGTCATACTTGTGCCTCCTCCTCCCCTCCCGGGCAACTCATCCTCCCCGAGTCTCTCAAGCTCCTCCCGCTCTATGCCCTTGCCCTCCTTAAGAGCGACGCCCTCCGCCTGAACCCCCCCGAAGCCGGTCGAGCTCAGGGCCTGCCCGACCCCACCGCAGACACCCGCGCTGCCGCCCTACATACCTTCCTCTCGGCGTCCGAGAAGGAGCTGGTCCACTCGACGTACCCGCGCTTACACGAATTGGTTGGGCTGGGAGGGCAGGGAGGGAGGGATAGCGGGGCGGAAGCGAGAGCGGTACGTCTGGTGAGGATAAATGGATGTTCGGCAGAGAGTCTTGCGGGAGACGGCGTGTTTGTGCTGGATGGGTGGTCAACGCTCTACGTGTATGTGGGGAGGGATGTGGGGAGGGAGGTATGGCTCGGGCTGTTTGGGAGGGAAGGGCCGCCGGCGGACGCGCACGAGGCGGGTTGTGAAGTGGTGCTGGCGGTGGAGTCGTCGGACATGGCGGGGAAGGTAATGGAAGCTCTGATGGAGATGTGCGCGATGGATGGGAGGGGGGCAAGGCCGGCGGTGCGGGTGGTGGTGGCCGGGTCGGGGAGTGCGCTGGAAGGGCATTTGGTGAAGATGCTGGTGGATGACCGGCAGAAGAACCATCAAAGTTATGTGGAGTATCTGTGCCTTGTGCATAAGCAGATTCAGAACAGGTTGGCGGGTCGGTAAAAATGAGATGGTGAAGTCTTCCTTCCTTCCCACCCTTCCCTCTTTCCCTCCCTTGTTGGCTAATTGGCAGATCATTAAAGTGAGGTGATAGAGCCTTCCCTCCCTCTCTCTCTCTCTTCCTTCCTTCCTTGCTGGAGAGAGGGGGAATGGGATGGCTGGGGAAAGAAAAAATATTTTAGTAGTAGAAGAAGAAGAAGGACGAGGAGCAGGAGCAGGAGGAGGAGGAGGGGGAGGAGGAGCAGGAGCAGGAGCAGGAGGAGGGGGAGGAGTGAAGTTCTGGTGAGAGACAAGCAATTATTTTGAATTTGCCAGAGGGGTTGGGAAAGCAAAGGAGTGGAGGGGGGAGGGAAGGAAAGGAGGAGAGGGGCAATTCAAGGGAATAGAGTCGAGAGATGGCGAGATAGAAAAAGTAAAAAACATTGAGCAGGAGCAAAAGGGACACAGGAACGCGAAAGAGCAAGAAGCCCAGTACGAGTGGACGACCCCGAAAGAGGAAAACATAGCACTTTATGGTAAATAGATATGCGACACTTTCCTCCCCTCTATCCACATCCATATATTTTTATGCTTCGAATTCACTTTCCGCGCCTCGGGTGGTAACAGCAGCAGCAGCAGCAACAACAACACCAACAACAACAACAACAACAACAACAACAACAACAACAACAACAACAACAACAACAACAACAACAACAACAACAACAACAACAGCAACAACAGCAAGGATGAAAAGGTCTAGGAGTGAGAGTGGAGCGAACGAGACTCACCTCACGTGACGACCAGCAGCGAGAACCGCAAGAGCAGCAACAGCGAGGGAAAAGGAAACAGTAACAGATTAGCCGAAAGCAGGAAAAAACGAAAGAAGAATTAGTGACACCACTTTCGATACTCGCTAATCCACCTCCTATTCCTCCTCCTCCTTGGCAAAGCAAAGCGAAATATGTGGCTCTATTTAATCGCGTGGATTTATTTTCATCTTTTGGAGTTTTCTATTTTTCCTCTGTCGTGTTGCTTTGTTCTTCTATTTGGGGATGCTCTTTTTTCAAGTTTATCTTTCTCTGTATCTGCATGCGCATGATGGGATCGCCCTCTCTCCTCTCCTCCCTTCCCTTCTCATCTGTCACTCTTGCTTTGACTGTGTGTGCGTGTGTGTGTCTGTGACCACATCCGCGTGTGTGTGAGTCTGTGCAACCGTCAGGTCAAGTGCAGATGGGATGCCCTTTCTCCCTCCTTCCCGTCTGCCCCGTCATTTGTCATTCCGTCCCTCCCTCCATCCCTCCTTCTCTTATTTCTTCCCTCATCCTCCCCTCTCCCCCCTCAGTCTCCTTTCTACTTCCCACCGTTGGGCTGTATTGGTTGCGAGTCACCCTTAAATGGTGTGCGAGTCTTCTCCTTTCCCTTCCATTCCATCCCTTGTGCCCCCTCTTCCTCCCAACCCCCCTCTCTTTCTATCTTTCTCTCTCTCCCTCCCCGACTCAACTTTCCCTCCTCTGTTGTTGCTCTCACATTCCCACCTGCATGCACTCCCCTCCCTCCCTCCCTCCCTTTTCCGATGACTGAACCCTCTAATGCATGTCTGTATAAAACATCTATGTATCTATCACAAAGAAATCTTCTCTCTTCCCTCCCTCCCTCCCTCCCTCCCTCCCTCCCTTTTTAAGCCCCCCCCCCATCCCCTCCCAAAGAAGTTGAAGGGAAAAGGAGGGAAAAGGGAGGGAGACAAGACGCGCGTACGCTTACAGACCCCCTGTAATGGGAAGTCTCAAGTGGTCGGCTTCGGCAATCTCGGCCCACTTACTGGAGCTGAATTTCTTCTTGACGGCGTTGAGGAGGCGTTTGCTTTGCGTCTGGGTCGTCTCGTGGATCCAGCGAGAGAGGAGGGTGGCGCATGGCAGGACGTCGGCTTCCGTGTAGCCGGAGTAGGCGATAAGGGACGGGGTCTGGAGGTAGGGAGGTAGGGAGGGAGGGAGGGAGGAGGGAGGGTGGAGTGAGAACAAGTGGTGGTGTGCCATCTAAAAGGACTCTCTCAAACTCGCTCCTGTCCCCCTGCCTTCTCTCCCTCCCCCCCTCCCTCCCTCCCTCCCTTCTTCTACTCACCCAGGCGTCGAGGGTCTCGTTGCGTTTGGCCAGGTACACGGCGGCGGCGGCCACCAGCGACGGCCGCCACTGGAGCATCTCGTGCTCCTGGGAAAAGGGGAGGGAGGGAGGGAAGGTGAGCATGCGGAAAGGCTGTTTCTCTCCCCTCTCTTGTCGACTCGACCCATTCCAACACCCTATGCACGCTCCAAGGCACACCCCTCCCCCCCTCCCTCCCTCCCTCCCTCCCTCCCTCCCTCCCTCCCTGCCTGCAAGGCGCGCTCGGCGTAGTAGAACGCGCGGGGAGAACACAGGTGGCCGCCCTCTCCTATCTTGAGGAAGCGAAGAAGGAATGCGTGCATGGTGGGCATGGACACACGGAAGCCGAAGTGCTTCAGAATCTTTTGCTCCATCTTCAAGACCTCCTCTGGAAGGGGAGGGAGGGAGGGAGGGAGGGAGGGAGGGAGGGAGAAAGGGGGGTGAGGGGGGTGGTTTTGGGTTTTGAACAGAACAGATGGAGAAGCGACAGACAGGCAAGCGTCAGGCCATATGATGAGCAAGGGAACGGAGTGAGGGAGGGAGGGAGGATTTCAGGGAGGGAGGGAGGGAGGGAGGACGTACCGCGGGTGTAGGCGTTGTCGGTGATGTACACACAATCGCGGACCTCGGGGGGGTAGATCTCTTCGTACTTGCAGGCGATGAGGAGTGCAGTGACTCCCACGAGCTGCAAGCGCGTCCGAGAGACAGCGTTCTCCATGCAGTACCTGAGAGGGGGGGAGGGGGGGAGGGAGGGAAGGAGGGAGGAAGGGGGAGTGTCATGTCGAACGCATGGTTGCGGAGAGTGTTTTGTGCTCGCTTTCTCTGCCTCTCTCTCTGTCTCTCTCTGTCTCGATGTTTCTCGTGCTCTAACTTCCTCCCTCTGGCGGCGCTTGCACGACACGGAACGAACAAGGGGAGGGAGGGAGGGAGGGAGGGAGGGAGGGAGGGAGGAAGGGACGGACGGACGGACGGACGGACGCACCGGTCAATGAGCTGCACGGCCAAGTAGAGAGTAGGGGGCACCAGCTTAAACTTCATGTGCACCTCCACGATCCAGTCCACCAGGATGGCCCGCATTTTGGCGTTGATTTCCTTCTGCGAAGACATGTAGGGCCGGGCCGCCCATTTGGTCTGGAATGAAGGGGGGGGAGGGAAGCAGGGAGGGAGGGGAGGGGAGGGAGGGAAAGCAAGTCAACTTCGTCACACCGAGTAAAAACGAAGACACACACATGCCGACTTCCTTCCCTCCCTTCTTTCCCTCCCTTCTTTCCCTCCCTTCCTTACCTCACCCGCCTTGAGGTACAAGTGAATATCCTCCACGTAGTCAAGGACATGTGCCACGTCCTCTTTGTCCTTCCGATCTACCGGGTGCAAGGCCCTCATCGGCGGCAATTTCACCAGTTCTGCCCCTCCTCCCCCTCCCCTTGGCCCTGTTTTTCTTTGCTTCTTCTCCGCCGCCCCCGTGCTGCCTGACTCGGATATTCCTGCGGCTGCTGCTGCTGAGGAAGAGGAGGAAGAGGAAGAGGAGGAGGAGGAGGCCTTCCGTTTAACCGCCCCTCCTCCAATGCTTACGGCCGCGGCAGATGGTCGCTGTTCGATGACTTGGACCTCCTCATCACTCGCGCCTTCCTCCTCCTCATCTCGTTGTATCTCGGCCTCTACGTCTCCTTCCTCCTCGTCCTCGTCCTCGTCCTCCTCGTCCTCACCGTCGGCCTCATCTGCTCGTTCTTCCGAGCACTCCAACCCCAAATCCTCCTCTTCTTCTTCCTCCTCTTCCTCCTCCACGATGGCAGCTGCCCCCTCCTTCGACGCTGCTGCTGCTGCTGCTGCTGCTGCCCGTGCAGCTCTCGCCCGTGCTACCGGACCGGCAGCGCCACTGGAGGTAGAAGCACTCGCCTTCTTCACTAAGCCACTACTCCCGCCGCCCTGGGGTGTGAGAGGAAAGGGGATGAGAAAAGGACATGAGACGAGGGTAGGGGAAAGGGGAGGGAGGAAAAGGGAGGCAACCGCAGAACCAGACATGACATACACACGACGTACCACTCCTCCTTGTGAGCCCGCCTTGTTGCTCAGGTCACCCAGCACCGCCCGCCCCGAACGCAGGGTCATGCGTCGCTTTCCGTTTTTGGTCTTGCCCGCTGCGCCTCCCCCGCCGCCGCCTCCCTTGACAGTCACCTTGGCCATGCCTCCCCCTACCCCATCCGCATCTACGCCGGCGGCATTGTGCTGCATTAGTGCTTGCTGCCTGCCGGTCTGTGGGTGAGTGTGTCGTGTGAAAGGTGAGGGTGAGTGGGAGTGGTCAAGTTTTTGTGTAAATGTGCGCATTTAGGCGTCCTGGTTCTCTCTGGTCTGTATTCGTGTCCGTGAGGGCGGATGCTCATCACATGCCTACCCCTCTTTGGCGCGCAAGCCTCCTCAAAACAACCATCGGTGAGTTTTACGAGGACAGCTGGGTGACAAATCGCCACAAGGGCAGCATCAACAGCAGCGCAGAAAACGCCCATGAAGAAGGCGGCAACAACGCATGAGGGGGAGGAGAGAAGAGATCCTGCCCCCCACAATGGCAGGCCACCTCCAGTGTTCCTTAAGTGCCATCCCGCGCCCAGCCGTACGAATTGCAGGCAGCAGCAAAAGCACATCCCCGATATCACAATAACCAAGACACACAGATGAAAACGACAGGCGTGTCTGTGAAAAGACGGCTCGAGCAGGGACGGTACAGGTTCGCATAGTTAAGGGAGACAAGAAGGGGAAGGAATGACATGCTTGCCCCTCTCCGCGCCTCTTTGCTTGGCGCTCGCCAAATCGTATTGATTTTTCCCGCTTGTGCCGTTTAAGGCAAAATCAACGCAAATTAAGCAGGGAAAGCATGCACAAGATATTCGTATAAAGTGTGCTTTTTTCCTCTATACACGTGGAGAGATGCGGTCGTCCAGGTGGGGGACAAGGTGCTTCATCCCGAAGACACCGAAGGAAGGCTTTTATGAAGAAGCTTCGTGATGTCACGAAATAGCCGCGCCTTTTTCACCTATGGTGTTCACGCTCTCGCCATGCAACATTTTTTACAACTTACAGCCACGAAGACAACATTTGTAAATGCTGAGTTGGTCGACACTCAACAGTTACAAGCATGCCGCACAGCAGCCGATAGAGAGAATGAGAAAAGGTCTTGGTGGCCAGTTTTTGGAGGGGACAGGGAGGCACATGAGAGGTGGATTGGAAAAAGGGAGCCAGCCAAATCTCGCTATCCGTTCCATTCCCTGCCATCCATGCATCTTCTCTTTTCCCCCTTGCCAATGTCTCAATCCCCTCTCTTCAAATCTGTGTACATATTGCCGAGCATTCGCTCCCCAGAGTGTGTTTTCCCAACCATCCTCTCCTGGAATGCCGAAGATAGAGAAGCAACACTACAAAATGTAGTGTGATGTTTCTTTGTGTGCAAGTCTAGGAATGCTGTATATTACGGACTTTTCCCATTTTCTATTTTGAAGGTCGGGTGGCGGGAGATTTTGAGTAGGATTCATTGGCGTAGGTGTTCGTGCCAGGAACATGTATGGGCTTCACATGTAGAGGCATAGTTTAGTGTGGCCATAATGGCTTATGGTGCGAAGTCCGCACATAATTTTATTTTTCGAGGCCGTGGCACAAGAGGAAGGATAAAAAAGGCTCTGGGCCGGGAAGTCTTTTCATCAAGGCGACATTTACCTGTTGTGAAAAGAGACAAACCATGTGCTGCCGAGGCCATGCTGTTACTTTCCCCATAGATGCATAGTTAAGGCACCTCCTATACTTCTTCTTGACGTGCTTTGCCCTGGACCATGCTTACTTCAAAGAAAAAACACAAGAGGTCTTTCGCGTCATCATCGGAATCTTCTCCCCGGACATTTCACTTCGCCACGCCGCCCCCCTTAGCTTTTTTGTTCTCCTTCATTTTACGTGCTCCCAACCGACAGTTCAAAGAACTGGAAAGGCAAAGCTCGCGAGTGTGGTGTGCCGACGAGCAGGGGGGCATGTTTGTGGCCGATACGACACACACCGCTGCTGCCAGCGCCCAACAACGCGTTATTCGAATGGTAATGCAGAAGGCGACAATCGAGCCGAGGGGCCGGCCATACTACTATACTATGTATTCCACCGGGACCTCATTAGACATACACTCACGCCCCCTTAGCCATAATTGCAGGCAATCGAGATTATTGAGCAGCGTGACTCCAGGTAAACCACTGTGCGGGGACCCACCTGCTGGCTCCTGCTACTTCCCGCGCTTTGCAGTCCCACGCCCCGGGCCTTGATCCACCTGAACGAGGCAGAACAAGAGCGGAATATGACGAGACCGCCACCAGGAGGAGATCTACCTACCGCAGCAGGTGCAGCAACAGCAACCAGAAGAAGGAGAAGGACGGTCCAATACCAGACAGCCACCCTGCTAGTCATTTCCCTCCTCTTCGCCTCCACCCCCACCACTGAAGGAGGCCTCCTAACTCGCCTACGCCTGCGTCGTGGCAGTAGTTGCAGCAGTAGTAGTAGCAGCAGCAGCAGCAGCAGCAGCAGCAGGAAGAAAATATTGCGATCCTCCACCACTCCTCCTTCTTCGTCGCACCCCCTCCCCTCATTGCTCCCCGTCCCCTTTGTCCTCCATCCTTCCTCTCCTCTCGGCCCGGGGGTGGCCCGCACGCAGGAGGACGGACATCGAAGCCTGGCGTCGGCTTTCGAGGTATACATAAATGTGGTGAAATGAGTGATTTTTGTGTGTTCATGATTTTTCTCCTACCCCCTACATTTTTTTAAACCTTATTTACCCCTTCCCCTTCCCATTTCCCCCTCCCTTACCTCTTTCTTTGCAGTCTCTCGCCAAGCGCCGTATCCCCTCAGCATTCGACCAGCTCATCGACGAGGTCGAGTCGTGCATGGATGCTCTGGTGGTGTCGCTGGAGAGACGGAAGAAGGGGGGCCAGAAGGCCTGGGAGGGATGGAAGGAGGGGTGGAGGGAGGGATGGAGGGAGGGGATGGGGATGGTGGAGGGCAGGGTGCAGGAGGTGAGGGAAAGATGGAGGGAGGGCATACATGCAGCGGTAGCCACGGTGGAGGGAATGAGGGAGGGAGTGAGGGATAGGCAGCAGTCTTGGGAGGGGTGGAGGGAGGGGGTAAATTCCAAGGCCTGCGCCTGGGCTGGCCGTTACATTGACTTGGCACAGGCGGGGGGAGAGGACGAGGTGGAGGAAGGAGAGGATGGGATGGAGGGAGGGATGCAGGAGGGGGAGCACGGGAAGGGGGGAAAGGTGCGGGTGTTGTCGTCGCTTTTGGTGGGGAAGAGGCGAAGGAGCCTTGGGGCAGCATCGAGCAACGAGATGAAGAGAGCGAAGGCGGCGAAAAATGAGTTCAGGAAGAAAGAGGGAGGGGGGGAGGGAGCACTGAGGCTGATGAGGGGAGATCCGTTGGTGATTGACTCTTGGAATGAGCGCGCGTTGAGGCATGTGCTGCACCTGGGAGAGGAGATGGAGGTAGGGAATGAGGGAGGGACGGAGAGAGGGAGGGAAGGAGGGAAAATATAGAAAAGATTTCGGCATACGCTTTCTCGTCTGATTCTCCCGTATGACACGTAATTCCCTCTCCCCCTCCCTCCCCCCCTCCCTACGTCAGGGTTGGGAGCACGTCACAACTTCGGAGAACGTGTGTGTCTACCGCAAGTACCTTCCGACCTCTTCCTCCCCTCCCTCCTCCTCCTCCCCCTCGGCCACCGCCACCACCTTCTGCTCCTCTGCCGGCTGTTGCATGATAGACGAGCATGGCATCCTGACCTCCCCCTCCTCCTCCCTATCCACCTTACCCCCTTCCTCCACTCCCGCCGTGTGGAAGGAGGAGGGCGGGGGGAGGTTTGCTTGCGTGAAGGCTGTGGGCGTGGTGGACGCCCCGGTGAAGCGAGTCTTCGAGCTCTTCATGGACAACACGAGGGTGGCCGAGTACAACGAGCACTGCCGGTACGCAGAAAGGGAGGGAGGAAGGGCGGCTGTTCGCGTGGCGTGCTATGCGTTACTCAACCCCCTGTTGGTCCTTTTTCCTTCTTTCCCTCCTTCCCTCCCCATCACAGCGAGATCGAGGATATTGACACCTTGTCGGCCAATACCAAAGTCACCTGGTCGGCCTCTGGGCGCTACGGGCCTTTTAAAGCAAGGTATGCCCTCCCCTCCCTCCCTCCCTCCCTCCCTCCCTCACATACCACTTCACTAACTCTTTTTCCCCTCCCCCCCTCCCTCCCTCACTCCCTCCCCCCCTCCCTCCCTTCCCGGGCCCTCTGGAACGCTGGTCCGTACCGGCAACAGGGGGGCGGGAGGTTT
>Ga0160419_101125_pt1 | contig 12115 bp, 15 predicted proteins | sample CelAP2metagpilot_2_FD_108196 | JGI IMG/M metagenome (GOLD analysis project Ga0160419, IMG submission 108196) | Phycosphere-associated microbial communities from Cellana algal ponds in Kailua-Kona, Hawaii, USA - Cellana AP2-4-25 metagenome pilot ... | reverse complement strand
GTAGCGGAGTCCAGAGGAGGAGGAGGAGGAGGAGGAGGAGGATGAAGATTTGGCAGCGGCCGGTGCTTTGGCTTTCTTGTTGGTCGAGGAGGGCGAGGGGGATGAGGACGCAGCACTGGCATTGGTATTTTTTGTGCCAGCGCCCGGAGTAATGACCCCGCGAACGCTTACCTTACGCTTGGGAGGCATGAGGAAGTTTGTCAAGGGAGGGAAAAAGACGAGGGGCTTGGTAGTGAGAAATGCTGCGAAAGTGCTACTCCTACTGATGCTGCTCCAGCTGACGGTGATCCGAGTAGCACGCGCGGTGACAACCAAAGATGGAGAGCCAAGAATATTTGATACTAGGTCGACAACCAGGATAACAAGAAGAAGGACGAGGAGTTGTAGCGCGGACGTGGGGCGATGAGGCGGACGTAGAGGAGGAGAATGAAGGCAGCTTATGGTAATCAAATGATGAAGGAGACCCGGAGCAGGAGAAGCCGGGAATTCTGATATTTTTGCCCTTCACAAGATACCTTGTGTGTGACTGTGACTCTGCCTGGGTGGGCGGGTGTACAGGGCGTCGTAAATCAACCTAGGTGTGAGGGCGTAGTCGTCGTCCGAAAGAGGCATCTCGGCGGCAGTAGGTGCGAAGGCTCGAGACTACTCTGCGTGGAGAGCTGCCCTCCGCCATCCAACAGGGCAAGGTCAACATCTCCTGTCCCTCTCTCGCTTTGACTGCATGACGCACCCACTCATACAGGCCTTTACCCATTCCCCACCCAGACAAAGGCACACCGCATTTACTGTGTAGACAATTGTTAAATTTGTCTAGCATGTCTCACCAGGGCCTTTGGGTTTGCTTCTGGTCGGTGGCTCACCTCCAGCCTCACGGGGAGCGACCTCAGAAGCAAGCAAGACACGCAAGTGTATCTAGTCTTTGGCAATTAGTACATTGCACCTCACCCACTCCCTTTCCTCACGTCCACTCTTCTTAAATCACAGGATGGGTGGTCGACGCATCCTCTTGGCCCTTGCGGCCATCCCCGCCGTAGCAGGTATGTAACACGAGAAGAGGAGGAGGAGAGGAGGCAGGGAGGGAGGGAGGAGAGCAACAGCACGTATGGGTAGGAGGGATAGACCGACGTATATGCTGTGCACGCTTAGCTCGTGGGGGGACTCTGATAGCTACTATCGCATGCGTTTAGGCACGATGCTTAAGAGTTTAGGTCCATTCTGTCTCGTAACCACGGGTTGGATGCTGGATTGGACGCTTGAGGAGGAAGAGGACCTGGTGGCGCTGTACGTTAGCGCGTCCTCATTTCCCAGCCTACAACCACCGCCGCGGTCCCAACAGAGAGCATGCTCTTACTTTTGGTCTCGAGGGACAATCATGTCGCCAGGTCTCTCTCTCCTCATCTGTCTTACCCCTGATCTAATCCACCCTTCCTTGCTTTCCCTCCCTTCGAACCAGGCTTCATGCTCTCTGGCGGCTTCAAGGGACAACAATCTCACTCCCTCGTCCGTCCTACCAGCACCGCCCAACGCTCCGGTGCGGGGTCCCTGACCATGCGTCTCTTCGATCACAAGCGTCGTGAGATTAAGTTCATCGAAGATATCACAGGTGCTCCTGCCCCAGGGGAGGAAGGGCACAAGGAGCCGAACCTGACCAACCTCCGTCCGTTCCCCGGAAACTACCCCAAGCGCCACCGAAAGGGCCGCGGGCATGCTGGAGGCGGGGGTGGGAGCAGTGGATATGGAATGCGTGGTCAGAACTCCCGGGGTGGGGTTCGCCCGGGGTTTGAGGGAGGGCAGACGACGCAGTATCGACGTTCGCCCAAATGGCCGGGGCGTCCCATGGGCCCGGGTCATACCCGTACGAGGTATGCACTGGTGAAGTTGGAGCATTTGAACGAGGCGGCGGAGCTGTTCCCAACGCGCACGATCATCGACCCTGGCTTTTTGCTGGATCAGTTCGTGGTGTCCAAGCAGAAGCTCGAGCTGTTCAAGGTGGTTGGGGGCGACATCCCTCTCACGCGGCCTTTGACGGTGTTGGCGCACGGTTTCACGGCCTCGGCGGCGGCGGCGATTGAAGCGGCGGGGGGAAAGTGCGTGCTCTTGTCGCCTACGACGAATGAGGTGGTGGAGATGGAGGGGGTGGACGTGGAGGGGATCTTGGCGTTGCTTGATAAAGAGGAGGCGATCACTGAGCAGGAGGAGGCCGAGGGAAAATATGTGGATATCCCCCGTCCGGGAGGAGCACGGGAGAGGATCCGCGCGGAGATCAGGCAGGAGGACAAGGAGGCGTATGCCCGGCTAGCCAATGCGTAAATGAAGAAGGGAGGGAGGGAGGGAGGGAGGTAGAGAGTTTCAACTCTGTCGCTCTATACATACGAGGAAGAAAAAGTCAAAGGATGAAGACACATTTAGAGGGAAGCGGCGGCGGGTGCATTCCAAGGGAGAGTGAGGAGGAGGAAGGTTCTGTTGACGTATTCACAGGGTAAGTCTTTTCCCTCTCTGTGGAGGAAATAAGGTCATCATGAATTACTTTTGGGGCACTTCGTCCTCTTGGGCGGGCAGGGATGAGCTCGAATTACACGAGCGTCATACGAAAGAAGACAGAAGGCAGAAGAAGACGAAGGAGAACGCGCTATAGGCGGGTAAGGGAAGTGCATCTGTTCGCAGCAAGCACAAAACCTGCGCCATTACTTTGATGATACATCCCTCGCTCATCTCCTCGTCTGCTCGACAGAAATCAAGCACGCAGTCCTTTTCTTCAGGCAAGGAGCACATTTAAAACACATGAGGCATCACCCATCAAGAAAAACACAACGTGTGTGTGTGTGTGACGCGCATTGCTGCTTTTCGCTCTAACGAGTCCTATGTTGTTTCTGTTTTGATGCTTTAACTATTCTCCAATCTCTCCCTCCAAACTGCTACACCTCCTTCCTCCCCTCCCTCCTTACCCCCCTCGCTCTCCCTACAATAAGATCCCTACGAACTTCCTCCTCCGCCCTTCCAGATACCTCCTCACCCATCCCTTTCCATCCTCCCCACCTCCCTTCCTCCCTCTCTCCCGTTCCCCCTCCTGGCCCTCCCAGCACACCTTCTCCTCCAGCGAGGGAAATATACCATCAGCCGCGTACTTCCCTCTCAAATACAAATATTCTCTCCAATCATACAGCGGGAAGCCACTCCAAAACATCCTCTTGTCGTAAAAATTCATCGCACACAACCCCTTCCTCCCTCCCTTCCTCCCCAGCCACCCCTCCACCCTCCTCGTGTGTCCTTCGGCAGCCCCGTGCGTCAATCGACCATGGATTAAGACAGAGAGAAATAACGTGTGAATGTGACCCTGCGGCGCGAAAGGCTGACGAACGGCAGCACCCCGGATAGGGAGGAGGTAGAGGGGGGCGGGGGGAGGGAGAGGGAGGGTGGTGTGGAGGAAGGGGAGGAATGAAGCGGCATGGGAGAGGGGGAGGGAGGGAGCGAGGAGGAGGAGGCGGGAAGAAAGGAGGTCGGGGGTGGCGGCGTGGAGAAGAGAGAAGAGGGAGGAGGAGGTAAAGAGCCAACGCCAACAGAAGCGGGAGAAAAGGGAGCGAGAGGCAAGGGGAAACAGCCAGCCCTGCAGGAAGGGAATCGTGGCGATGGAGGCAGCTGCAGACTGCGAAGCAAAGCCGGGAGGAAGGGGGGAAGGGAGGGAAGGAGGGAAGGTGAGAATGACGTTGAATGAAGACAACGCGATTGCTTCCCAAAAAACACCATGGAGCCAACTCTTCCCTTCCTCCCTCCCTCTCTTCATCCCAATTCTTCCCTCCTTCCCTCTCTCCACCAACATATCATGACATAACGCTCACCTGGGCGAACCAAAACACTCCCCTGTCAAAGCGGAACAAATAATCTTCAAGGTCCATCCTCTCCACATAGGAGTCTGCACCCGCTTTTCCCAAAAGCGCGTGGATGTCATTTACGTGCTCCGAGTAAAACAAATCAGAAGGAGAACGCCCCCCGGTGTACAAGGGAGGGAGGGAGGGCGGGAAGGAAGGTGAGGGGAGGAGGTTGCCGCCTTCGTTCAGCTTGGCGCCTTCGGAGAAGGAGTGGGAGCGGGTCCCGACTTGTTCTTCTTCCGCTGTTACTGCTGTTGCTAGTGGGACTTCGGAAAAATCATAGATGGCCTCAGCGGTCAACTGCAAAGACAGGTGAGAGGGAGGGAGGGAGGGAGGGATGGAGGAAACAGCGAATCGATGAATACACTGCTGTCTTTCGTGCAGCATTCCCTCCCTCCCTCCCTCCCTCTCTCCCTCCCTTTTCACCCACCTGTGTTGCTGGGGCCACCTCTCCCACCTTCTTCCCCTTCTCCCGAAATAGCACCGCGTCCACAAAGTCAGGCCTTCCTCCCCCTCCTTCGGCCCCTCCCTGAGGAGAAAGAGGAGGGGTAGGGTAGTGACAGGCATGCTTGAGGGCAGAGAGACCCTCCTCGACTGAGGCTTGACGGGTGTAGGTAATTCGAACGGTGGGTGCTGAGGGAGGGGAGGAGGGAAAGAAGGAAGGATAAATGGAAGACAAAAGTTACTTGTTTTGTTCATCTTTCACTCTTCCTCTCTCCCTCCCTTCACTTCTTTTTGCACTCTACGACCATCGATGCCACCAGGGCCAGGGTCCCTTGTGACTCGGCTGTTAAATCAAATTAAACAATGCTGCAATGCTGCATAGGCTCTCTCTTTCTCTCATCCTCCTGCCCTCTTTCCTTCCCTTCTTCCCTCGCCTCCTCCCTGTTTGTAACCTCACCGGCTTCTTCACACTCCACTCCTACCAACGCTACCAAGCCTAAGGTCCCTTGTGACCCTGCCATCGAATTGAACAATTCTGCATTGTCTTTCTTGGAGCATGTAACCACACTTCCATTCCCCAAAACAACGGTCAGGTAGTTGCAGCTGTCGTGGAACGAACCGTGGCGGTGCGAGCTGCTCGAGGCGGCGGAGCCTGACACCTGGAAGGGAGCAATAAGAGAGAAGAATAAGCAAGACGGGGAAGGAGGCAATGGGGGAGAAGAGCAAGAGAGAGGAGGAGCATGGTCGAAAGTCTCTTTTGTCTACTCACCGCTCCTCCCACAGTTGCCTTTCTAAAGGGTGCCACCACCTTAGGAACCAAACCGTATTCCCTCGCAGTCCTCACGAGGGCCTCCATCGTAACCCCAGCCTCAGCATGAATGATCCTTCTCTCACGGTCTACCCGCACAACGTGATCATGCCCAGCCAACGATAAAAGCGTCGCGTTCCTCTTATAATCCTTTTCAGTGAGGTGATAGGACGATCCGTGCCTCCGAGGGGCGAGTGAGAGGGGGAGATGCCGCTGACTGGTGACTTCCTTGACTTGCGCAGCAAGGTCTTCGACTCTAGCCCACGAAGCGGCCTCGGGCGATAAGCCCATTGAGGCATGGGTAAGATTGGGAAGAAGGGAGGAGAGAAGGAAGAAGAGAGAAGCGGAAAGTAGGAAGGGGAAGATGGGCCTTCTTCTTCTTGGTCTTAGGTTGGCATCCGCCATGGCTGGAGCAGTACTAGCAGCACGAGGAGGGAAGGTCGTCGTTTGTCTCTTTGGGGGGAGGCTGCCTATGTGTGAGAGGCTCAACTGTGGAGGTGTTGTGTGTGGGCATGAGAATGGGAGCCACGAGCGCAGGTCGATGTGGCAAAATGCATCCCGATGTCTGCCGCTCCCTGCTAGGGGTAAATGAGGAGGGGCAAGGTGTGTCTGCGTTTGTTGACGCAAAGACTACGGCAGGCCGCACGCTTCCATTTTGGCGAGTGTGTTGCCGTTTTGGAAAGCCATGTTTTGCGTTTCACTCACACCCTTACCCACGCACATGCACATACAACCACCATAGCCACGGGTAGGAGGAGGAGCGACGCATGCCTATGGGGCCTGGCCGAGCGGGGAAGTGCTTATTATATATATAATTTCATCCCCGGTGAATAGAAGAAATGAGACCTTGGTCATTATCACATCATCGCCTCGCCTCCCTCAGCCCGCTCCCTTTGCGCCTTCACCTGCTGTTCCTGGCTTGGCTCCTCTTCTTCACCATCGGTCCCACCAGGATTACTAGCGTGTTGAGTGCTCCTTCGGGCCTGCCCAGTCCCGCTGCCCTCTACTCCACGACACGATCTATACGCAGCAAAACCTCCCCACCCTCCCCACCCCCACCGCAGCTGTTGCACCAACGGGGTGGAGCCTTCCCCCCCGCCCCCTCCTCCTCCTCTTCACCCGCTTCCATTCCTGTTCAAAATGATGAAACCCTCTCCTCAGTCACGCTTCTACGTCCTTCTCCTCCCTACCTCCTAAAAACCGTCCTCGTCAGCGCAATCCTCCTCGCTGCCTATCCCTGCCTGACTCCTTCCCTTTTTCCCTCTTCCTCCTCCTCTCCCTCCCCTAAGCATCAACGAGGCGTTATACCTCTCCTATCTCTTCTCCTCACTATCACGGCCAATATGCTCTTTTTCCTCTTCCAACGTTGGTCCTTGGCGTTCAATGTCTGGGTAAATTACAAGCAGACTGCAATACCCGCCGAGGCAACCATGGCCGTCGTGGTAACTAAGCCACATGGTGAAAAGGGCCTGGTGGAAACCAAGCTGGAGGAAGAAGAAGAAGAGGAGAAGAAGTGGGAAGAGATGGAGTTGAAGAAGAGCAACGGAAAGGGGAAGAAGAAGAGGAAGGGTAAGACAGGAAAAGTAATGGCGAAGGAGAAGTCCAAGCAGCAGCAGCAACAGGAGCAGCAGGAGCAGCAAGAGCTGCAGCAGCAGCAGCGTCGACGTCGCCTGACCTTTATAAACCAACATCGCACCTATGTCCTGTCCTCCTCCTCCCTTTCCTCCTCCTCCGCCCTTTCGTCCACGTCTTCTTCCCCTGCCCCCGCGGCCTTCCACCCCCGCCGTCCTTCTACCCATCTCCTCCTCCTCCCCTCCCTCCTCTCCTCCCTCCCTCCCGTCGGCCCCTACACCGGCACTCACGGCCACAAACGCGCCGCATGCGCCCTCCGGCAATATGGGCCAAATGCTTTGGATGTCTCCATCCCCCCACTGCTTACCTTGTTAGTGAACGAGGCCCTCTCCCCCGTTACGGTATTAAAGCTCCTCGACCTCATTCTTTCAGCTGCTGACCATGGACCCCCTTCCGTCCTCCTCATGTCTGCTTTTCAATTCATTGCATTTCGCTACCGGTGCGCCAGCACCGTGAGGGCGAATTTGAGGAAGCTTAGGGAGGAGGTCGTGAAAGAGGAGGAAAAGGGGGGGGAAGCTGGAGAGGGAGGGCCGAGGGGGAGGATGAGGGTCTGGAGGGAAGGGGGGTGGGTGAGTGTCACGGCCAAGCAGTTGGTTCCCGGGGACGTGCTTGAGATGAGAGGGGATGAGGAGGAAGGAAGGATGGAAGAAGGGAGGGAGGGAGGGAGGAAGGGGGGGAAGAAGGGAAGGATCAGGAGGGAGGTGCCGGCTGACTTGTTAATTATGCAGGGACAGATTGTGGTCGATGAAGCCATTTTGACAGGGGAATCGCTCCCTCAGCTCAAGACCCCTCCGTCTGTAGGAAAGAGAGGGAGGAAATTTGGAATGGGGAAGGCAGTTGGCGGCGGAACCCCAGGAGAGCGGGAGGGAGGAAAGGAGGAGGAGGAGGACGAGGAGGAGGAGGGGGAGGAGGAGGGGGAGTACCTGGACATGGAGGGAAAGCACCGTCCCCATATTCTCTTCAGCGGCACTCGCGTGCTACGGATAGAGGGGCAGAGGCTCGTGGCCCGGGTGTTGCGCACGGGGTATTTCTCCACCCAGGGCGAGCTGTTGCGGATGATCGATTTCAGACAGCACGCTCAGGTCGACATTGACTCTCCTGATACCTTGAAGTTGTTCGCGGGCCTGGGCCTCGTCGCAGTCGCAGCAGCAGCAGGGGTTATCTGGAAGGGGTCGGGCGAACTACACACGCAAGTGTTACAGAAGCTTCAGCAGCAGCAGGAGGAGGAGGAGGAGGAAAAGGAGGGAGGGGAGGAGGGAGGGGTGGGGTTGCCAGTGCCAACCATATCGAACGAGGGAGGAAAGGAGGAAGGACAGAGGGAACTTACCCCCGAGCTCCTCCTTCTCCGGGCCACACGGCTGCTGGCCAGGGGCATTCCGTTTTGGTTGTTGGACATGCTCTCGGACACAGTATCAGGCGCGGTGAATATCCTTGCTTCCGGTAAAGCTCAGATGCTGTGCACTGAGCCTTTCCGCATTCCCCTTGCCGGTTCGGTGAATACGTGCATCTTTGATAAGACGGGTACTCTGACCACAGAGCACCTTACTCTTCGAGGGGTCGTCGTCCCTCCCTCCCTCCCGCTTTCGGATGGTGACCTCCATTTTTCCGCTTCGTCTTCCTCCTCGTCCTTGTCTGCGGTCCTCCTCTCCCCCCCTTCCCTCGCTCCCCTGCGCACACAACAAATCCTGGCCGCGTGTCATTCCCTCGTGGAAGTCGAAGGACAGCTGATGGGGGATAGTCTCGAATTAAGCGCCTTGAGAGGGAATGGGGGAGGGTGGACATACGATGGAAGGAAGGGGGTAGTGTCTCGCCTGACGTTGAGAGGGGAGGGCGGGAAGAGGGGGGAGAAGGAGGGCGGGAAGGAGGGAGGGAATGTGACGGAGTCGCTGGTGATTGAAAAGAGGTTCCCGTTCTCAGCGGCCTTGCAGAGGATGAGTGTCGTGGTCCGGGAGGAGGGGGGAGGGAGGGAGGGAGGGAGGGAGGAAGGGAGGGAGGGTGGTATTGGTGAAGGGGTCGCCGGAAGCGATGAAACCCTTGTTCATGCCTGCTTCCCTCCCGCCTTCGTACGAGTCCTCTTACCAACACCTCGCCATTGAAGGCACGCGGGTCCTAGCGCTGGGCTACAAGGAAGAAGAAGGAAGGAAAGAGGAGGAGGAGGAGGAGGAGGAGGAAGGAGAGAGGGAGGGGGTTGAGAGTGGGTTGATTTTTGCGGGATTTGCGGCGTTTCGCACTGTTTTAAGGGCGGACTCGAGGGATGTGATCAATGACTTGACAAAGGGTAACATGTCGTTGTGTGTACTGAGCGGTGACAGTCTGTTGACGAGCTTGGCAGTCGCGCGAGAGGTGGGGATAGTTGAGGAGGAGGGAGGAAAGGAGGAGGTGGGAAGAAAAGGAAAGAAGAGGAAGAGGACGATAGTGTTGGAAGAAGAGCAGGAGGAGAAAAAAGAGACGGTGGAAGGCAGTATGACGGCCAAGAGAAGAAAAAAGGGAAAGAAAAACAAGAGCTGCCTTGCGTGGTTCTTGGCTCCGTCCCCCCCTTCCTCCTCCTCCTCTTCTTCCTCCTCCTCCTCCTCCTCCTCCTCCTCCTCCTCCTCCTCTCCTCCTTCTTCTTATCTCTTTGATCCGCCCAACAGACGCCGGATTGTGGCCTATAGTCCGGCCTCCCTCCCTCGCCTCGCCCTGAAGTACAACCTTTGTGCAGGTGGGAAAGCTCTGACCAAGGCCTTGAAGGAGGGAGGGAAAGGGGGCGGGAGAGAGGGAAGGGAGATTGGGAGGCATTTGCATTTGTTTCGGGTGTTGGCTCGAGCGACACCAGAGGTGAAAGAGATGGTGGTAAGATTGATGAGAACGGAAGGAGGGAGGGTGGTCTTGATGTGTGGAGATGGCGCGAACGACGTAGGTGCGCTGAAGGAAGCGGATTGCGGTGTAGCTCTACTCACAGGCTTTGGCAACGCCAATGCTGCCGAGAAGGAGGGAGGTAGGGAAGCAGGGAGGCCTCCAAATAAAACAACCAAGTCGATATCGCCAGCTGCAGTAGCCGCAGCAGAAGCAACAGCAGCAGCAAAAAAGAAGAAGACGGAGCGCAACCGAATGCTCAAAGCACGAGAGAACTTCCAAAGGCTTTTGAGTGAGGAATTAGAGAGGGCCAGGGCACGCGAAAAGCCCGCGAGTGTCTGGGCATATATTCAGTTGTTTTATGCCACCTACACAAAGGTCTCGAAGGAAGTCTTTGGCAGCCGTGACGACATCGTTGGGATGGCCGCGAGGAGGTGGGAGGGCGAGGGGGAGGGCGAGGGGGGGGAAGGGCTGGAGTTGAAGTTAGGGGATGCGTCTCTGGCAGCTCCGTTTACGAGCAAGAATCCTTCGATCATGTGTGTTACTGAACTTATCCGACAGGGCAGAGCATCACTAGCACGCGTGCAGCAGCAGTCACAGCAAGGCCTGTCGTTTTCCTTGTCCAATTTGTTGTATCATTTCACGTTAGCGTCCAAGGGAGCACGGATGGGGAGAAGGCAGCTGGTTGTTGCCGGCATTTTGGGTTCCGTGGTTGAGGTAGGGATGAGAAACATCGTCCCTCTTCCGGGGATTGAGCCTGTGACCCTCCCTCAATCGGTGCTTCACCCTTCCTCGTTGTTGAGTGTGCTGGGTGGGTGTGCGATCCAGACGGGCTTGACGTATGGCTTGTTGCAGGTTGTAGAGGGGGAGGGAGGGAAAAAGGGCGGGACCGAAGGTGTGACCAGGGAGGAGGAGAACGGAAAGGAGGTCAAGATGGCAGATCCTCTTGGCTCACTCATGTTTCTGTCTCAGTTGGTGGAGACGGCGGTTGGGTGTGTGGTCACAGTCAAAGGCCGTCCGTTTTCCACCGGGATTTTGGATAGCCATTCGCTGGTTTTTGCGCTGGTGGGGCTCTTCCTCGTCCCCCTTCTCGTTGCCCTTGAAGTGGACACGGGGAGGATAAACCGACGTTTGGAGGTGGAGCGGTGGGGAGAGGGTGGGAGGGAGAGCTGGAGGAGGAGGACGGGGATTGCGTGTAATTTACTCGGACAGTTTGTGTTGCCGGTGGCTTGGAACGCCGCGATGCTGCAAGTGTTTGCTCCCGAGGTGGGCAGGGCGAGGAGGAGGGCGGGCGGGGAGGCCAGGGAGGGATGGAAGAAGGTTGGGATGGCGTTGATCGCTTGGGCTGCGATTTTGGGGGGGTTGGTGCCGTGGGAAGGGGTAGTGGCGACCCTAAGCATGGACCCAGCCGAAATGATGATGAATTTAGCGACTGCGGGAGGAGGGGAGGAGGAGGAGGGAGAGGGGGAAGAGGAGGAGAGGTCGTTAGAGGTTGGAAAAGAGGGTCCATGAAGCATATCAAGGAGTCTGAAGAGAAAAATAAGGGAAAAGAGGAGATGAAAAAGGTTTTGACGTGATGATCCAGTGACAAAAAGAAAAAGCACACACGCAATACGAAAAGGGAAAGCTTTTGACTCGCCCGGAGACGAGATAAAATTTTGACGTAAAATGAAATTTAAGAAGCGTGGCCAGGGAAATATAGGAGAAAAATTTCTTCCCCTTTTAAAACTTTCTGTTGCCTCCCTTACTCGCTCTTGCCTTCTGTTCTCATTCTCTCCTTCCCCCCTTCTCTCTCTTTTCCTCCCACCCTCCCTCCCTTGAACGTTTCGTACCTCTGTAGAGCACCATTATTCTCACACACTAATACACCAATCGCAATCAGAATATCATGCCTCCCCTATTTTCCACTCGAAAATCTCTCTCAATGTCGACGATGTTGATCATTGCTGATTTTTATTATTCACATTTCTCGTTTCTGGTCGTTTAATCTACCCGTCCATTTCTCCCTCATCCCCTTCCTCCCGTCCCCATACAAAATCCAGCACTCTTACCGAAGGTCTTCTCCTTGTTCTTGCTCTTGTTCGTATTCTTGTTCTTCTGTCTTCTCAAATGTTTCCTTCTTTCTTGTCACTTTCTCTCCCCTTTCGTCGACTTCATGACCCCCCCTTTCATCACTCCCTCTGTAGCATTAATCGAATCCCTTTTCATTTATCATTCATTAATATAAGCCGATAAACCCTCTGACATTCCCCTCCTCGCTTGCTCCTATCCCCCTCCCTAGACCAGATCAAATATGGGCCTGCCCTCCCTCTTCCCTTCCCCTCCCTCTTCCTCCCTCCCAACGTCCGTCTCCCACCGCCCAATCTCATAATCATTTAATGACCCGAGTGACACCGACCGTCTCGGACTCCCAACACTCCTTGTGCGTGGCAGCATCGGCCGCTCTCCCCTTCCCCCCCCCCCCCCCCCCACCCCCCGCCGCCCCCGACAACCCAACCCCCCCCTCCCCTCTCTTCCCCCCCACCCAACT
>Ga0160419_101124_pt1 | contig 12122 bp, 12 predicted proteins | sample CelAP2metagpilot_2_FD_108196 | JGI IMG/M metagenome (GOLD analysis project Ga0160419, IMG submission 108196) | Phycosphere-associated microbial communities from Cellana algal ponds in Kailua-Kona, Hawaii, USA - Cellana AP2-4-25 metagenome pilot ... | reverse complement strand
GTTCTGTTTCTGCGGCATGGTCGAAGATGCTCCTGCGGTGGCGAGCCCCACTTCAGCCACATCCGTTGCAGTGAGGCCGATCACCGTCTGCCCCATATGCGCCAGAGCCGTGATCACGCGACCCTGCCAATCGGCAATGCGCAGAAGCGGCGTGCGGTCGGTGTGCCAACTGCGTTCCGGGTCCGAGAGACCAAGCGCTTTTGCAAGCTCCTTTCGCGTCTGCGCGCTGTGCGGGCCCAACGCCTCTGCCGTGCCCGCAGCGCCGGACAGCGATACCCAAAGGCTGCTGTCGCGCAGCTCGTTTAGCTCAGCAAGCGCATCCAGCAGCGGCGCGCCGAAGCCCGCCAGTACCGCTCCCCAGGTTGTTGGTGTGGCGTGCTGATTGTAGGTGCGGGCGGGCATCGGTGTGGCGGCATGTTCGGCGGCTTGCTGGCCCAGCGTCGTCAGCAGCGCGCGCAGATCCGTTTCCGCCAGTGCCAAAGCCTGACGCAGGCGCAACATCAATCCGGTGTCGATGATATCCTGTGACGTGGCACCCCAATGGACATATTGCGCATGTTCCGGGGCCTTCATTTCAGCCCTGAATGCCGCGATCAGTCCCGGTACGCTGACACCATTTTGCCCCGTGGCCTGTGCCAAGGCACCGGGGTCCACCTGCACTTCCATCGTGGCGCGGTGGATCGCGGCAGCGCTCAATTCCGGGATCACGCCCTGTGCCCCTTGCACCTGCGCCAACGCGCCTTCCACCAACAGCATCGCGCGAATGGATGCGGTGTCACTGAACAATCGCCCGGTTTCTCCGGTCGGGAAAAGCTGTGCATGAAGGGGGCTGTCAAAGAGGCTTGCGGCCATGGATCGTGTCTTTCGCTGTCGGGTCAGATGTGGCCGGTCGCCTTGATGAACTCACTCAATATGGATGCGTATTGTTCAGGCCGCTCCACACAGGGAAGGTGACCCGCCTTGCGGATCAGATGGAAGGTCGCACCGGGGATCAGGTCAATTGTTTCGCGAACCAGATCGGGCGGGGTGGAGCCATCCTCAGAGCCCGCGATGCCCAGTGTGGGCAGGCGCAGGCTGGCCGTGGTGGTAAAGAAATCCGTGCCGGAAATCGCGGCAGAGCAGCCGGCATATCCAGCATCTGGTTGCCGCGTCAGCATATTGCGCCAGAGCATCAATTCCGGCGTTGCGCGGAAGTCGGCGGAGAACCAGCGCGCCATCACCGCATCTGTCAGGCATTCGATCCCGCCGCGCTCCACGTCTGCGATCCGGTCTGCCCAGATCTCAGGTGTGCCGATCTTGGCGCCGGTGTTGGACAAGACCAGCGCACGGACAAGATCCAGCCGTTTGACCGCCAGCCCCTGCGCAATCATCCCGCCAATCGACAGACCCACGAACAGCGCGCCTTTGACCTCCAGATGATCCAGCAGCCGTTCGACGTCTGTCACCAGCGCACCCATCGTGTAGGGAGCCGGGGGGCAGGAGGAGAGCCCATGGCCGCGCTTGTCATACCGAATGATACGCAGCCCGTCGGGCAGCAGCGGCAGGATGGGATCCCACAACCGCATGTCCGTGCCCAGCGAATTGGCAAACACGATCGGCGCGCCGTCAGCAGGGCCGTCTACGCGGTAGTGAAGCTGCACATCACCGGTATCAAACATCTTCATCCCTGCGGCTCCTTCATCTCAATCGTCGCCATGATCTGCCCGTGGTCCGAGGCCAGCTTGTTATACGGCGCTTCGGGATGGCTGCCATCCGTCAAGTGATCATTGAGGACGGAGAAATAGATCATCTCCCCCCGCGACCTGGGGCTGTCGGACAGGAAATGCCGCGACAGCAGGATCTGGTCGATGCTTTCATAAACTCCGCCGAAAGCTGCCGTATAGACCATGTCACGCAGGGATTTGCGCACAAACAGTTTTTCCGCAGCGTGCAGACGCACAGCGTCGATGTCTTCGCTGATCTGTTCATTCTCCGCGTCAGAGTATCTGTCTCCGCGGTGGGTTGCATCATGGCGCAGCATCCATGCGTAATTCTTGAACGGGGCTTCGCCGTGGATGATCTCGGAGGAGACGGAGGTTTCCGTGTCGTTGAAATCTCCCAGTACAATGACGGGGCGGTCCTGATTCAATTCCTCGACAATCGCGCGGCGCAGCACCCAGGCTTCTGCCATGCGGCGCATCGCGGCACGGGCGGCACCCATGGCGCGGCCCAGCGGGTCATATTGCGTGAGGTCCGCTTCGGGCGCATGGGCAGCGCCGTCGGGGCGGATGAACTCCCCCAGTTTTGATTTCAGGTGACAGTTAAAGACGGTGATGACCTCACCAGCGACAGGCACCCGCACCTTGAGGATCGGGCGGCTGAGCTGGTTCAGGGTGTATGTGCCGCCGTCGCCTGCGCCAAAGGTCTGGAAGGGGATCACCAATGGTGTGTCCAGCGTCTGGATCACCTCCGGCGGTGCGGCAAATCCCAGTCGTGACAGCACCGCGACGCCGGGTCGGCGGCTGCCGGGGTCGCCGTCATGTACATTTGCGGCAAAGGCCAGCGCGGCATCCCCGTAATCGCGGTAGGCCAGCCGATCAAAGATCGCCCGGTGGCGGTATCGCTTGTCTTCTCCCGGCAGGCTGGCATCATTGTTGGCCTGCCCAAGCGCATCGGCGCGGGCAATGGTCGCGCGCAGGGCGTCTTCCTCGAAAATCTCCTGAAACCCGACGATGTCGGCGTTCATCGTGCACAGCTGATCTGCCAGCCAGTCTTCTTTCCACGCGTATTCCTCCGGCGTGTAGGACTGGAACCTGTAGTATTCCTTGTCGGGTCCAATGAGGTTCTTGACGTTGAAACTGGCGATGGTGAAACGGGTCATGCAAGCGTCTCCAGGGCGCGGGCGAACATGGCCGGGTCGACGTTGCCGCCGGAGATGGTGACGATCACATCCTCGCCGTTGATCTCATCCGCCCGAAACAGCGCCGCTGCCAATGCCGCGGCCCCGCCCGGTTCTGCGACCACCTTCAAGCGGCTGAACGCATGGCCCATGGCCTGCAAGGCTTCATCATCGCTGATGACCAGACCGGGGCCTGCAAGACGGTGCAGGATCGGCCAGGTGATATCACCCGGCTGGGGGCTCACAATCGCATCGCAGATCGACCCACTGAGATGGTTATTTCGTTCAATCCCGCCGGAGCGGAGCGAGCGCGCCACATCGTCAAACCCTTCAGGTTCGGCAGGGCGTACACGCAGGGTGGGGGCGTCCGCCTCAAGCGCCAGGGCGATGCCAGAGGTTAGCCCGCCCCCGCCGCAACAGACGATCACATCCGCGTCCTTGATCCCCAGACGGTTGGCGTCCTCGGCAATCTCCAACCCGCAAGTGCCCTGGCCCGCAATCACCTGCGGTTCGTCGTAAGGGCGGATCAAGGTCAGCCCACGTTCCTTGCTCAGGGTTGCGCCGATCTCTTCGCGCGATTCCCTGACGCGATCATACAAAACCACCTCCGCGCCATACGCGCGCGTATTGTCGATCTTCATTGCCGGGCAGTCCGACGGCATCACAATAACCGCAGGTACCCCATGTGCCTGCGCGGCCAAAGCCACGCCCTGCGCGTGGTTGCCCGAGGAAAACGCGATCACGCCGCGCGCGCGGGTCTCGGGTTCCAAAGCCGACACCGCTGACCACCCACCGCGAAACTTGAAACTGCCGGTGTGCTGCAAACACTCCGGCTTTATCCAGAGCCTGCGTCCCGCCATCTCATCCAGAAACGGGGAATTCAGCAAAGGCGTGCGGCGCGCGTCGCCGTCCAGACGGGACGCCGCGGCGCGGATCATATCGATGTTCATGTCATGGCCTCCACCCATTTGTGCAAGGCGGCAACGGCCTCCGGCTCATCCAGAAACGGCACATGGCCCCGGTCGGGGACCACGGCGGTGATCATGTCGGGGCGGCGTTTCTGCATCTCGGACAATGTCTCCTTGGTGAACAGGCCTGAATTGGCGCCCCGGATACAGGCAAGCGGCAGGTCGGCCATCGCATCGAAGAAGGGCCACAGGTCGGGCAGCGGCTGATCCTTGCCCAGTTCCACCGCGTCGCGGAGCTTGGGATCATAGGTAATCTGCAAACCATCCGCCGTCTGGGTATAGTTCTTTTCCGCTTCGCGCAGCCAGCGTTCGGGCGGCACATCCTTGAAATCGGAAAACACATGCTGCAAAGCCGCGGCGGCTTCGGCGTGGGTCTTTGCCGCCGGGTTGCGGCCCAGATAGACCATAATGAAATCAATGCCCTTGGGATCAAGTGCCGGCCCGATGTCATTGAGCGCCACGCCCAAAAGGGCGTTCTTGACTACTGCGGCCAGTCCCATTGCAATCATCCCGCCGCGTGAGGTGCCAAGGATTGCCGTCTGTCGCAGCCCCAGATGCGCCAGCAGTTCCATCACATCGCGGCCTTCAACCTGCACGGTGTAGTTGGCCCATGTCGGATCAAATGCCGACTGGCCGCGCCCGCGATAGTCCATCTTGATCACCCGGTTACCTGCCAGATGAGGGCTGACATAGTCGAAATCCGCCGTCGTTCGGGTCAGCCCCGGCAAACAGAGGATCGGCAGCCCGTCGCCTTCGTCCTCATAGTAGAGGTCCAGACCGTCAGAAGTGGTAAATGTCGCCATCTCAAAGCCCCGCCAGTTGTGGAATGCCAGTCAAATCCTGCAGCACATGGGCAGGTTCCCATGGCAGTCTGTCCATCGGCTCTCCGCCCCGGTTGACCCAGGCGGTTGTGAAGCCGTATCCCGCCGCTGCTGCCGCGTCCCAGCCGTTGGAAGAGACGAACAGGACCTCCTCCTTTGTGCAGCCAAAATGCGCGCCGACCAGATCATAGACCCGCGCATCCGGCTTGAAGATACCCACGCTTTGCACCGACAGTGACACATCCAGCACGTCCTCAATGTCAGCCGATTTCACGGCTCCCGACAACATGTCAGGCGACCCGTTGGACAGGATCGCCGTGTTCAAGCCACCGGCCTTCAGGGTTGCCAGCATTTCGGGCACTTCTGCGTAAGCCTGCAATTCCCAGTAAAGCGCCAGCAAACGCGCGCGCAGAACCGGGTCACCGTCATGGCCGGTTTTCTCCAACGCCCAGTCCAGGCCGTTCTGGGTGACTTCCCAGAAATCCGTATGGGCATCGGCCACGGCGCGCAGCCATGAGTATTGCAGCTGCTTGAGCCGCCAATGTTCGGCCAGCAGTGGCCAGTCGTCCTTGATGGCTTTGCAATCCGGCTCACCCGCCGCCTGCCGGGCAGCAGCGGCAACGTCGAAGAGAGTGCCATAAGCGTCAAAGACGCAGGTGGTGATGGGCATGGGCGCGCTCCTTTATCTGGCAGAGTGTCATGCGCCGCCAGAGGGGAAAAGAGCAGAATTGTACCACTTTTGCTGCCGGGGTTTACTTAACACCCGGCCTTTGAAAAGGTGCGCAAGACTTCAGAGCACCCGCGCAGATACGCGGCCTCAGCCCATTTTCCCAGATATACCCCGATTGGAGAGACGATGACGCAGGTCAAGGCAGGCGATAAAGTAGCCATTCACTATACCGGTACGCTGCTGGATGGCACCACTTTTGACAGCTCCGAAGGGCGCGATCCGCTGGAGTTTGAAGTGGGGTCCGGAATGATCATCCCCGGCCTTGATGTGGCCATGGCCGGTATGGAAGTGGGTGAGAAGAAGGTGGTCAAGATCGCCTGCGCGGAGGCCTATGGCCCGATCCGCCCGGAAATGCGCCAGAGCATCCCGCGTGAGGGCATCCCCGCAGATATTCCGCTGGAGATCGGCACGCAATTGCAGATGCAAACACCCGATGGCCAGCCTTTGCCGGTCATGGTGGTGGAAGTGGATGAAGCGACGGTCACGCTCGATGCCAATCACCCGCTCGCGGGGAAAGATTTGCAGTTTGATATCGAGCTTGTTTCGATCGGGTAGCGCCTGCGGCGCTATTCGCCGACTTTGACTGCTTTCAGGCGCGCGCCCAGTGCCTCGGCCTGCGCTTGAGCGTCCTCGCGACTGGCGCTTGCCGACTGGGCGTTTGCCGCCGTGCCGCGGTTCACCTTCACCCGGTCGCGGGGCAGGGTGGATTCTACAGGCGCTGCACTTGCCGTCTGCGTTGGTGCGCCGCGGCCCGTCATCTTGGTCATCAGATCCATGCCTGCTTCGGCAAAGGCACTGCGCAGGTTCGGTTCGACCCGCATCACAAAGGCGATGAGCAACATCAGCATCAGACCCACGATGCGCGACAGGAAGATCGCCTTCCGGGCGCGGTCCTGACGCGATTGAACAACCTGTTCGCGGTATGTGTCAGCAAGTGTCATGGGAATGGGTTAGGGGTGGATCGCGGCGAAATCATGGCAGATCTGGTGCATTTATTGCATGACCCCTCGCGCAGGCGTGCAGGCGCGCGTATGGAGGGGCCATGACATCTGAAGGCCCCTTTGAGATATTCCTCGTGTGCCCACCGGGCCTTGAAGCACCGCTGAAGGCGGAGGCAGTGGCCAAGGGCTTTGCCGTTGCGGGCACAGCCGCAGGCGGGGTGACCGTGACCGGCAATTGGGCCGAGGTCTGGCGGGCCCATCTGGACCTGCGCGGGGCGGTGCGCGTGCTGGTGCGGGTCGGGGGCTTCATGGCATTCCATCTGGCGCAGCTGGACAAGCGGTCCCGCAAGTTCCCTTGGGGTGATGTGTTGCGCCCGGATGTGCCTGTGAAGGTGCAGGTGACCTGCAAGGCGTCGAAGATCTATCACGCAGGTGCCGCAACCCAACGCATCGAGACCGCCTTGAGAGAGAGCCACGGGATCACGGTCTCTGCCGATGCTGCTTTGGTGGTGAAGGTGCGGATTGACGACAATCAGGTGGTGATCAGTCTGGATGCCACCGGAGAGCCGCTGCACAAGCGCGGTCACAAACAGGCCGTTGGCAAAGCGCCTTTGCGGGAGAATATGGCGGCGATGTTTCTGGCCGAATGCGGTTTTGACGGCACGCAGGTGGTGGTGGACCCGATGTGCGGCTCCGGCACCTTTGTGATCGAAGCGGCAGAGATTGCCGCCGGTTTGCAACCGGGCCGCTCGCGGTCTTTTGCATTTGAGGATTTGGCCAGTTTCGATGCGGAGGCCTATGGCGCTTTGCGGCGCGAGGCCGGGGAGGCCGCAGGCCCCGTCCGGTTCTTCGGTTCCGACCGTGACGCAGGTGCGGTGCGCATGGCAAATGAGAATGCCGCGCGCGCCGGGGTGGGGGAGGTGACAGGTTTCACCAACCTCTCCGCCGCTGACGCCCGCCCGCCCGACGGCCCGCCCGGTCTGGTCATGGTCAATCCGCCCTACGGTGCGCGGATCGGCAACAAGAAACTGCTTTATGCAATTTATGCCGAGTTTGGCGCGGTGATGCGGGCGCACTTCAAAGGCTGGCGCGTGGGGATGGTGACGTCAGAGCCGGGGTTGGCGAAGGCGACAGGCCTGCCGTGGCTGCCCAAAGGCGCGCCCGTGGCGCATGGGGGAATGAAGGTGTGGCTGTGGCGGACGGATGTGCTGCGGTGACCGTTTGACACGGATGATAGGTGCGACGGGCTGGGGCAGCCCCTGGGGTGGCGCTTATGACGCCTGTTCGGGGCACTTTATGGCAGCCAAGTACATTCCACGATCATTGGATGCGCATGAGGTTGCCAAAGCGCCAGCCCGTCGGAGGGGCTGACGCTGCCCGGCGGCCGCAAGCGGCCTTGATTCCGGGCGGAGATAAAACGTAGGGTGCGCATTCACTGCGCACCATATTTCCCAACAACGGCACACAATGGTGCGCAGTGAATGCGCACCCTACGGTCTTACAAATGCTCCGCCTGAGGCATCCCCAACACATGATACCCGCCATCGACGTGGATGATCTCCCCCGTCGTGCAGGCCCCTGCATCCGACGCCAGATACACCGCCGTCCCGCCAACCGCATCCAACGTCGCGTTACTCCGCAACGGCGCGTTCTGGTCGGTGTGCTTGTAGGTCTTGCGCGCGCCGCCAATCGCAGCCCCCGCAAGCGTCTTCATCGGCCCCGGTGAAATCGCGTTCACCCGGATACCCTCGGGGCCCAGATCGTTCGCCAGATAGCGCGTCGCACTCTCCAGCGCGGCTTTGGCCACACCCATCACGTTGTAGTTGGGCACAACCTTGTTGGACCCCTGATAGGTCAGCGTCATCAGCGTGCCGCCGTTCTCCACCATCAAGGGATGCGCACGGCGTGCGACTTCAATGAAGCTGTAGGCAGAGATGTCCATCGAATGTTTGAAGTTCGCGCGGGAGGTGTTCAGGAACCGCCCCGTCAGTTCGGACTTGTCCGAAAACGCAATCGCATGGACCACAAAGTCAATCGTCGGCCAGCGTGCGCCCAATTGTTCAAACGCGGTGTCCAGTGACGCATCATCGGTGACATCGACATCGACCATGAAATCACTGCCGACACTCTCCGCCAGCGGTTTCAAACGCGACCCGAACGCCTCTCCCTGATAGGTGAAGGCAAGCTCCGCACCCGCACCCGCCATGGCCCGCGCAATGCCCCACGCGATGGAGCGTTCGTTCGCAACGCCCATGACAAGCCCGCGTTTTCCTTTGAGTAGTTCTGACATGTCCTGTCCTTATCCTTGATATTTCGACAGGATCATCGATCCGTTCGTGCCGCCAAATCCAAAAGAGTTGGTCATCACGGAATCCAGTCCGGCGTTCTCCACCAGTTCGGTGGCAATTTCGGAAGGGTCCAGATCAGGGTCCAGCGTTTCCACGTTGATCGACGGCGTGATGAAGTCATTGTCCAGCATCAGCAAACAGAAGATCGCCTCCATGGCGCCTGCCGCGCCTTGACCATGGCCTGTCATGGATTTGGTCGAACTCACCGGGGGCGTCGCGCCTTGGCCGAACACCCGGCGCACGGCTTCGATCTCTCCCACATCGCCGACCGGGGTCGATGTGCCGTGCGCGTTGATATAGCTGACCTTGCGGCCTTCGGGCAGGGTGGCCAGCGCCAGCTCCATCGCCCGCTGACCGCCCTCGCCAGAGGGGGCCACCATGTCGTGCCCGTCGGATGTGGCGGCAAATCCGGTCACTTCGGCATAGATCTTCGCGCCGCGTGCCAGCGCATGCTCCAGATCCTCCAGCACCACCATGCCGCCGCCGCCGGTGATCACAAACCCGTCCCGGTTGGCATCAAAGGCGCGTGACGCCGTGGTCGGCGCATCGTTGTACTTGCTGCTCATCGCGCCCATGGCGTCAAACAGACACGACAGCGTCCAGTCCAGCTCTTCACCGCCGCCCGCGAACATCACATCCTGTTTGCCCAGCATGATCTGTTCCGCCGCTGAGCCGATGCAATGCAGCGAGGTCGAACAGGCAGAGGTGATCGAATAGTTGATGCCCTTGATCTTGTAGGCGGTCGACAGGTTCGCGCTGACGGTCGAAGACATGCACTTGGGCACGGCAAAGGGGCCGATCCGCTTGGTCGCCCCCGTTTTGTCGACCGTGTCGTGCGCTGCTTTCATAGCCGACGTGGAGGGCCCGCCGGATCCTGCAATCAGCCCGGTGCGCGGGTTGGACACAAGGTCTTCACCCAGACCTGCATCTTCAATCGCCTGACCCATCGCCAAATAGGCATAGCCTGCACCGGGTCCCATGAACCGCAGGGTGCGCTTGTCGATATGCGCGGCCAGATCAATTTTCAGCGTGCCCGCGATCTGGCTGCGAAAGCCATGCTCTGCCATGACGTCGCTTGCCTCAATCCCGCTGGCGCCGGCCTTGAGAGAGGCCAGGACCTCGTCTGCGTTGTTTCCGATGGATGAGACAATCCCCAACCCTGTGACGACCACTCTTCTCATCTGCAACCCTCCAGTGACCCTTCTAATCTGCAAACCTTTGGTTTGACACGGCGCATGGGCGCACTCCTTTGATGTACCAAGGTCTATTTAGGCCAGTGCAATGCAACGGCGCAACCCGTTAGCGCGGGCGCGGTGGGAGAACAGGGTCGCCGTGGATCAGCGCACCGCAGATGGCTGTTTTTAGTGCTTGAATTGCAATATGCTGACGTGGAATGCTGAGGAGACCTTCATGAAGGACCTTTTGTGATGTTTTCATTTTTCCGCGGTCTTTGCGTCCTTTTGCCCTGTATTGTGCTGGCGGGGTGCGAAACGCCGGAAGAACGGGCTGCGCGTGAGACGCAGTTCAACGGCAAACCCCTGGCCCAGGTCATTGCGGCGATTGGCCAGCCCGATCTTCAGAATTCAACCACGGCCGTCTGGCAATACCGCGAGCGAGACGTCATTTTTGAGCCGATTTACATCTACACCAGCACCGGTCAGGCGCGGGTTGCGGGGCATCGGCGGCGGGTGATTGAGAATGAATGCACCTACACCGCGCGCCTGTCATCGGCCCGCGTCGTAGCGAGCCAATATGTGGGCAACAATTGTCGGCGATACGCGCCAAGGCTGCCGCGCGCCTGATCTCATCCCGCCTGCAGGCCAGCCAGAAATTGCGTCATGGCGTCGGTCACGGCCTGCGGCTGCTCAATCGGGCTGGTGTGTCCGGCGTCCGGCACCACGGTCAGGGTCGCCCCTTTGATCGCCTTGTGCATGGCTTGCGACTTTGCCACGGGCGTTGCCACATCATCTGCACCAACGATGATCTGTGTGGGGGGTGGGCTGTCGAGTGCCGCCATATCCCCCAACACATCGTCCCGTCCGAATATCGCCTTGCCGAACCGGTGGATGGAGCGTTTGTCGAGCGTCTTCATTTCTGACCGCCAAAAGGCGACATCCTGCTGCTTGTCCGGATCGTTCAGGAAAGCTGGCCCCATCAGGATGGGCAGCACTTTTCCCAGCAGCGGGCGCACACCCAACCAGCGCACTGCAAAAAGGAGTTGGTTGTACTGCTTCAGCGCTGCGGGGTCTTCCGCACCGGCGGCCGTGTCAATCAACGTCAAGCTCCGGATCACGTCGGGGCTGCGCAGGGCAATCCGCAATCCCACAAAGCCACCCGTGGACATGCCAGCAAAATGCACCGGCCCGTCCGTCAGCGCGCGCACCAGTTCTTCGGCATCATCGACCAGATCGTACATGCCAAACGGATCAGGGCAGGGCGCGCTCCGCCCATGGCCGCGGTGATCAAAGGCGATGACGCGGTAGCGGTCTTTGAGGGCGGCAATCTGGTGATCGAACATCCGGCTGTTCATCAGATAGCCGTGGGAGAAAACGATGGTATCACCGTCCCCGCCTGTGTCGGAATAGGCGATCTGGCGGCCGTTGGCGGTGATCAACTGCATGGTTCGTCCTTTGGGTGCTGCGGAAATCGCATCTGCGTCGACGCCCGGATCTCATGATGTTGCGAAGATCCGGGTGGTGCTCACACCTTCTCAACCTATGCCTGCCACGTCAAATCACACGCAAGCGTGCCTGCAAAACCACCGCGCTGCTGGCTCTTTTTGGCCAAAAATATCCATGCGCAACAGCCGCTTCGGCCGCAACATCAACGGTGAGGCGTCAACTTTCCGACAAAGCGACCTTCATGCCAGTCACCTCGTAGATCACCTCACCGTCCGCCTCCACAATCCCGTCGGCCACGCCCATGGTCAGCCGCCGTGTCTGGATCGCTTTGGTGAAATCAATCTTGTAGGTCAGCATCTTGCGGTCCGGGCGCACCATGCCCTTGAGCTTCACTTCGCCCACACCCAGCGCATACCCGCGCCCCTGCCAGCCGCGCCAGCCAAGGTTGAAACCGGTCAGCTGCCACAGCCCGTCCAGACCCAGACAGCCGGGCATGATCGGGTTGCCGGGAAAGTGGCAGTCGAAGAACCACAGGTCCGGCGTGATGTCGAACTCCGCCGTGATGTGCCCCTTGCCATGGGCGCCGCCATCCCCAGAGACATCGGTGATCCGGTCCATCATCAGCATTGGCGGGGCCGGCAACTGGGCATTGCCGGGACCAAAGAGCTTGCCTTCGGCGCATTCCAGCAGGGCGTCCTTGTCGAAAAATGTGGGGTAATCGGCCATGTCGTGCTCCTGCTTGGTCGGGATCGTGTCGCAGGGGTCTAGCACCCGCTTTGGGCAGGCCGCAAGGGTGGGGCGCAGAACCGCCTGTG
>Ga0160419_101122_pt1 | contig 12135 bp, 18 predicted proteins | sample CelAP2metagpilot_2_FD_108196 | JGI IMG/M metagenome (GOLD analysis project Ga0160419, IMG submission 108196) | Phycosphere-associated microbial communities from Cellana algal ponds in Kailua-Kona, Hawaii, USA - Cellana AP2-4-25 metagenome pilot ... | reverse complement strand
TCCCTCCCTCCCTCCCTCCCTCCTCCCCACCCAATCCACCCTTCTGATCTCACCCTCTGCCCTCCCTTCCTCCCTCCCTCCCACAATCCCTCCCTCCCTCAGGCACGCCCAACAACCTGATGCCCTACGTCTCCCAGGTCGCCGTCGGACGCCGGCCCCAGCTGACAGTCTTCGGCGGTGCGTCCTATCCCTCCCTCCCTCCCTCCCACCCTCCCTCTCCTTTTCTAACCCTCCCTCTCCTTTTCTAACCCTCCCTCCCTCCGTCACTCCCTCCCTCCCTCCCTCCCTCTCAAGGCAACTACAAGACCAAGGACGGTACAGGTGTACGTGATTATATCCACGTCATGGATCTGGCGGTACGTTAAGGGAAGGAGGGAAGGAGGGAAGAGGGGAGGGAAGGAGGGAGGGAGGGAGGGAGGGAGGGAAGGAGGGAGGGAGGGAGGGAAGACTACATCCACGTCATGGACCTGGTGGTACACCAATAATAAATGAAAAACAGTGGAGGGAAGGAGGGAGGGAGGGAGAAGAATCATTGATGCCCTTTTCCCGTCCCTCAGGAAGGCAAGATACTAGAAGGTAAACGACCGTCCCTCCCTCCCTCCCTCCCTCCCTCCCTCCCTCCCTCTCAGGAAGGGCATCTGTCGGCCCTGGACTACGCCAAGGCGCGCGGACACCACGGCGGCTGCTTTGTCTTCAACCTGGGCACTGGCAAGGGATATAGTGTGCTGGAGATGATTGCCGCGATGGAAAAGGCCTCGGGGAGGAAGATCAATTTCGTGGTCGGGGACAGGTAAGCCTTTCCTCCCTCCCTTCCTCCTCGGCCTAGGGTTTGTGGTGGGTGCTCCTGGAGAGTGAACAGATCAGGTTAAGGTAAGGAATCTTTCTGAATGTATTTGCCACTCACCCCTCCCCCCCTCCCTTTCTCTGTCCCTCCTTCCCTCCCCCCCCCCCCCGCTCTCTTCAGGCGGCCGGGAGACCTCGACGAGGTCTACTCTGACCCTAGCAAGGCGGAGCGCGAGCTCGGATGGAAGGCTACCCGGAACTTGGATGATATGACGAGGGATTTGTGGCGGTGGCAGCAGCAGAACCCGCATGGGTATAAGTGATGAGCAGGGAGGGAGGGGAGGGGGTGGACTGTATGCTTTATGCTGTGGGAAAGAGGTGAATCCGAGGGTGACAAGAACGAGGCGGGAAGGAGGGAAGGAGGGAAGGAAGAGAAAGACTGTATGCATGTGCGTGTGCTGTGGCGAAAAATATGAGGAATCGCAAAGGACGACCGGGCGGGCCATAAGCGAGTAGATGCGAGGAAGGAGCAAGCAAGAAGTGAGTAGATGGGAGGGAAGAACCAGGTATCGTCATCACTGCTGAAGGGACTAGCTGGTAACGGGCCATGGGGGTGCACGGGATCGACGGGAGCGGTGGTGTGGGGAGAGGAAAAGAGAGAAAGTTCATTGATGCAACTCAAAGCAGAGAGATGAAGGAGTAGGAGGAGGATTTTATGCCCTTATAGCAGGGATCGGGAGAATGGGGATTTTATGCAATGAAACTATCACCAGCAGCAGATGCAGCAGCACTAACAGCAGATGCAGCAGCAGCATCAGCTGCTCCAGCACCAGCAGCATCAGCATCAGCACGGCGATCGAAAGAAGAGGTCAGCTTCTCACATACATGCATATCAAAGACACGAATCTTGTCCAATACAAGCTATCGAAGAAGGGAAGAAAAAAGAAAGAATGAACAAGAGCAATGGGTCGTAGAATGGAGAAATGGTGATTTTAAAAAGGCGCTAGCCATTTAGCAATTTTTGCCCTTATCTCGTCTCGTCTGATAGGAGGAGGAAAGGAGGAGTTTTTTTTTGGCGCCTTCGAAAGAGACAGTCACTGTACCATGCGAAGCACCACAATCATATGGGTAGGGTACTAAGATTTTGTCATTGATTGATTGGTTGATTGATTGGTTGATTGGTTGATTGATATGGTAACGGACCTCGTCAACCTCCTCACCCCCCTCAGACCCCAACCTATGGCTCGTTTTTGTTTTGTTCTTCCTCCTGCATGTCGCACACCCAATTTGGTCACAGTTACTGCTTTCGATATACTCATAAATCATTGCCCTTGCTGCTTTCAATGTGCATATTCTCTCACTGTACCATACAGGATCGCTGACATGCAACAACCCTGCTGCAACCGAAGCAGTACAACCAGGAAAATGCCTGTCGCCAAAAACACGAAAAGCAGCGACATGGCGAGGGAGGACAGCAGCAGCATGATGAGAGCACGAGCCCCCGAGTGGCATGCCACGGTCTAGAAAGAATGGATGCTGATCACATGGTGTGTAGTATGCTTGTGGCCTTGTGCCCTGTGACGGGGGGCCCTCGTATACTCATGTATTTATCCCCCGTCCTTTTTCTTACCACCAGAGATCTCGATGTTGGCCCTGCCTCTGTTGGCTTCTGCTGCGAAGAGTTTCTCCTTCACACTGCACGTTTCTCAGTATAACGTGCTAGCCGCCGATCTGGCCAACAATCTCAAGGTAATGTGAAGCCGGCGGTGAGGCAATTAAGAGGGAATAACCCCGCTGCTTTAGCGGGACGAGTATTGTAGCAGCATACCGTTGCAAAATCATCCACTTTGCTTCATGCGTCAATGCCTTGTGATGAGAGAAAGAAGCCTGTCCCCTTCCACTCACCCGACTGCTCCCTGCCCTCCTTCCTTCCCCCTTCCCCCTTCCCCCTCTTCCCACACCAAAAAAGCCATGGTTTTGGTACGGTTTCCGTGGCGTGCAACCCACTGTACCTCACTATACAGGTGACGCATTTGATGAGGCACGCCTCCAAACCTTTGGTGTCGGACGCAGCAAGCTCTTTATCGACCTGTGGTGCGTGGCCAAGACTTATCTCCATCTCTTCGATCGAGAGCCATCTTACCCATATCGAATTGATGCACTCGCCCAAACGGGACGACCGGAGAATGCGCACCCTGAAGGGCCTGCGGTGGCGTTGAAGGGTTTGTTGGAGTCTGCGACATTTGACTTCTTTCATCGGAATACGACGAATCATGCACACGGGAACAAGCACTTGGCTTACCATCTGTTTGACCGAAACAGTAACGATTATAAGATTTGGGAGAGGGGATTGTTGCACCCACTGGGGTACACATTTACAGAGGAGGAATGGAAGGAGGCCGAGGCACTCAGACAGGGGATTAAAACCAAGTGTTATGATCCGGTGGAGTGTCGGAAGGCTGTGGATAGATTCAATGCGTGGCTGCGACGGACGTTGGTATGTCGGCGAAGGCACACGCACCACAAGGGAGCACTGGAACATTTTGAGCTGTCGGAAGCGAGGATAGAGGAGGAGTTTCAGGAAGTTGCTTTGGAAATGGGGACGTTTCTGAGTCTGAACGAGTCGGACTTGGGGAGGTTATTGGATTACCAGCATGAGATGGAGTGGGAGGTGAGGAGCAAGAGTATTGTCAAGGAGATCGAGAGCATGCAGGCCGATGTGGTGGGCTTACAGGAGGTGGATCGCATCGAGGACTTGAGGGATAAGCTGCGGCGAGGAGGGGAGGGAGAGAGGGAGGGAGGGTTGAAGTTGGCTGTGTTTAAGCACCGAAAAGTCAGGCCATATGATGACGGATGTGCTTTGTTTTACAATCCAAAGGTGTTGCAGTTGTGTCGGTTGAGGGGGCAGGGCGGTTGTATGGGAGCGAAGGGTGGGGAGGAGGATGAGAGCCTGCCGGCTGTAGCTGTGATACGTTACGGTGGTGAAGCTGAGGCCAAGCAGCAGCTGGAGCAGCAGGAGCGGCAGGAGGAGGAGGAGGAGGAGGAGGAAAAAGAGGTATCAAAAAGAAGGGGCAGTAAAGCGGGTGCAGGAAAAGCTTTATTTCGCTCGCGGCTGCTAATGACGGAAGGCATTGTAGGCTGCGAAGAAGTTCATGAAGGAGATAATGATAAACAAGCACCGGAGGAGGGGCAAGCCAAGGGAGGGGCGGACAAGATATCCACGCATAAAACGGAGGAGATTGACTTGTGGTCATTTACGGCGCCTGAGACCTTGCGTCGGATCCATCAGGAGAAGTGGGATGAGAGGATAGCTGTGGTAGCCTTGCTGCAGCACCGCGCGACAGGGCGTTTAATTCTGGCAGCATCCACACACCTTGCTCACTCCCAAGACAAACCAGCAGCGGAAGCGGTGAGAGCGGCGCAGGTACGGCAGTTGGACCGAGCTTTGTGCGAGATTCGAATGGCGTGGTTGGTGGGGAAGGAGGGGGAGGAAGGGAGGGAAGAAGCTGTTCCAACACTGATCATGATGGACGGGAATGACACCCCGCATTTGTCGTGTTATGGCCCGCATCGTGCGGTCGTGGGGGAGATAGAGGAGGGAGGGAAGGAGGGAGGGAAGGTTTACACACCGATGTACCAAACTATGGCGCAGGAATTGGGCCACGTTGATTGTCTGGGGGAGGACTATGGTCCCACGAGCATTACTTTGAATAGGCGATACCGGATCGATTACATCTGGGCAAAGATGGGGGTCGAAGGAAAAGGGAAGGAGGGAGGAAAAAAAGATGAACGCGGAGATGTGGAGGGGAGGGGAGAGAAGATGGTGCTGGAGAAGGTCGAGGTGACCCCGGCATTGGACGTGCAGTTGGCGGGGTTTAAGAACGGGGGTAAATATCTGGTATCTCACGACGAAGAAGCGACTGAAGCGGTGTATGGATTGCCGTTACCGGCGATCGAGGATCAGCCTTGCATCCCTTCCGATCACTTGCACGTTTCGGCGCACTTGACGTTTCGTGTGGACCGGCAAGGTGTAGGAGGGAGGGAGCAGAAGAAGGAAGGGGAGGAGCTGTTAATGAAAGACTCGTAGGTATTGTATAGATGTGAGGAAGAAGATCTTTTAAAACAAATAAATCACATGCACGCATTTCTCTCCCCCTTGCTTTTGTTGGTTGCGTGCGCATTTTGGGGGAGATGGACAAGTATACGTGGAGGCGAGGTTTGTGTGATTTTCTTTGCAGAATTAGGGTATAACATGCGGCAACACACTAAGAGTCCAATCAGTCCTCATATTTTTGCTGATGTACCCGTAAGTGTTGACATTCACGAGGGCTCGACCAAGCAGTCATAGCAACATAATAGGTGTCGAAGGTGCACTATGGTCAAGGCCCATTTGTGAGTCTGTTCGCGGTGCAAATACCTTGAAAAGCTCTGGACAAGACGCCCCACAAAGAAATGATATGGGTAAATAACAAAATATGGTTTGTATGCAGCGTACTTAGTCTGGCTAAAACGCAAAGCGGACTCGGCAGAGGCGTCGACCTCCTCTCTCCTACCAGGCTTGATAAGAGCACTGTGGCACTCGGACACTCGCGCCTTTCGCGTCAACAAGCACAACTGCAATCAAGCACACACATTTATGCGCCTAATGACACTTATCACGCATTCCCACACAAGCTTACATACTTGGACAGGTTTTCCAGGAACTGTTACTGTGACTAGAACTGGCTGCGTTTGCGAGAGGCGGTGGTTTGCATGGATCCGCCCCCATTGCAACGCTGGCTTGCCAGAAGCCTTCGTTCTATGGGGCTAGATGACGCTGTCTTTGCCCCTTACATTTACGCGCTGCTTAACGAGGCGGCCGAGGGGGAAGGAGGGCAAGACGGCAATGTGGAGGCAACCTTGGCTTCCCTCTGCCCTCCACAGCTAGATCAGCAGGTTAGTTGAAAACAAGTGAATAAGCCCGCCGGGCTCACCCCTTGTCTCCTCCGTTTCCCGACCATGTACACTTTATCACTTGCACTTCGGCAATACTTTTCCCCACGATTCATCCCCCAACCACGCGTACATACACAGTGGAACATCTTTTGCCAGGACTTAATACTGTACAATGCCCACCCGCATCTCCTTCCCGTGTCCGTTGCCCCATCGCCCTCTTCCTCTGCCTCCTCCCCCATCTTCAACGCGCTCTCCCCTGCCCCACCCTGTCTACTGCGAGCCTCCTCCTCCATCTCAGCCACATCCATTGGCGCGGTGTCTTCTCCTTCTTCCTCCATCTCACCCACTGCCTCCCCTTCTCTCCTGTCGTCGTCATCGCGAGTTTTTGTGCCGAAACATCACCAGCAGGAGCCACCCCCCCATTACCATCTCCCTAGGCTGGACGACGACGATCCCTTCTCTCTTGACAACCTCTCGGCGCAAGTTGCCTCATCTTGCCTAGGGGACGATGGCGACGACGACGGTGGGGACGACGAGGTGGGACCGGGGCATCATCGCCATTCGGGAAGGATCCTAGTTTTGGAGCAGCAACAGCAGCAGCAGCGGCACCACTACAACGGCGCCGCCCATATCCACCATCACCCCAACCACCACCTAGCAGCAGCAGTGACAGGAGCATCCGACACCGGCTCATTGCATTCCTCCCCCTCGCTGCTCCCGGATTACCACTCCCACATTCAACCTTATGTACCTCAAGCCAACTACTACCAACAGCACCTCCGACACCAGCAGCTACTACAGCAACAGCACGGCGGCTTCCCTCTACCACACCTGCAATTGCAGCGAAGCGGGAGCGGGAGCGGTGGTGGGGCTGTGGCAGGTGGTGGTGGTGCTGGCGGGGGGTCGGGATTGCATTCATCGGCGTTGTCATCGGGGGGAGGAAACCATTTTGATACCGACGACCTGGAGGAGGATGATGGGTATGGCTATGGAGGCGGGAATTTCCAATTTTTGGATGAGGAGGAGGACGAGGGAGAGGATGAAGATGAGAGGGAAGGGGGGATGTCGAGGGCGATGATGATGGCGATGGTAGCGGCGGAGGAGGAGGAGGCGTATGTGCGTGATGCTGCCCTAGGAGTGCTGATGGGCACCTTTCCACACGCGTCGCCCGATGCCCTTCTCGTCGCTCTCTTGCGTTGCGACGTCGATTTGGAAGAAGCAGTGCGGAGGGTGGACGCGGCATTAAAACCCCGGGTGCCCGCATGCCGTTACTTTGTGTCTGGCTTTTGTGCCCGGGCCGACTGTGCCTTCAGCCATGCCCTGGATACGATGACGTGCATTCACTGGTTACTTGGGTCCTGTCGGGACGGGATGATGGACGAGGAAAGCAAGACGCTGCACAGGTGCCCTTTCTGGCATGACATCCGTGCCGTGGACCGGGAGGACGGTAATCCTTCCGAGACCTCTTCCTCCTCCTCGTCCTCCTCCTCCACCTCCTCCTCCTCTTCTTCCGGTCCACTCTTCAGTGCCAAGGACGAAACACACTTTCCTGCCCTTTCAGCCTCGACAACCAGCAGCTCCGCCACGACGTCTGCGGCGTCCTCGTCCTCGTCCTCGTCCTCGTCCTCGTCCTCGTCCTCGCCCTCCACCACGGCCAGCACTCCGGGCAAGTCTTTCCTACAAGTCGCCCTGGCCTCGAAACGCACCTCCATCCCTGGGAGAAACCCTTTCCCTTCCTCCCTCCCTTCCTCTTCTTCCTCCAAGAACAGCTGCAGGAGCAGGAGCAGGAGTAGGAGCAGCAGAAGGAGGTTGGAATCTCTGTGGGTCATGGGGGGGGAGGAGGTGAGAAAGACATACCAGCAGGCGCGAGCGGAGGCGACCCACGCAGCAAAGGCTCGGAACCAATACTTCATGCGGGCCACTGAGGCCTTCCAGAGGGGGGATAAGGCGGCGGGTACGTAATGAGCGAAGGAGGGAGGGAGGGAGGGAAAGGAAGATATCTCGAGGTGCCCAGAAAGTATCACTATTCACCCCTCCCCCTTACCTCTCCCTCCTTCCCTCTTTGGCTCCCTTTCTGTTGCCTTCAGCAAAGCTGCTTCCATTATAGGTCACCATAAATCCTCATCTCCCTCCCTCCCTCCCTCCCTCCCCTCCTCCAGCCAAATCCCTGGGACTGGAAGGCCGGCATTGGAACGCCATCATGAAGGCCCGCCACCGTGCTGCTGCCCTCGCCATCTTTGCCTCGCGGAATCCGTCCGAGAAAAAGATTTATGAGGAGGGTGTACTAGACCTGCACGGGCTGCATGTGGCAGAGGCGACCGAGGCAGTGGAGGAGTTGCTGCCAGACATTTACGCGTGTGGGAAGGCTGGGGAGGCGACATTGATCACGGGGACAGGAAAACACTCGGGAGGGGTGAGTCATTACCAAGCAAGGCTCTTCCCTGCGCTGGAGGCTTATTTACGAGAGCTGGAGGAGGAGGTGAAGGGGGGTGGGAAGGGGAGGAAGGGGGAGAGGGAGAGCGAGAGGGGGTTGTTCGAGAGGGTTGTGGACCCCCAAGGGTACGAAGGGGGCTTTAGGGTGCGGCTGTCGAGGGAGTTGATGGAGTATTGGGGTGTAGGGAGCTAGCAGGAGGAGGGACAGGGGGGGCGCTAGAGGCAAGGACAAAGCGGAGGGAGACGAGGAGGACGATAAGAAAAAAAAATGACTGATGATTCTGACAATGGAAGTAGAGGGAGGGGGGAGGCAGGGTGATTGGGGCGTTGAGCCGATGGCTTCTGGTATATATATATATATTTACTTTGTTTTTTCCAGCTCATTCGTCGTCGTTCGGTGGGGAACTCAAAGTCCCTCCTACTTTGTTCCCTCCCTCCCTCCCTCCCTCCCCCCCTCTATCCCTCCCATACATGTACACGCCCTCGAAATCATCGTCTCCTGCTCTTCCCCTCGTCAATATCACATCTCCTGCTATCTCCCTCCCCCCTCACTCCCCTTTATCAGGGGAGGGGGAGGGGGAGTATCGATTCCCATAAAATGTGCCTAGCGGAAGACCGGCTTTGGCGGCTTCTCAGGGGAGCGAGGCCCGTCCTCTCCTCCCCCTCCTCCTCCTCTTCCTGCCTCAACATCCACCCCTCTCCTCCATCCATCCTCCTTCACGCCTTTTCCGTGAAGGGCGAGGGGGGCGGGAGCCGTAATTGGTGGAGGTCGAACACCTCCCCTCGTCTGACCAGCAGACTTGAGTTGCTGCAGCAGCTGCCCTCGCAGCGCGCCACTTTCCATTCCTCCTCTCTCCATCCCTCCTCCCCTCCCCGCCCCTGGGCCCTCAAATGCCGTGCGGGGACCTACAGCCCCAGTGCTGCTGCTGCTGCCGCTGCTGCTGCTGCTGCCACTGGCGCTGGTGCTTGTGGGGGACATGAGGGACTTCTCCTTCTTCTCAGTAAGCAGACGCTCTCGTTCAATGGCACGCTCTTTCCTCTCGACGTCGATTTTGGCTTGATCAAAGACCTTGGGAGGGACGGAGGGAAAGAGAGGGGGAGGGAGGCATTGAGGAGGGGGGGCAGGATGGCATTGAGGGAATCGAGAATATGGAAGAGAGAGGGCCGAAAGGAAGGAGGAAGGGAGAGCGGACCTTCATGAAGCTCTCGAGAGTGGTGAAGAACACCTCCGGCAGCATTTTTGGATCCTCCCCAAAGTACTTGAGCACGTCCTGGTGTGGGCAACGGCAGCGGCGTCAGGGGTAGGGGAAGAGTGAGGTTTAAGGAATAGGACAAGGATAAGAGAGAGGTTCACGGACAAGAATGAGGTTCACGGACAAGGAGAAGGGTGTGGCATGAGGGGTAAGGGCCAGAAAAATGGCCAGAAGAAGGGTGAAAATAACGGCAAGGGTAAGGACAAGGAGAAGGACAAGGACAGTGCGCATGTCAACATCAAACGAAGTGAAGGGGGTCGGAAAATCAAACATGCGCCCTCCCTCACTCCCTCCCTCCCTCCCATCTTCTTCTTTCTCCTCCGCAAAGAAGAAAAAAGTATCAGAATTTGTGATATCTGAAAATTTCTTCTCCGTCCCTCCCTCCGTCCCTCCCTGCTTCCGTCCCTCCCTCCTGCTCCTTACCTGAAACTTCCTTGTCATCCTCTCAACCGCAGCTCTCGCCTCCGCCTTCCCCTTTTCCGCGACCTTGACAAAGTCAAAAATATCCGTATGCAAGGCCCCTGTTGCTGCTGTCGCTGTTGTTGTTGCTGCTGGTGTTGTTGTTGCAGCTGACTGCCTTTTCGCGGTCTTTTGCTGGGCTGCGGCGGCGGCGGCGGCGGAGGAAGAGGAGGGGGAGGAGGGCTCGCGACCCGCAGCATGACTAGTGTTACTGGTTGTACTGGTGTTGGGGATGACGGCATGTGCATGTATGGATATGTACGTACGTACGTGGGTATATATATGAGAGAGATGAAAGGGGGATATTCAGTGAACTCCACACGTCCGCTTTATCCAATCCGCCCTCCCCTTCCCTCCCTCCTTCTCTCGCCTCCAAACCGCACCTGGTGTCATTCCCTCTGTGTGGCCCCGGCTGCGCCTCCCTCGGGGGGGAAGGGGAGCCTCCTCGGCCCTCCTTCTTTCTCTCCTTTTTCCCTCCCTCGTATCTCGGAGGGCTGACTCTGTCGACCAAATTTTGCAACATAGACCCAAACGACGGCTTTCTCTTCTTCTCCGCTTGCTTCCCATCCCTCTCTCCCTCCCTTTCCATGTTTTGTGGACCCGGAGAGTCCAGCGATGACGCCCGATTTCTCTCTTCCTTCCCTCCCGCCCGCCCGTTCTCCCCTTTATTGACAATGGAGCCAGCCATAGAGGAGGAGGCCCGGGGACGAGGAGGGGTTGTGTAAGAGGAGGAGGAGGAGGAGGAGGAGGAGGAGGAAGAGGGAGGGGTCATCTTCTTGGCCACGCGATCGAGGACGTTAAAGCCCGATTCGAGGTCCCGCAGCTCGGCGGTGATGAACTGAGGGATTTAGGGCGGGAGAGAGGGAGGGGGAGAGAGGATGGGGATGGTCAGAGGGATGGAGAGAGGGAGGGAGGATGAGGATGGTCAGAGGGATGGAGAGAGGGAGGGAGGATGAGGATGGTCAGAGGGATGGAGAGAGGGAGGGAGGATGAGGATGGTCAGAGGGATGGAGGGAGGGAGGAAGGATGAGGATGGTCAGAGGGATGGAGAGAGGGAGGGAAGGGGGAAGATAGAGGGATGGAGAGAGGGAGGAAGGAATTGAGGAAGGGAAAGAGGGAGAGAGGGAGGGAGGGGGGGAGGGGAGGTGTACCTCCTGAAGGACCTTGGCGGCGGGCCGGACCGACTGCAGGTCTTGCGTGAAATCCAAGATGGAGGGGTTGTTCTTTTTGATGATCTGGGAGGGAGGGAGGGAGGGAGATACGGATGGATGGGGGGAGGGAGATATGAAAGGATGGGGATGAGGAAGGGAAGGAGGGAGGGAGGGCGTACCTGGATGAGACCGTGGAGGATAGAGGTCTTTCGGTCGTGGGCCTTGGCTTGGGGCAGCTTGAGGAGGGAGTCGAGTGTGATGCCCGTCGCCTGGAGAGGGAGGGAAGGAGGGAGGGAGGGAGGGAGGGGTCACGAACTGAATACGATACGTGGAGGGGAGACTTGTTGAAGGCTGTATTGGGAAGCATGCCCTCTCTCCGTCCCTCCCTCCTTCCTGCCCTCCCTCTCTCTGTCTTTCCCTCCCTAAGTTCCTCCGCACTCCTTACATGGTCGGTCTTATCGGCTTGGTTGATGCGGTTGCCCACGGAGAGGACGCACTTAAGCATCTCCCGGAGGCGGACCGAGCCCTTGACGTCGTTGCAGGCTGTCTCGATGATCTACGGAGAGAGGGAGCGAGGGAGGGAGGGAGGGAGAGAGGCAGAGGGAGAGCAAGGCGAGGAATTGTTTTGTCAGTCAGTGCAGGATCCCCTCCCTCCCTCCCTCCTTCCCTCCCTCTCTCTCTCCTCACCGTCACGTCCCGCTGCAGGTCCTCGCGCTTGGTGTAGAATGAGCGCATGAACATCAATGTCTTTATCCGGTCCTGGACGTCGGGGAGCTTCATCATCTCCAGCATGAACCGCTCGGCCTGCACGGGTGAGGGGGGAGGAGGGAGGAGGGAGGGAGGGGAGGGTGGTTATTATGTGGGTGAAGCATACCCGGATGCAGGGATCGGGGGGCACTTCCCTCCCTCTCTCTCTCCCCCTCCCTCCCTCCTTACCGCCCCCAGAAGGTTGGCATCACCAGGGTAGGCGCGGAGGGTGTCCACCTCCTCCTCGTTCGGGAGGCTCTCCAGCAGATTCTGGAGCTGCTCGAGGGTGAAGGCCTGCGGGAGGGAGGGAGGGAGGGAGGGAGGGAGGGAGGGAGGGAGGGTCATCCAACATTAGGCGCAGGGCGGAGGGGGCT
>Ga0160419_101121_pt1 | contig 12155 bp, 13 predicted proteins | sample CelAP2metagpilot_2_FD_108196 | JGI IMG/M metagenome (GOLD analysis project Ga0160419, IMG submission 108196) | Phycosphere-associated microbial communities from Cellana algal ponds in Kailua-Kona, Hawaii, USA - Cellana AP2-4-25 metagenome pilot ... | reverse complement strand
GCTGGTCCGCCTCATGGCCGCGCGCATTCGCCTGAAGGCCGCACGGACCCAGCCGCTCACCGCTGCTCAATTGGCCCAGGCCGCAACCCGCATGGCCGAGAACGAATTCATGGAGTTCACATTGGAGGATATGGATTGATGCCCCACCGTTTCGTCGACACTAGACCGGTTCGCGTACTTGCACTGGCCAGCGCCTTAACCCTGAGCGCGCCGTTCTTTGCCTCAACCCCGGCCTTGGCCCAAGGCGTGCCGGTGGTGGACACCCAGAACATTGCCCAGAACATCCAGCAGCTCCGGCAGATGATCGAAGATGAGATCCTGCAGAACGAGCAGCTCGTGCAGCTCCGCGAACAGCTTGCGACACTCACGGATCAACTTGCGGAGCTGCAACGAACATATGAAGCGCTGACCCGCCTCGCCGAACTGCCCGAGATCATCCGCACCCAAATGGAAGACGAACTGAACGATCTTCTGGATCAGGAGTTCGGTGACATCATCGCCACTATCGAGGCGATCAAGACCGGGGATTTCTCCGGGCTTACCGGCTCCGGCGCCAGCGAGATCGAAACCCAGATGGACCGGGTGCTCGCCGATCTTGGCTTTGACGAGGACACCCTTTCGGAAATGGCCCGTAGCGGCAATCCCGGGGCTGAGCGCGTCGCGACGCAGGCCACCACCGGCGCGCTGGTCTCGGCCGCCGCCCAGAACAGCTACGAGGATGCCGGGCAATCGCTGGAACGTGTCGATCGGCTCGTCGGGCTCATCGACGACATGGATGAGTTGAAAGAGAGCGTCGATCTCAACACGCGGGTGACAGCAGAGCTTGCCATCGCTCTCGTCGCCATGTGGCAGCTTGAAGCGATCCAAACCGTGGGTGATGGCACCGGCGGCGTCATCGATGCCGCCACCATCGCCGAAGAGCAACGCTTCATGGAGTTCACCCTCCCGGAGTTGAGTGCAGAGTAAGAGTGTAGGACCTTGGACGAAGAAACAGCCATCATCGAGGAGGAACTGGTTTACGGCGCACTGAGACGGGAACGGCTCTGGCAGCGCCTGGGGCTACTCGGCCTGATCTTCGGGATCCTAGGCTGCCTTAGCGCCGCAGCTGTCGCAATCCTCGATGTCGATCCGCCGCCCGTGGTCGTTCCTTATGACCCGGAAACCGGCTTCGCCCTGCCTGAAGCCACGGTCGGCGCCACCACCGTCACCGAAAACCGCGCCATCATCGAGGCAGAGGTCTTCCGCTATGTGACGGACCGCGAGGTCTACAATCAGCTCGACAATGATGTGCGCATCCGCAGTGTCTTGCGCCGCTCGGACGGTGCGGCCCAGGCCTCGTTGCGCCAGATCTGGAACTCGGCCAATGCGGAGTACCCGCCGTCAGTCTACGGTCCCAATGCCCGTCTCGATGTCGAGATCCTCAGCATCAACCTCATTGGCAACAACCGGGCGACGGTGCGGCTCAGGAAACGCCTGACCTCGATTCAGGGGGTTCAGGCGGGCCTCTTCACCGCGACACTGCTCTTCGAATTCCGCCCCGAAGAAAGCCGATCCATCGACCAGGTCTGGACCAACCCTTTCGGCTTCACCGTCGCCGAATACTCGATACGCTCGGACAGATTGGAGAACTAAGTTTGCGTCACATAGTTATTGCCTTCCTGTGTTTTCTCCTTTCCCCGGCGCTTGCCATCGCCGAGGCAATCCCGCGTGGCGGCCCAAATGACGCCCGTGTCAGGATCGCCACCTACCAGGAGGGCCAAGTCTACCGGCTCAGTGTATCGCTCACCCATGTGACGACGATCGAGTTTGGGACAGGCGAAAGCATCCGTTCGATCATCGCCGGTGACACCGAAGGCTTCGAGATCGACGGCGTGCCAGGTGGGCGTGCCTTTGCGATAAAACCCGTCGCCCGCGGCGTCCATACCAATGTGACGGTCTACACCAATCGGCGGAGTTACTATTTCAACGTCAACGAGGTCTCGAGCCCGACCTTCTATGTCGTGCAGTTCCGCTACCCTCACGACAATCGCCGCCCGGCCAATGCCATCGCCCGCGCCGCCCCGAACTACAATTACGGAGCAAGCGCGCGAACCGAGTTCACGCCGACCCGGGTCTGGGACGATGGCACCTTCACCTATTTTGCCTTCCCCCGGAACGCGCCGGTCCCTGCGATCTTCCGCTACGCAGGCGGGCGTGAGCGCACGGTGAACACCGGTGCCGTCGAGGATGGCGTCATCCGTGTTTCCGGCGTCAACCGGCAATGGGTGCTGCGGCTTGGCGAAGAGGTTGTCTGCATTGAGGCGAGACCGCCGGCGGGAGCGACCTCATGAGTGACAACAACGCCGATCTCGAACAGCGCCTCGCCGCACTCGAACAGGGCAATCCGCGTCATGGTCCCGCGCCGAAACGCCGCTCACCGATCCTGGCGCTCGGAGTTGCAGGTCTGATCGCAGCTGGTGGCACCGCGCTCTATTTCTTGTCGCAGCCCGAAGAAGAAGTCGCCCTGCCAACGGCAACGCCGGACGAGTTCCAGTCAGAAGGTGACGGCTTCGGCGAGATCGAACCCTTCGTGCCGCCCCCCGCCCCCGAGCCTGAAGTCGTGCTCATTGAGCCTGAACCGGCGGAACCCAATGCCGAACTGCTGGCCCAGCTCGCGGCGTTGCAGACGCAGATCGAAGAGTTGAAGAACGCGCCCGAACCGGTCGTCGAAGAAAACACGGCCGCGGCCGAGGCTATTGACGCGCTGACGGCACAGATTGCGGCACTTCAGCAGGCGTCGGAGAGTGCACAAACACAGTTCCAGGAAGAGCTTGCGGCACGTGACCGGGAACTCCAGCAACTGCGCATGGATCTGGAACTCGCGCAGCTGGAAGCCAACACACCCGCCCCTGCCCCGCTTGGACCGACCGACGAAGAATTGCGGGCCCGCGAGGCCGAGCGCATTGCCCGCGAAGAGGAAGCGCGGCGGCTGGCAGAGCTCCAGAGACGGGCCGAAGAAGAGCGGGCATTTCAAGAACGGCGCATCACATCACCGGTCATCGCCTTTGGAGGCACAGGCGGCGCTAATACAGGCGAGACCGAAATCACGGAACGCCGCTTCGGGGAGGTGACGGATTTCGTGCTGAACGGCGCGCTTCCCAGCACTGTTACCCAAGCCGAGGTCATCGCCAACCCCTCGAACACCATTATTCAGGGTACAATGATCCAGGCCGTGATGGAGACCGCACTCGACAGCTCGCTCCCCGGCCAGACCCGCGCCATCATCTCCGAAGATGTCTTCAGCTATGACGGCTCACGGCTTCTGATCCCGCGCGGCTCCCGCCTCATCGGTCGCTACCGCTCCGGTATCGAAATCGCTCAGAAACGTGTCACCATCGCCTGGGACCGGATCATCCTGCCCAACAACCAGACGGTTCAGATCAGCGCTTTCGGCGGTGATGAGTTGGGCCGCTCCGGTGTTACCGGTTTCGTCGACACACGCTTTGATGAACGTTTCGGTTCCGCCGCTTTGATTTCGATCATCTCCGCGGCTCCAAGTGCGGCCTCGGCGCAGGTCGAGGACGAAACGACCGCCGAAGTCTTGCAGGATGTCGGGGACGATCTCGCCGATGCCACCGACAGCGTGATCGGTGAATATCTCTCCATCGGTCCCGTCATCTATGTCGATCAGGGTGCCCGCGTCACCGTCATGGTCGACCGCGATCTGGAGATCTTCTGAGATGACGCTGTCCTATCTCCAGACCTCGCTCGACAAGCTCGCGGACGCCGCACGTGACGATGTGATCGAGATCTGCATCAATCCCGATGGCTCCTGCTGGGGTGAATTCCAGGGGGATCATTTCATGCGGGGGCTGGATCAGCGTATGACGGCCACGGAGGTGCGTGATCTCGGCAACCAGATCGCGTCTTCTGCCAACACGACGCTCAGCAAGGACAAGCCCATTGTCTCGGTCTCGATCACCTATCGCGACCGCCCAATCCGTGCCCAGGTCGTGACCCCGCCTGCCGTTCTTTCCGGCATGTCGATCTCGCTCCGCTTCCTCTATGGCGAAGAACGCAAGCTCGAGGAATTGCGCCAGGAGAAGAACCGCGCCTTGCGCGAGGTCGTAGCCGCCGGTGACATCTACTCGGCCATCCGCTTCTGCGTCGAGAACAAGCTCAACATGATTGTCTCTGGCGGCACCTCGACCGGCAAGACGGTCGCGGCCCGGAAGATCCTCTCCTACGTCCCCGATGACGAGCGCATCGTCACCATCGAAGAAGCTGCCGAGTTGCTTCCGGCCCAGCCCAATGCGGTTACCCTGATCGCCAACCGCGACGCGGAGTTCCAATCCGCCGATGTGCTCCTGACCGCGACCCTGCGCATGCGTCCCGACCGGATCATCCTCGGGGAGGTTCGCGGCAAGGAGGCCATGACCTTCCTTGAAGCCATTAACACAGGACATGGCGGCTCGATGACGACGCTCCATGCCGAGACGCCACAACTCGCCGTCCAACGGCTGGCAATCGCAGCGCTGAAGACCGAGATCCCGATGACCTATCAGAACATGGTCCAATACATCGAAAGCTCGATCGACGTGATCATCCAGGCGGGCCGTGAAGATGGTCAACGCGGCATCACAGAATTCTATCTCCCCGGAACCGATCTCAGCGGAGGCATAACCCATGAAGCAGTTTGAGTACCAGATCATCTCCTTTCCGATGGACAAGAAAACCAGCCTGATCGCGATGCAGGACGACCTGAACGCACGCGGGAAAGAGGGCTGGGAAGTCGTCTCAGTCAATTCATCAGAGTTCGCGCATATCGGGCATACGGCGTTCCTCAAGCGCGAAATTTCCCAGAAAGAGAAAACGTCGTGAGGGCTGGCTTGTTTGGGTTTTTGATAGCGGCAACGGGGATTCCCGCTGCTGCTGAGCGCAACCTTGTTCCAACTCTCGGCAGCAAGCCTGATGTTTGCGCTGATGGTCCCGCAGAGCCGGACTGGATGCAGAACGTCGGCGTGCGCGAGGCTTACAAGCGCGTGTTAGTCCAAGACATCTACCGGGCTCAGAACCTGGAAAGGATTGTCGAGAGCGGAGCCTGCGCTTGCGACCTCCGCTTTCCATCTTGGGAGGCCGCGGAAACCGAGTTTCTCGAGCGCTTCGCCGCCGCCGAACGCTGGGAGATGCTGGAAGCCTCGGACACCTACAACCGGCGCGCCAATGCGTTGAGACCGGAAGCGATGGCGATCTGTGAAGCCGAGGGCAACTGGTAGCGGATCATGAGCGTCGTCACCTATTTCGTCGAGACCTCCCAGGGCTATCTGGATACCGCGGCCGAGACGCAATTCGGCGCGGTGGCGGCGACAGTCGGCACTATGCTGGTGCCCGGGACGACGCTTGTGGTCATTCTGGTCTGCGTGAACATGATCTACCAGTACCGTGCCATGGACGGTCGCACCGCTTTCTGGCTCGCGGTGAAGGTTGGGCTGATAGGCGTGTTCGCGACAAATTGGGTGCAGTTCAACGCCTTCTCGTCCGCCGTGCTGCACGGAATCGACAGCATCGCCGGGTCGCTGGTTGCGTCTGTGGGAGGTGGCACACCGGGTCCCAGCGGCACCTTCGCTGAGGAGTTCGACCGGCTCATTGCCGAGTTGGGTGAATACCTGAACGCCGCCGGGTCAGAGCTCAACTGGATGGCCGGAGCATTGCTTGATGTTTTGGGTGTACTCCTGCTTTCGATCCTGGGTGGGCTCGCAGCGTTCATTCTGGTGGCATCCCGGCTCATGATCGCGCTCCTGATCGGGATCGCGCCGGTGATGATCTTCCTCACCCTCTTCGAGGTGACCAAGGACTATTTCGCCCGCTGGCTTTCGGCGCTGGTGTCCTTCGCGCTTTATCCGATTGTTGTCGCCGGTGTATTCGCGACAATTACTGGCGTGAGCGCTGCACTCATCGGCGAACTCGGTGATCCCGAGGGCGCGTCCAACATCGGGGCCCTTATCCCATTCTTCATGATGGTACTCATGGCCAAGGGGTTCATCATCGCGACGCCGTTCATTGTCCGCGCGATCTCGGGCAACATTATGATGCCAGCGCTATCAGCAGGCCTTGGCGGTGCATACGGGTTCGGTCGGGCGCTTGGCGGCAGTCAGCAGGCTTACAATCGGTATCTCATTGGAGGAGCGACTGGCGCTGAATATGCTGCGCTGCGTGCGCGGCAGTTCTTCGGGGTGCAGACAATGCCGCAGAGGCCGGGTGTTAGCCAAACCGTTCCGACGAACCCTGACACTGGCTCGAGCAGCACAGGCGCGCGAATGCTGGCACAGTTGGCCCGCCTAAGCAGGCTGGGCCGAAGGTAGCATTGACCGTCAAAGGCTTCACCGGCGCGAACATGTTCTCTGCGAGCCCATACCTTTGCCTTCAGCAGAGCTCGCAGCAAACTGCCTGAACGAATTTACCTTGGCACCATCATGCCATGTCCGGGTGAAGTGGAACGACATCAGCGCCGGTGTTGCTGTCTGGGACGTCCGTCCTGTATCCCGTTCTCAGATCAAAGCGTATGACAGCAAACTTCCTTAGGGAATGAGCAGGTAGCGGGCAGCAGATTGCAGCGATGTTTTTGCCGAGCCATTAACTTGTCACTTGACAATTTAAGAGGGTGGAGTATCTAAGGTGCCAAGGAAGAAGCACACCTCAAAGGAAATCGAGGCCGTCATCCAGGAGCTCGAAGAGCTGGGATGGGACCTTATTGAGGGCAAGGGGCACGCGTGGGGGATCCTCCGATGCCCGGCCAACGATAAGGATTGCCGCTGTGGCGAGTTTTGTCAGATGTCTGTCTGGTCGACCCCGAAGAATCCACAGCAATTCGCGAAAAGGATCCGACAGAAGGCTCTGGCCTGTGTGAAGCTTCAGAAGAACGACGAAGGTAAATCCGATGGCTGAAGAATTCGAATTCGAACTGGTCTTTGCACTCCCCGACGGGGAGCACGATGCGTTCGCGCTCTCTGACGCGATCTTTGAGGCGGGTTTTGAAGATGCCCTCGTGGGCACCGGCAATGCTGGTCTTCTGGGTGTAGAACTGGAACTTGAAGGGGATGAGGCCGAAAGCGCGATCCTTGAAGCGGCGCGGGCGCTGATCAAGGCGCTGCCGCAGGGCACTGTCCTGCGCGAGGTCCGTCCCGACCTGGTGTCTCTCGCGGATGTCGCCGAGAAGCTCGAGGTGAAGCGACAGGCGCTCCAGCAGCGCAAGATGCCCCTCCCCGTTGCGGGTGGCCTCTACCGCATCGATGAAATGATCGAGGTTCTGATGGAGGCCTCAAACCCAGCAAAGGGGCAGCGTCGTCCGCGCTTTGACCTGGCTTCTGCCGCGAAGTGGTTTCGTGCGGGCCCCGCGGCCCGCAGGGTGAACGCTCAGTTGACGATGCGTGAGATCGACCCTGCGACGATTGAGCGAGCCCCTCGACCAGAGCGCGACGATCCTGGTTTTCTTCACCCGTGAGGCGGTCGGCTCAACGGCGCAGCCGAGACCCGGAGGGGCTTTGAACGTAGGCGCTTTCGGCGGGCTTTGGCGGGAGCTATGCCTTTGCCGTTGCGTGACAGGAAGCCATTAGGTTTACAACCGATACGCCATCGGTTGCGCGACCGGTGCCGAACATGCCGCGTTTCGGGCACGTAGTTTCTCGGCGTCCAGGCTCTGCCAACCCGCCCGACCGTCGCGCCGGCAGCACCTTTCGGCGGCTCATGTCACCGCTCCGCCTTTCGAACCGTGAGCCGACTGAATTCAATGCATCCTGATCCGAAGCCTTATAGGGATAGCTTCAGCACGATTTATTGGCAGGAATAACTGCTCGCACTATCGACATCGCCGTTCCCGTCATATCTCGCCAGCTGCGGATAAGGGCAAAGCGGACGTGTCGCGCGATCGCTAGTTCTAGTTGCCTCGATACCCGCAGGTGCATCGTCATTCTCGACCCAGTTACGCAGAGCGGTGACAAAATCCGCATTCTCAAAACCGACTCCGCCGCGGCAGTGGGCCATACCAGGAATCATATAGAGCTTCATAAAGCTGTCCATATCCTCCACCGCGTCATTGACGGCATCGTAGTAGTCTATTGAATTATAGGGATTAGACGCCGCGTCGGCCCAGCCATGATACATGATAATTTTCTTGCCGCTCGACTTAACATCGGCAATATCTGGATCAGTAGCGTTGTAGGCTTTTTCCGCCTCAGCCATCCGTGCCGGATCAGTATCAAAGTCGAAGTCGATCATGTAGTCGTAGTCCGCCCTATCATCCTCGAACATCAGATAGTTGAATGCGTCGAGAGTAATTCTATGAAGTATTGGCATGTTCGCGGAATTTGACTCGGGGTCCGGGATCAGCCAAGCACCCCAGCCGCCCGGCACAGCTTCTCCGCCTGCGGGCAAACCGTTGACGAGGGAAGTGCCGTCCCTTGCTTGAACGCCGTTGTAAATCTCCTCGATTGCTTCGACTTGAGCCGTTGTGAAACAATCGTCTCCACCTGATTCACAAATCGTGAGATCACTCCGAGGGGAGAAGTCACATGCAGCGGGATTGGAAATTAGGCCATCGACGAGACCATCTGTACCATCGCATTTGGCAGTGACGGCGGCGCCAAGCACGGATAGCTTCTCGAATTCAATAATTGGGTTACCGCCAGTTGGATTGTTGTCTGGGTAAAGTGGACGCAGGAATGCTGGCGCAGACATCTGCTGTTTAGTGTAATTGTAGACGGGCGCGCCAACTAGATATCCATCGAAGTCTTCGGGGAAGCGTTGAAATTCCATCATTCCCTGACGACCGCCAGTCGAGCAGCCGATCCAATAGGAGTGCTCAATCTCCTGACCATAGAAACCCTCCGTCAGGCTCTTGCCAGTCGTGGCCGTATCATGAACGGACTGATATGCGAAGTCGCGCTCCATATCAGGATCGGTACCGAACTTGGAACTTGCCTGTTCGGGAATGGACGCATCATGTCCGGTATCCGTTGTAATTGCAGCAAATCCCTCGGACATGCGGTGGCTGGCAGCGTCGAGCTCAAGAATACCTGCCTTGCCGCCATTACCAACCATCAGAAAACGAGAGTTCCAGTTTTCAGGCAGGAGCAAAGCGAACTTCACGTTCCCGCCAATTGTGCCACGAACGTCACAATGCGCTGGCAGTTCGTTTGTTTCGACCATGTACTCACCCTGAGTCAGGGCCACGCTTTCGTTCGGCGTCATTTCTACGATTTGACTGCAACTAGCGGCGAAATCGACCTGTGCGTGGGCCGGTGATGTTACCACTAGCAATGCTCCCCCCAAGAGCGTCAGATAGCTTTTCAGCTCCATTTGTTTACTCCTTCCTTCATTGATGTTGCGGAAATTCGTGCTGAACGAGATCAGCTTCCTAGAGCGCAGGACAGTTCATCCATGGCCGTCTCGGCGACCGCCACCTCGCCGCACCACGCAACGAAGTGGTCCGGCCTAAAGGCTTGTAGCCGGTTGAATCGGGGCGTTCAGCCTGGCCTCATTCTCCGTTTTGGCAACCGCCGCACCAATATCGCGCAACAATGAGCCAGGGCTCGACGTGGCGATCCCGACGCGCTGCGCCGATGCGGGTGGCGCCATGGCGATGGCGGCAGGCTGATATTTCATGAAATCTTCCCCTGAACATCGCCACCTCAGGGCGAGATAAGTCTTATTTATTGAGTTTGTCATCTTAATTTTAGTTTAATTGCTATAACCCGTCAAGTCTAATTTTATGTTAAAAAACACTTAATCCCCGCGCCGAAATCTTACCCTAGAACCTCGTACCTTTGCAGGGCGAACCATGCTTCTTTTGCGTCCGCCTCGGTCTCGAACCAGTCGGCGCGGATCTGTTCGGAATGGCCGATACGGCCCCATTCCCGCACTAGGCTCCAAACCCAATCAACCTTTTGAAATCATAATGGCGGGCTGATTCACGCCATGCTGTTTGCTGCAGGAGGTGCTTCATGGCGTCAGGGTTTTGGCTCTCGGATCGAGCTTGCGCGGCGATTGAGCCGCTTTTGCCGAAGAACCAATCTAGAGCGCGGCGCGTGGATGACCGGCGGGTCATCAGTGGGATCATCCATCTGTTGCGGGCCAGGGGCCTCTGGAGGCGCAGTCTCAGGCCATCGGGCGCTCGCGTGGCGGTCCAACCACGAAAATCCACTCTCTGACGGATGGTTGCGGGCGCGTGTTGGCCCTCACCCTCAACTCAGGAAACCACGCCGACATTTCCCATGACCCTCCGCTCCTGGACAAATGCCCCGCGCCCGCCCGGCTCCTGGCCGACAAGGGCTAATATGCAAACGGCCTGCGACGGCGCTTTGCCGGGACACAAACAGAGGCGGTCACCCTCTCAACCCGATCCCGCAAGACGCCCATCCCCTACGATGCCACGGCCTATCGCGACAGAAATCTGATCGAACGGGCCTTCTGCCGCCTCAAGAACTGGAGACGCATCGCCACTCGCTACGACAAGCTCGCCATCGCAATCGCCGCAATCGTCATATGGTGAACCTAATTGAGTCTGGACCCTAGGCCACAGTCTCGCAAAACCAATGTCCGAAGAACCCACGGACAATCTCCATCCGATAGAAGCGGTGAGGGTTGGCGTCAGGCTCGGTCCGCGTCAGGTGCATGGCCCCTATCCCCAATTTCTATCTGCGATGTCCTGCTGTTCCTTGCCGACATCATCGGCGTAGATCGCCGTCGTGTTGAGCTGCCCGTATGGGAATCTACGCTCAGTCGCCTGCGCCGCTCGAAATCGTCGTTCCTCGCGCCGAGGTCCCGCGCAATCCCGAGGCCGAGGGTCGGTTCTTGGGCCTCTTCGGCGCCATCAATCAGCTCGACGGCTAGCGCGATTTTGCAGCCGGCGATTTGTGGCCAACCGGGTCGTCACTTTTTTCAGAGGTCAACACCTCGCCGACAATCTTCCCCTCCAATCGCTCAAGATCTTTCAACGCGTCCCGAACCCCAACTGCATCGTCTTCACTCGGCACATCGATTTCAAGAGCCTCCTGCCTCCCGAACTCCATCTCAAACTGCCGCCGATCGTCCGCAAGGACAGCCGCGCGACCGCGCCGAGGCGTTAGAGCCGGATCGGGTTCAATTGGTCCATTCCCTCCAGAGTCTGTTAGCCCCATCCTGGCCTCAAAGTCACGCTCTGTCAGACCTGACCCTCGCGGCGCTGTTGGCATCGCCTGAACACTAAGAGGCAGCGTACCCATCGGACCGACTGGCTCGGTTGGAAACGGTAACTCCCCTTCCTGCGCCGCGTGGATACCTTTGAAGAACGGATCCTCGTAGTAGACCACCCGCTTGGCGCGCACCGGCATCCGTGCATCGACGACAACGACGATCTCATCGAGCGGCAGTCGCCGCGCCTCGTCCTCCGGCAAGAGTGAGACCTCTTCGGTCCGCTCTGACTGACTTCTTCCCTCGAAGGGGTTCTTCCCAACCGCGCGGGAGCGCGTAACCACGGTCTTGGTGGTCTTGCCAACAGCCTTGCTTAGCTCTTCGACGGTCTTCTCGTCCGAAGGCGTAAGATAGAGCTTAATCCCGGCATTGCCCTGCAATGCCCGCCGCGTGTTCTCGCCGTAGATCTCATCGATGGCGGGAATGGTCTGAGTGACCACCGCGAGGTGCCCGCGGTAATGCCGCAGCACCTCGATGCTCTCGGCCACAATGGGCATTTTCCCGAGCCGGTTGAATTCGTCGAGCATGATCATGACCGGCCAGGGCTCATCGGGGCCGGGGTCTTTGTCCTGCAGCGCCGAGAGAAGGTCTGAGAAGAAGAGCCGGATCAGCGGCGCGAGAGGTTTCACCATGATGGGTTGGACGACGAGATAGACGCTGAACGGCTTCTTGCGGATCGTGCTGAAATCGAAATCCGACACTGCTGTTGCATCATCAATCGCCGGGTTCTGCCACTGATCGAGACCTGAGGTCATCAGGAGTGAAACATACGAGGTCAGGGTGTCGTTGTTGGTCGAGGCCAGCCGCGTGAAGATCAGCCTTGCGGACGCGTTGTTCACCTCATGGGACCGCGCCAGATACTCCTTCTGTTTGTTCCCGCCAGAGGCGGCGATGCGGTAAATCTCGCCAAGCGTCGGCCGACGGCGCTGGAAAGCCAGTAGTCCGGCGGC
>Ga0160419_101120_pt1 | contig 12172 bp, 13 predicted proteins | sample CelAP2metagpilot_2_FD_108196 | JGI IMG/M metagenome (GOLD analysis project Ga0160419, IMG submission 108196) | Phycosphere-associated microbial communities from Cellana algal ponds in Kailua-Kona, Hawaii, USA - Cellana AP2-4-25 metagenome pilot ... | reverse complement strand
GGACGGGCGTGGCGTGGGGGCGGAAGGAAGGGAGGAGAGGGGGGGAGGGAGGGTGGGGGGGGGGAGGGAAGGAAGGAAAGAAAGGAGGGGGGGAGGGAGGGAGGGAGGGGTAGTAGATGAGTGGAAAGAGGCAGGGAGGAAGAGGGATGTAGTGTAGGAGGGGAAGGGAAAGGGGAAGATCATGCAGAGTTTATATCACTTGAATACGTACATGCGCATTCGTCCGAGACGTGGCTGCTGTTGTAACTATTAAGGCCGAACAAGCCTGTAAGTGGTTGGATCAGTTATGTCAATCAACAGGTATGCTATATTCCTCGCCCTTTATCTTACCCCACCTCCTTATCTCACTTCCGTCAATTATGACAAGGGATTACAAGTCATCTCCTTTCTCGAATGTCTTACGACTCTTCTTTCCACTCCCTTGTGTTTGGGTCACAACGTACCTCTGTTCGTGCTCCTATCTGCCAGTGTTGCCTTGGCGTAGCACCGCAATTCCGAGGCCCCTTTAGCAAAAGCGAGAGCTTGATTGCACTGTGGGAGGAAGCCACCATTCTCAAACCTGATCGATAAATATGTAGGGGAGGGGATAGCGTCGGAGGGGGGAAGAGGGCGGGAGGGAATCGTGCAGAGCAGCAGTCTGTCAGCTTTCCCGCTCTCTCACTTCTCTCAGAGCGATCCTCGTACATGACTTGTAACCCTTCTTTTTAGTCCCTACTTACTACATACGTACCATTGCCTTGCAAATTGCTCCGGAGAGAGTGGCTGCCAAAGGGAGATGACCACGCAAAAGGCAAGGGACAGGAGGCCCATTACTACGGCACCAGGGTACTTGAGAAGAAGTGACGACCACAAGGACCCTTTGCCCATTCGGACCTTTTTCAACGAGGCAGCTACGGCGGCTGAGGATCCCATGCTAGGGCGCACCATGGCTTCTCTGCCTGCAGTCAAGGGTTTGTGTGAGGCAGATGGGTAGCATGGCCGAGCAAGTTGCAATTTTTATGGGCGAGTTGGCGACGAAGTGTGGTCATACCCAGAAACTCAAGTACTCCTGTTGTATTAACTGTAGCCATACTTGACAGGTAAGTGCATGACTCTTGTATGCATGTGCTTAGTCAGCGTGGAAGTTGCGAGCGCCTTTTCCTGGTAATTTCCTGCCTTACATTTTACATTGCTTTGAGGCATTCCAACCCCGCCATGTCCTTATTTTACCGTGCCTCAGGCACAAAAGGTTTCACACCATCACGACGACGACGGGGAGGTGGAGGTCTGCAAGGCACAATATGTGGACATAGCTGCTGTTTGTGCACGAAATGAACTTTGTCTTTTATTTCAGGAAGGAAAGACTCCTACGAAAGCCGCGCATGGACGTCGTGTCAAGGCTGACGCTCACTCCTCCCTCGCTCCAATTCACAAACACAGAGCAGGCAAGATGGAAATTATTATGTATTTTATCTGGGGAATCATATACATAATCTCAGGCTTTGGTGTCCTGGCCTGTGCCTCTATCGTTCTTGTGTACGTATTTCGGGTTTGCGCCCTCCCCGTCCTCCTCCTTGTTGTCCCTTCTTGCTAGCTACGCCATGCCCCTTCTCACTGCCACCTATTGGTTGTGCAATTCCCTGGCAAGCAACTCTGTTAAATATTGCCCATGTCTTAACAATTCCTTTATTACCTCCCAACCCTCTCCTCCCCAACCAGCATGGCCCGAGCCTGCCTCTCCTCGGGTAAGCATATCCTTGCCGGCCTCCCTCCTCGCTTCGGAGACATCGAGGCCGCCAAGACTACCGAGCGCTTGCGCGAAAAAAAAAGAAAAGCAGCAACAGCAACAGCAACAGCAACAGCAACAGCAACAGCAGCAGCAGCAGCAGCAGCAGCAGCAGCAACAACAGGAGGGAGGGGAGAAGGAAGGACGGAGGAAGAGGCGGACACGCCGTCGTCGCTGGGGATGGAGGACACAGGGTTTGTAGATGTAGAGATTGGGCCGGAGGAGGAGAAGGAAGAAGGAAGGGAGGGTAGGGAGAGGAGGGAGGGAGATAGGGGTGTGGAGCCTAGCAGCGGCGGGATGGTGGTGGAGTCGTCGGTCATGGCGAGTGGAAGCAAGGTGCTGGCGCAGTAGAGGGAGGGAGGGAGAGAGGGGAGAAAGGGAGAGAGTGGAGGGAGGGAGAGACATATGGAGAGAGAGAGGAAGGAAGGGAAGGAGAAAGATTGAGGAAGAAGAAGGTTTTGTAAGGCGGGTTGGCGGTGTCAACGTTATGAGGGAGGAAGGAGGGAGGGGCAGAAAGAGGAGGAGCAGCAGTAAGATCATTCAAGCAAAAGACAAGTTAGGAAAAGTGAGACTTGGAAAGAGAGTAAGACGCTGTATTTGACCACTGAGTGCAAGAATACAAATATAAGAGGAAGTCAGGAGAGAGGGGGGGATGGAGTGAGCGAGGCAGGGGAAGGAAAGTGAATTCGGAAAAAGAGCAGTCGGAGGAGGTAATTTGATTAGAAATGGCGCTGGCCGGAACGTTCTTTCTTAGAAATTTGACGATCAGTCAGACAGTCAGGCAGTCAACCAATCAATCAATCAGTCAGTCAGTCAGTCAGTGAGGAAGTGCGCAATTCAGTCACTCATCTATCTAAGTATCTTTCAGTCTGTGGGGGTCTATTATGTCCAGCGTTCTGCGAGTGCGAGACGCTGTCACAGGGACGGGACGAAGAGGCAAACAAAGTAAAGAAGGAGGAAGGGAGGGCCCGAGAGAACATAGGAGCAGAGGGAGGGCAGGAGGGAGGTGACGGGTGACTTGAGCACTACCATCATTAAATGAAGAATTTGAACCACTCTGAGAGTAGCACATCCACATCCGTCAGGCAAACTGACCCAGAGGGATAGGAATTAAGAGAGAGAAAGAGAGAGGGACGGTGAAAGAATAAGAGGAGAGACTGAAGGGCAAAGGTACAAGAAGCAAGTCAAGTAAAAACGAGCATGTAAATCGACATGTAATTAATGTCCCTACCTCTTCATCCTTCTACCTCCGATCGCCTAAAAGAAGCAAAACAAACCCACCATACATACACTCACACTTTCCGTTAGTGACATACATTCATTCTTTTGGCTTTCCTTATGAATTTCTTCCAATCTACCACCACTTGATGAATTTCTTCCATCCTTTCACCCCTTCCTGTCTTCCTGCCTCTCCTCCCCCATCCCCCACAGGCGGAAGGGGGGGGTCTGTAACTGCTGCTGCTGCAGCTGCTGCCACTGATGCGACCCGCGCTCGTTCCTCCCCTTCTTGAGAAGGTGCGAGGCTGAGGGTGGGGGTCTTGAGCCGACGGGCAATCTCGCTTTCGACTCCGAGCAGAGCGTCCACCTGGTCCGTGTACCAGCGCTGGATCTGAAGATAGGGAGGGAGGGAAGCAGGGAGAGGATGGCGGTGCTCTAGGTCAGGATAAGGCGAGGGGATGAAATGATGGTGGTCTAGCGAGGAGACAGACTATGATGGTGCGCGGTTACGGCAGGCGAGAAGGGGTTGTGACTGATGGAGGTCGGCGGGAGCATGGTTGTGACTGGCTCCCGTGGCTCCCATCGCATCATTCCTCCCTACTCGATAATCCCTCCAACGGACCGGTGTGAAGACGTGCTCCCGCTCCCCGTAGTCTGTCCGGAACAGGAGCTGAAAGCCCGTGAAAAATGTTGCCACACCCGTGGTCACCTTCCTATGTGCAATATGATTAACGTGGAGAGAGAAATTTGGGGAGGAAGGGAGGGAGGAGGTCAAAGGGGATGGGGGAAGGGCAAACTGTATCTTGATCAAGGACGGGTCCTCACGTGTCAGAACCGCACAAGCCTCGGGATGAAATATGGGACCTTGACATTGCCACCGCATGTTCTGCAAGGTACAGTGTCAGCCTGCTTCGGCAGGCGCCATGATAATGACCTCTCTGAGGGTACACTCAGAAGGTGCAAGACAAGACAGGACAAGACAGGATAAAGACATGAAAGAGGGTACAAACCAGGCCCGCAGCGTGGAGGGTTTCAGGACGGGGCCGCCTCCTGACATAGCGCGTTGGTGATCGTGGCTGTGTGTGGGACCTGTAGAGGGATGAGCAGTGACTTGGAGAGGCAGTAGAGATAAGGATAATAATAGGAGGCCCTGATCAGAGAGTGAGTGCGAATACGCCGATTGCAAGAGCAGTCCCGATCAAGAGCTGAGCAGTGCAATGAGTGTGGGTGGGCGTTGATTGAGGGAGTTGTGGACGCTGTGGGTTTGCTTGCATGTTTGCTGGTAAATTAATTGCCTTGCCCCTTCCACCGCCCCACATGCACTTCCCGTCACATGGAGGGCAACGTAACACGTATGTTCCCAACTACTTGTCTTGTTCGTCTGTTGCTTTTGTTTCTTTTGTCAAGCAAGGATTTTTGTAGATAAATACCCCATAGCATCAAGCATCGATGCTCGAAAACCATTCTACATGACAATTTTACCCATTTTCCTGCACGCCACTTTTGCTTTAGCTGCTTTTGTTATGTATGCACACCCAAGCCCTTCCCGCATTCTCACCTCATGCAATTCCTCTCAATCATCAATGTTGTCACCACTGATGCTGTATTTAGGGCCGTGTGCGTCGTGCTCTCTCCCATATCCTTCTCACCTTCCACCTCTTCTCAAAGATGGCCGCTCGCCTCCTCGACGACAGCCTTTTCTCACCCACAAAGCACGTTTCCACTCTGTCAATTCTGATACCCGACTTTCATATACATGCATCCGCTTCTCAACGACATATGCCTCTCTTGCTTTCTTCGATCAACTTTTTAAATCTCCTTTCGCATTTGTCTTCCCTCACCTGTTCGCCTCCGCACCGCCAGATTCTCTTCCTCCGCCCTGATTGAGTTCCTGAATCCCTTTCTTCGTTAAGAAGTGCTACTTCCCACCATCCATGGTTCGCTTTCTCCTTTTCCCCCTCCTCCCACTGCCGCTTCGACCTCACAAAACACTTTCTCCCCCCCTCCTTCATTTCCTCTTCCTCCTTCCTGCCCCCCCCGCACCACCGTCCCTCCTCCTCCCTCGCTCCCGCCCTCCTTCCCTCCTTCCCTCTGCAGAAACTGGCCCGCCTCCTCCATGATGCCCGTGGCCACCTTGTCCAGCCCAAACAGACCGAAGAAACCGTGTGGCAAGTCGCGCCCCAGCTGGAGGGAGGGAGAGAGAAAGGGAGGGAGGGTGTGTGTGCGGTTGAGAGACCCAAAGCAAACCAGGCAAGCAAGCGCCACGCTGCAGCGTCACTAAAACTCTCTTCCTCCCTCCTTCCTTCCTTACCCTCAAAGTACTCGTCACGCCCACATGTCGCAGCCGGCAGTCAAAGTCCACGGTGTCGTCCAACAGCGGGTCGAAGCCACCCACACCGATGAAGGTGGGGGGGAAGCGGCTGAGGGAGGGGGGAAGGGGCCCAGAAGAGGGAGGAGGAAGAGTTGGTTAGCGTGTGGAGAGGGGAAGCAAGTATGGTTGTGAAAAAACAGAATTGGACGAGAATGCGAACGAGAACTTAGAGGGAGGTAAGGTGATGGTCATTGGCAGTACCTGAGAAGCTTGTCGTGCGCAAAGTAAGGAGATATGAGCGGGTCTCTCGAAGGGTCGGTGGTGAGTGAGGGCATGTAGCCGTCGGCCACTGCAGTGAAGACGCCCAGTGGGAGGATGGGATCCGCCATGTGGACCGAGCGGGAGGGGGACGGGGTCAAGCAAAAGTTCAGCACTAGGGAGGGAGGGAAGGATGGAGGGAGGGAGGAAGCATGAAAGTCAATGTGAGTCAAAACGCCAAGCCAGCAAGCTCCTAATCATGATCAAATGTACACGCACTACTCCCTTCCCATGTATGTGCCGGTTCCCATCTGCCCTCCCTCTCTCCCTCCCTGCCTCCCTCCCTCCTCACCGGGATAGAACAAGACCAAGGCATCCGGCATGCGCACCCATGACGGAGTGGCTACCGTAGACCCTTCCCCCTCCCCCTCCTTCTTCTCTTCCTCATCACCCTCCGTATCCGAAGATGAACCCGCTTCGGAGGACGTATGGCTGGCCACTCCGCCCTCCCGCCCTCTCTCCCTCCCTCGGGCCCCCCGCTCTCCCTCCGCCACGACTCCTCCTTCCAGTCCCGGCAGACCCAATACAAACGAAGCGGCGCGAGTTATCTGTTTCTGCTCTTCCTCCCTCTCCGTCTGTTGTTGTTGTTGTTGCTGCTGCTGCTGCCGCTGCTGCTGCTGCTCACCTCCCTGGCCCCCTTCTCCACTCCCTACGCGTGCAGGTACGTCCACCGACACAAGATGCGGATGCGCCTCACAGGACCGCAGTGGCTGGTGTCTCCCCTCTTGCCCTCCTTCCTTCCCTCCCACCACTCTCAGCCCCCGACTACTATCCTTTCCCCCTCCTTTCCTCCCCTCTCCCTCCACCACCGCCCCAGCCAGAGCCACACATAGGGAGCCAGCCAGATTCCCGCCTGCCGACTCCCCCGCGATCGCCACCCACGACGGCACAAACCCCAGCCCACCCTCGCTATCCCCCTCTCTGACGTCCTTGTACACGGCCAGCAGCTCTTGAGTGGGCTTGGGGAAGCGGGCGTGGGGCACGAGGGAGTACTCGGGGATGAGGAGGACGGCCGTGGGGCCGAGGGAGCGCGTCCAGGACACCAACACCGGCATGTCGGCGAGGAAGAGGTGCGAGACGAAACCCCCGCCGTGCACGAAGAACAGGAGGGGCCGATATAGGCAGGCGTTGAGGGAGGGGTCGGACTGCGCGAGCATGTAACAAGAGACGCCGGCGATGATGACTCGTTTTTGCCAGACGAGGCCCTGGTGCCGGGCGAGGCGGAGGGCAACCCACTCGGTGATAGGGTTGTGCAACGAGGTCCACGCGCGCTGCAGCAACTCGATGGGCGCGGGACTCATGTAAGCGCAAGCATCTCGCGAGGCGATCCCAGGCCGCAGACCGTAATAGAGGAAAGAGGCAGCTGTCACTGGAGCCCCAAGCAAGCGCCACCGCCAGGGGCTCTGGGGGGGAAACGCCGTGTTGCTCACCCCACTCACCGCGACACCGTTCCCGAACGAGGCGTAGACCACATTCATAAACCGGCGCAGAGCAGCCGCGACGGGCGAGGCCTCGTACCAGAAGGCCGTTTCGGGGGGTGGAGGGACGGCCTCGAGCAGCTGCCGAGAGAGCCAGCGTTGAGCCTTGACATCGTCTTGGAAGGGCCGTGCGATCAACGTGTGGTGCGCGACGTTGCGGTCTTTGCAATTTTCCGTATATACCATTACACAGTCCATGATTACCCACAGCCGGAGAAGTGTCAGGAGGCGGCGGTGGGAGGTGTCCACGCTTCGTTGTAGAGTCCAAAAGTGCACCTTGCGGGCGGCGTAGCTCAAGCCGAGCAACCAGAGCGCAAGACTCCGCCCATTTCGCTTCTTCTTCCATATCGCCGCAAGAAGGATCAAGGCAGCGAATCGTAGGCGGGTTCGGAAAATCTCGCGGGCCCGGGTAACTTGCCGCAAGCCTTCCAAGCACTTGACGAGGGTGGCGAGGGCATGGGAGAGATAGAGGAGGATAGAGTCGGCGCCCCCGTACCCGCCATGAGGATGATTGATGGGGCCGCCAGCTTGCTTCAGGGCTTGGACAGCATGCTGTAGGCAGTGATACGTAACCTTGTTCGGGTCGTTTCCTACCTCCTTCATCCCCGGGATCATGTTGTGCACGCGGAAGGTCAAGGAGAGGTCGAGGGCAGCAAGGGTAAGGCTGGTCTCGTGGAGGGGTACAGGACTTCGAAGCCCACCCATAGCTTTTGTCAGATTCATAGCCTCATGCAGCAACGCTGAGGTTTCTTCCAAGGCTTGCAAGGTCAGGTTGGATGGTGGGGGAAGCGAGACGCGATGTGGCATGATTGATATGTTGAGGTTGATATGGTGCGGGGGGCTGTCTTGAGGTGAAGGATTCTTCTTACTGCCTTGAGGCTGACCAGACGCGGGGACTTGTTTCATCAGAAGTACGTCTTGGATGTTGCAATGGTGGTCGTGGCAGGGTGACGATGTAGTGTATTCTGGCTGAGAGGAGAGAAGGGATGATCTGCAGCCTGGAGGCGATTCTTGAACTTGTTGAACAAAAACGGGCCGGGACAGGGACCTGAAAACCCAGGAGGCCTGTTGTTGCCTATTATGAAAGTGAAAGAGTGTGAGACGGTGTTTTAGTTTAAGCGTAGACGCATGCAGAAAGGGTGTGAGCGGGTCAAATTTTCAGTGGTCTGGCTCTTATGATGCAAAAACGCCGAGCTAATAATAGCTGTGACCAGAGAGACCGACGAAAGCAAGGACGACGCCAAGGAACGAAGCTTAGGAGAGTTTTTCTTGGTAGGAATTTGTAATGTGATGGATCAAACAATCAAGCAATGAAGCACTGTGTAACTGTCTGTCTCTGCATCGCAGTGTCCCAACATTCCCTCCCCTCCCTGTTTCCCCACCCGCAGTTCTCGAAGGCTACATCGTCAGCACAGAAGAAAGAGTAGCTACAGAGTCGACAGCCCAAGCCCCTTCCCGTGAGATAACACCACAATGCAAGAATAATATAGTTCTTTCATCGTCTCCTTCTCTCTCCTACTCCCACCCGACCCAGACAGCTCTTGAACGAACCCTTCGCATCATAAGTAACATGACCAAGATTGCGGAAGGTCACTCCCTGCCTCTCGACCAGATCAAGTTTAAGATACTCAAGGAGGGAAACGCTACGGATGTGACGGGCACAGACTTGTTCGGGTCGGGTAAGAAGGTTGTGCTCTTTGGCGTACCGGGTGCCTTTACTCCCACGTGGTGAGTGCTTGTACTAGAGAGAAAATGCTTCGAAGCGGTGGTGTCCTGGGGAAAGAAATTAGTAGAGGTAGAGGATAGTAGGGCGCGGTGTGTAGGATAGCTTTCTCACGAAAAGTTTCTTACCCGCACTTTCTTTTTCGTCCTACTTGCCGCCCGAACCCTCCACCCTACCCACCCATCTCCAGCACCAATACCCATGCCCCGGAGTACCTTGCCAAATACGATGCTTTCAAGGCCAAGGTAAGAACAAAGTGTCCTTGTCCCAATGATCCGGAACCGCCCAAAATGCCTCCTCTTCTTTCCATCCTTCGATTTTTATGCCTCCTCCCTCCCACCGCATCCTCGCTCCTTAATCACTTATCTCACAACGCTCTTTCTACCTTTCGTTCCCACTCCCAGGGCGTCGACGCCATCTACTGCGCGGCGAGCAACGACTGCTTTGTCACTTCCGCCTGGGCTAAGAGTCTTAACGCCGGTGAGAAGATGACGATCCTCGCAGATGGTGATTGCGCGTTTGCCAAACTCATGGGGCTGACTGTGGAGACGGAAGGGTTTGGAGGGCTGCGTTTGAGTCGTTTCTCGGCTTTAATAGAGGATGGTGTGGTGACAAAGCTGCATTTGGAGGAGGGCGGAGGATACTCGGGCGCGAGTGGGGCAGACCAGATGCTGAAAGACTTGGAGTAGAGCGAATGAGGGAGGTGAGGGAGGGGAAGTACGAATGTAGTCGAGTCGTGGGGTTCCGTTTAATGTCTTTTCTTGAGAAATAAAGGTGGGTCGGTATGGAAGCGATGAGGAGGTTTGGAAAGCGAAATTTACAGCGATTGTGTGGCCCGTTCTGCCAGACGGAGACGACGCCGGCTTCACTCTCGGCCGCGTTTTTTTTGGGGTCCTGCCGCCACAATGATGGAGACGACGCTGTCTTCTCTAGGGCGCGGGAATCCTGCCGCCACAATAAAAGATGAGAGTATGAAAAATCGATGATAATCAATATGAGAGAGAGAAAAGGAGTACATGGGAAGCAGGAATATATACATTCACTCGTGTTCCAGCGTTGTGTGCCATACGGTTATACCGCTTCGCATGTCCTTACGTTTCACCTGATGACATAAAATGCCTTTTGTGCTCCTTCTTCGATCGTAAATTCCTTCATTTCACCATCAAGAATTCACACTCTACTTGATGCTGTACCATCTCCATCGCCTTGCACGTTCACACCGCCCTCCGTAACAATTTGCCACCAGAGGCGGCCCCCCGTACCAGAGCCATGATCTCGGAATGATGAAGCCGTCAGAACAAGCCCATGCCCGCAGTCGTATTGCTCTCTGTCTGTGTGTAGGTATCGCCGGCCAACTCTAACATCTCTTATGCATCGCTTCCGAGATTCCCCGCACCAGCACCGTGGATGCCGGCACCAGCCTCAAGACGATAAGAAGGAAAAGGCCGAGGAAGGGCAGGACGGTGGCACACACGCCGATTGCGAACAAGGTAGCTACACCGAGCCGTTCTTGCAGCTGGAGAATACGCCACCGCCTGTGGTACCAGCGGGGCATGTTGCCCTCGGTGTCGTCGCCGCTCTGCTCGCGGTGCTCGATGACTTACTCTCTCCAGCTGCAGCCCCCCCTTTCCATTCCCCACCGCTGGTGCTTTCCCCTCCTTCTCTGTCTCTAAACGCCTTCTTCTTTCCTCCTTCCGCTCGGCTGCCTCCTTAACCAACAGCTGCAAAAACTGTCGTGTATACACAACTTCACAAGCCTTCCCCCCAGCCTCCCCCCCTCTTCCCCCCTTCCACCTCTCTGGCAAGCCCACAAGCACAATATTCTTCTCGCTGCAGCTCAAAGGGCTAAGGTGTGTGAGATAAACCGAATAGCCTGGAAACTCCTCCCGCGCCGCTTGCTGTCGGTCCAACTCCAGCAGGTGCTTTGTGATCCTGTCCTCTGCATGGTGTTGGCTGTGATGGTCGGCCGCCGACGCCAAAATGGCATAGGAGGACAAGAAGAAAGTGTTGGGGTCACCAATTGCATGAACGGGAGGACTGTGAGCCTGGTTGCTTCTTTCCGAGGTGCTGACGGTATTATTAGTCGTGCTAGCGGTGGTGACGGTACACGCAAGAGCCACGCCTGCTTCCCCGTCCTCATTTCGCTCATTCTTTTCACCTCTATCGTCTTTCTCCCCGTTACCCCCTCCCCTACGATGTCCATCTTCCTTTTCACCACTTTCATCGTCGATATCATTCTCAACCACACCAGAAGCAGCACCTCCACCACCACAACCACGGGCAGTTTTCGTATCATCAACCCTTTCACCATTTCCATCATGACACGTCACCCCTACTGCCGCCATCTTGGCACTAAGATCATCAAGCACCCACGCCTTGACGCCACACCGCATCCATGCCGATCGTGGGTAAATAATCCCCCCCGGGGAACGGGCAATCTTCCCCAGACAGCACGGGGCCAGGATGTAGGCGGCCTCTCGCGCTAAACATTGCAGCTGTATCCGGTCCGTGAGACAACCGCAGCAATGTACGCCTATCCCAAGATCGAAGGGATCTTCCCAGGCATCTGCTTCCCCGACAAAAAAGGAGACATTCGTCAAGCCGGCCTCCCTGACGCGTTGCTCCGCCAAAGCAATTGCAGTGGGCTTTACGTCGAGAAGCGTAAAGTGGCAATGGGGAAAGAGGGCAGCGAGAGCCAAAGAGGAGTTGCCGCTCCCACAGCCGAAATCAACAATCCGGATGGGAGGGGAAGACGTTGATGGAAGTAGGGACGCTAGAAGTACGTAGAGGGACTCGAGCTGTTGCCGCTTGTGCAGGCCTCGTGGTGAGTGGTGGAGCTTTCCCCCTTGCAGTGGGTCAAGTGCTGAAGCCATTGTTGTCCAGTCGATGCGGATAGGCAGGGAAGGAGCGAGTTCCGCGCTTCTGCTCGACCCTGTGCCCACCACAAGGAGAGTATCAAGTGGTGAGGTACTGCCTTTGTCCGCGTCGTGATGGAGCAGATATTGCGTCATGGCAGTGCGTTGCGTTGTGAGGGTTTCGCGTCGCCGCTGGCGCTGCCGTTGCTTATGCTGCTTATTTTTCATGTGTATGTGATGGTCATGGTCCTCACCTAATGGATGGTCCATGGTTTTGGGGCGCTGTGGAGTAGGGCGGTGTGCAGGGGGGGTGGCAGAACCCCAACGTCAGCGAACTGTTACCGGATTCAACCCCGGTGGAAGCGAAGGGTTGGGAAACATGTTAGGGTTAGGGTTAGGGTTAGGGTTAGGGTTAGGGTTAGGGTTAGGGTTAGGGTTAGGGTTAGGGTTAGGGTTAGGGTTAGGGTTAGGGTGAGGGTTAGGGTTAGGGTTAGGGTTAGGGTT
>Ga0160419_101118_pt1 | contig 12194 bp, 8 predicted proteins | sample CelAP2metagpilot_2_FD_108196 | JGI IMG/M metagenome (GOLD analysis project Ga0160419, IMG submission 108196) | Phycosphere-associated microbial communities from Cellana algal ponds in Kailua-Kona, Hawaii, USA - Cellana AP2-4-25 metagenome pilot ... | reverse complement strand
TAAACCCATTAAAAGTCCCTTTTGGACCAAATGTTAACTTGGCAATATTTTTACTATCTTCTAAAGTAGAAGTGATAGTTTTTATAGGATTACTTTCTGGTTCTAAATTAAAATCACCCATTAGTAAAACTGGATAATTTTTCGTGTTTAATGTTTTTATCTTCTCAATAATTAAGGTTGCACTTTGTTGCCTAGCTACTTCACCTACATGATCAAAATGCGTATTAAAGACCCAAAAAGTTTCTTTTGTTTTTTTATGTTGAAATAAAGCATAAGTACAAACTCGATTACAAACTGCATCCCAACCCATACTTACTTTTTCAGGAGTTTCTGACAACCAAAATGTTGAAGATTGAAGCACTTTTAACTCCTTCTTTTTATAAAAAATTGCAGAAAACTCGCCTTTATTTTTACCATCATCACGACCAACACCAACAAAACTATAATCGGTCAATAGACTATCCATATCTTTCATTTGATTAGGCATAGCTTCTTGAACACCTAAAACATCTGGCTCGTAAAACTTAATTTGATTAATAAAAAAAGGCTTTCGGTTTTGCCAACTGTTTTCGCCTTCTTTTGGATAATCCAATTTAATATTATAAGTCATTGCAGTGTAATCTTGAGCAAGACTTATTGTTGAAATTGAAAATAGGATTAGAAAAAGATATTTCATTTTATTTGATATGTTGTATTTCACTTAGTGTTGAAATTCCGTTTTCATTAAAAGCTTCAATGGTAAAATAATATGGTGTATCTCTATCTAAGCAGCGCATAAAATGAGAATTAGTATCGTAAACTTGCCAAGATTGATACAGTTTGTCTGGTGCTATTCCCCAACGGATGTTATACCCTTGTGCACCTTCAACTTTATCCCAAGAAAATGAAATATCTCTACGGTCTTTTTCGCGGTTGATTTTAAAGTTAGAGACTTTGTTTGGTGCTTCGCCTAAGCCTAATCCAAACACTCTAACTTCTGACATTGCAAAGTTATTTCCTGGCACTTTTACATTGTTATATCTAACGTATTTTGCCTTTACCGGTTTATCTAAAACAAGATATGCGTTTGGTGCGTCAATATTTGTTTTACTTCTGTCTACAACCGTTTTCCAGTTTTTACCATCTTCTGAAGTTTCTATAGTAAATTGATGTTTCAAACCTTCAACACGTGTATAAATTCCAGAGTTGTGATCGTGATAATTTAGTTGAATGGCGTTTACGGTTCCTTCATTTAACAATTCGATTGTAATCCATTGTTTATCGTCATTAGCTTCGGCAACCCAAAATGTTTTTGGGTTTTCGTCAGTTAAAACGTTTGCTATTATTTGTCCTTCAGCATTCGTTTCTGTTGGGATTTCTTTTACTTCAACTTCATCATCATTAGAGGTAAATTTCATGATTTGTTGAAGCGATGACGATACCGTTACATTTCCTTTATAGGATAGCAACATCCAACCGTTATGCTGTCCAGCTTTTGTTGGATGATTTGGTCCAAAACGCGGATAATCGCCGTAAGAGGTGTTACTGTACATTAAGCCATCATCATCAAAATAGGTAGGAAACATGCACAAACGACGTTCCCATTGTGCATTAGATGCCAACGCCATTGTCGCAAAATGCCAATATTGACCGTTGGTTTGTTTTACTGTAATACCGTGTCCTGCACCATTGGTAAATCCACCAGGTTTAAAACTCATTGGGTTATTTTTCATGTAGGTGAATGGTCCCAGTGGTGAATCGCCAATGTAAACGCCATCTGCATACACGTTAAACTGCGTACCTGGCGCTGCGTATTGTAGATAGTATTTTCCGTTGTGTTTGGTCATTGAAGCGCCTTCCATATAACCTTCTTTTAAGGTTGGATGAAAGTTGTTTTCGCCAAAACGTTCCCAACCGTGCTTTTCTTCATCTAAATTTATCAATTCTTCTCTAACGCCAGTTTCTAAAAAGCGGTCGTCTTTATTCAACATTTTTACACGAATAGGATGCACGTTAGAACTTCCCCAATAGAGATACGACTTGCCATCATCGTCAATAAATAATTCTGAATCTTGAATGTTATTTGAAATGGAAGCGGTTGGTGTCCATAATCCTTTTTTAGGGTCGTCGGTATATAAAATACTTCCGTAACCAGCAGGATCACCAGCAAAATAAACTAACGAATCTTTGTAATTGAATGCTGTTGGTGCGTTGCTGCCTTCAAAAAACCATTGTTGCGGTTTTATAAATTTCCAGTTGACTAAATCTTTGGAATGCCAATACCCAAATGAACGTGTGACAAACATATAATATTCGCCTTTAAACTCAATTATAGCAGGATCTGCACCAGAACGATAAGATTGGTTTCTGGCAGAATTATAAACCATATAGGTGTAATCAATATCTAGTGGATTGATGTAGGTTTCTGAATATTTTTCTGTGACTTCTTTTTCTGTTGAAATTGAAGTGTTTTCTTCTTGATTTTTGACATCTTCTTTACAAGAAAAAACAAATGCTATAGCGAAGAAAAAAAGTATTTTTTTCATTATTAAAGTTTTTTGTCTGTGTCGGTCATTGGGTCGTAAGATGTACCAGTGTTACCTCTTAATTTTTCAAATTGTTTATAAGCACGTTCAACTTGTTCTTTTGGTGCTTGCTTAAATTCTTCATCCGTAACCTTATATTGTTCTTGAAGTTTTGCTAATTGTAAGCGTAGCTTATCTTCAATATCGTCATATTTAGGATTGTCAATTTGATTGTGAATTTCTTTTGGGTCTTCTTCTAAATCATATAATTCCCAAGTATCAATATCATCATAAAAATGCATGAGTTTGTAACGCTTGGTTCTAATTCCGTAGTGTTTTTTTACCATGTGAAACGCTGGATAATCATAGTAATGATAGTAAACCGCGTTTCTAAAATCTTCACTTTGGTTATGTGTTTTTTCTAACAACGGACGCAACGATTTACCTTGCATATCGTTTGGGATTTCAGCTTCAGCGTAATCCAAAAAGGTTTCGGCAAAGTCAAGATTTTGGGTTAAATCTTCAATAACGGTTCCGGGTTTTATAGCTTTTTGATATTTCACTAATAAAGGCATTGCTAAAGATTCTTCGTACATGTAACGTTTGTCAAACCAGCCTTTTTCGCCTAAATAAAAACCTTGATCGGTAGTGTAAATTACGATGGTGTTTTCGGCTAAACCGTTTTCTTCTAAGTAATCCAGCACTTTTCCAACACCTTCATCAACCGACGCAATGGTTGCTAAATAGTCTTGAAGATAACGTTGGCCTTTCCACTCAGCTAATGCTTTTCCTGATAAATTGGCATCGTGAAACGCATCATTTTTTGGTTGATACGCTTTATCCCAAGTAGCGCGTTGTTCTGGTGTCATACGCTCAAAATCGGTTGTCCAAGGATTCCAAGCTAACTCTGGACTGCCTTTTTTCTTAGTCATTTTTAAATCATGACCTTCATACATATCCTTGTAAATGGTTTGCAATTGGTCTTTTGAACCTAAGGAACCTTCGTGTGCTGTAAAATATGTGTCTGGTAACGGAAATTTTATAGAATCGTATTTATTAACGTGACGCAAAGCAGGCATCCAATTTCTATGTGGTGCTTTGTGCTGTAACATTAACATAAAGGGTTTGTCTGAGTCTTTAACACGCTTTAAATAAGCTAAACCATCTTCGGTAATGATATCTGTAGCGTAACCTTCAATTTGAGTGGTATCGGCTTGTTTTGTTGTTGGATTTAAACTAATAAAATCAGGATTATAATAATTACCTTGATCTTTTAAAATGTGCCAATAATCAAAGCCTTCAGGATTTCCGTGTAAATGCCATTTTCCAATAACTGCAGTATTATATCCTGCTTTTTGTAGTAATTTAGGAAAGGTTTGTTGGCTTCCGTCAAAGCGATTTCCATTCATTTTAAAACCGTTGATGTGGCTAAATTTTCCTGTTAAAACTACAGCACGACTTGGTCCGCAAATAGAATTAGTACAAAAGTTATTTTTAAATAGCGCACCATCTTTTGCAATCCTATCAATATTTGGTGTTGGTGCTAATTGACTAATGGGATGACCATACGCGCTAATGGCTTGTTCTGCGTGGTCATCTGCCATAATGTAGATGATGTTTGGTCGTTTTGAGCTTTCTACTGCATCTGATTTGGCATTGTTTTCCTTTTCACTTTTGCATGATTGAAAAATAATAGCAATACAAAGTAAGCTTCTTAAAAGTTTCATGGTTTTTTAGTTTTAATGATTTTAGTCTGAATAACTTCGTCGTTAATCACTGTTTTATCAAAAAACTCAAAAACTTTATCTAATTCTCTAAACGGAATAGCAGAAATTTCATGTCGTGCCTCTTTAACGACATGAAAATAATAAGACGTTTCAAATTCATCTAACTTTTTAGCGATAACATTTGAGCCATCTAAAAAGATGTAACCGTCTCTTTCTGGCGCGCAATAATGATGCGGCGCATTATCAAAAGGTACTAATTGATCTTTAGTCCCATGAAATAATACAGCGGGAACTGCATTGTCTTTTGTTAAATAACTGGCATTTACCATAGCACCTGCACAAGAAAATATGCCTGCAAATTTTACATTGTTGTAATCTTCTGCATTATCTAAAAAATACTCGCGCATAAAAACAGCGTTTAAAGTTCCTTCTGCACCAGCACTACTACCACCAGCTATAATTTTTGTGGTATCAATTTGAAGCTCTTTAGCGTGTTCTACAATAAATTTAGCAGCATCCATATAATCTATTGCTGCTTGTTTAAAGGTTTCAAGTTTTTCGTCTTTTGTGCAATCGCAACCAAAACCTGTAGATGTTCCTTTTCTTAATAGGCGATAAGAAATAGAAACACCTATGTAGTTTTGTTTTTTTGCTGCGTATTTTGCAAGTTTTTCGTCGTCTTTATAATCTCTTGATCCAACTGAAAATCCGCCACCATGCATCCAAAGTAATACAGGAAGCGTATCTGTTTTTTTGATATTTTTTGGTGTATAAACATCTAATTTTAATGTATCATTTCCTTTTATGGAATAGATATAAGTTTCCTTTTTTTGAGCAAAAACAGAAGTTGCTAAAAGAAAGGTTATAAGATAAATTAGATGTTTCATTGGTTAAGATTATTCGGTTAGAGAAAAAGTTGTTTTTAATTTTGTGCTTGAGTCTGTACCTATGAAGACTTCAAAATCACCTGGTTCTGCTACAAAATTTAAGTTGTAATCATAAAACTTTAAATCTTCTGCAGTAATTGTAAAGGTAATGGTTTTAGTTTCACCTTTATTAATCATTACTTTTTGAAATCCTTTAAGTTCTTTTACAGGTCTTGTTACAGTACCAACTAAATCTCTTATGTAAAGTTGAACGACTTCCTTACCGTCATAATCACCAGTGTTTTTTACATCAACAGATACCGTGATTTTACCATTTGGAGTTATTGATGTTTTATCTAATTTTAAATTTGAATATTCAAATGTTGTGTAGCTTAAACCATAGCCAAATGGGTATAAAGGCTCATTACGAACATCTAAATAGTTACTTTTAAATTTCTCAAAATTACCTTGATCATTACCTAATGGACGACCTGTATTTTTATGGTTGTAAAAAATAGGAACTTGACCAACATTCATAGGAAATGTTGAAGTTAATTTTCCTGAAGGGTTTACATCTCCAAATAATACATCTGAGATAGCTAAACCTGCTTCACTACCAGGAAACCATACGTTTAGTATTGCAGGAACATTATTATTTTCTTCAACTAAAACTAACGGTCTTCCTGTAAATAATACTAAAACAACTGGTTTTCCTGTTTTTAGTAAAGCATTTAATAAATCTTTTTGTACTTGTGGTATTTCTAAGTTGGTTCTACTACTACTTTCTCCGCTATATTCTGCAGCTTCTCCAATAGCAGCAACAATAACATCAGATTTGTTAGCAATAGATAAAGCTTCGTCTAACAATTCTTGGTCAGATCTTCCATCACGTGGTATATCTTTACCAAACATGGTTCCTCTTTTTTCTAATTCAAGGTCATAATCTACATTACTTCCTTTTGCATATAATACTGTACCTTTATCCCCAACAACTGTTTTTAAACCATCTAAAACCGTATTTGATTTTTCTTGGTCTGTAGATACACTCCATGTACCAGCCATGTTTACAGCAGTATTAGCTAATGGTCCAACTAACGCAATGGTGCTAGATTTTTTTATAGGTAATGTTTGGCTTTCGTTTTTTAATAAAACCATAGATTCTGCAGCAACTTTACGTGCAAAATCTTTATTTTCTTTAGTAGCAACTTCAGTATTGGCTCTGTTATCATCACAATATTTGTAAGGATCATCAAAAAGCCCTAATTGATATTTAGCAGTTAAAATTCGTTTTACAGCTGTATCAATATCTGTTATGCTAATTTTACCTTCGTCTAAAGCTGTTTTTAGGTTTTTTATAAAAGCAGCGTCAATACCAGGAGCATCACCAGCCATATCCATATCTAAACCAGCTTTTAAAGCTAGAGATGTAACGTCAACACCATCTCCCATACCGTGAGCTCTCATTTCGTAAATACCAGTATAATCTGAAACTACAAAGCCATCAAATCCCCAATCGTCACGTAATAAATCGGTTAATAACCATTTGTTTCCTGTTGCAGGAACACCATCAATTTCGTTAAAAGACGCCATTACAGAACCAACACCTTCTTCTACAGCAGCTTTATAAGGCGGTAAATATTCGTTATACATTCTTATACGACTCATATCTACGGTATTGTAATCTCTACCAGCTTCTGGTGCACCGTATAATGCAAAATGCTTAACGCAAGACATTATGGTGTTATTTGCCGCTAAATTGTTTTGTTGGTAGCCGTTAACCATTGCACGAGCTATTTGACTTCCTAAATATGGATCTTCACCATTACCTTCAGAAATTCTTCCCCAACGCGGATCGCGAGACACATCTACCATTGGTGAAAACGTCCAGTTAATACCATTGGCACTAGCTTCGGTAGCAGCAACTTGAGCGGTTTTTTCAATCATTTCCATATCCCAAGAAGAAGATAAGCCTAGCGGAATAGGAAACGTAGTTTTAAAACCATGAATCACATCCATACCGAAAATTAAAGGAATACCTAATCGGCTTTTTTCTACTGCTATTTTTTGAACTTCGTATATGTTTTTGTGATCTTTTATATTGAAAAGTCCTCCAATTAAACCATCTTCAATTTTCTTAACAACGTCCGTGCTTTTTGAAGAACCTGTTGTAATTGGTCCAGTTGCAGGAAGGTTTAACTGACCTATTTTTTCATCTAAAGTCATTAGATTTAAAATAGAATCTACCTGAGTTTTAAATGGATTTTCTGAAGTGTTTTTTGAAGTTGAATCATTGCTTGTATTACAGCTAATTAGTGAAACAGCAATAATTGCGACTAAGGTATTTTTTATGTTGATTATTTTATTCATTAGTTTTTGTATTAGAAAATAGCCATGTTAATAATTCTGGTTCTGCAAATGTAGAATCCCAACTATTGTGATTATCATCTGCATAAAGTGTGAAATTTGGTGTGCCACCAGCATTTAAAATAGCGTTAACCATTGTTACAGAATGTTGAGGTGTTACCACATCATCTTTTGCACCATGAAAAACCCACATTGGTACTTTTTTAGCAAAAGACGTTACAGTATCTGGATTACCGCCACCACAAATAGCAAATGCAGCAGCGAACATATCTGGTTTGCGGTAAAGGATTTCAAAAGTTCCCATTCCTCCCATAGATAATCCGCCAACATAAACTTTATCAGTTTGTACATAAGGTTTTTTTACCATGTCATCCATTAAGTTCATTACCAAACTTAAGGCTGTAGTTGGTGCTTCGTTTTCAGGAAAAGTTATATTTAGCGGGTAAGAACTTCTGTCTACATTGGCATTTGCCCAATAATCTTCTTTAGGACATTGAGGAAAAATGACTATTGAAGGAAATGCGCCTCTATTCATTTTATCTAAAAACAATTTACTACCATGGGTTAACTGTTTTTGGTTGTCGCTACCACGTTCTCCAGCTCCGTGAAGAAACAATACGACAGGATATTTTTTGTCTTTAGAAAAATTTTCTGGCAATAACATTCGATATTGTAAAGTATCATTGTCTTTTATGTATAATTCTTTTGAAAAAGCTTCTTGTGCCTTTACTACAGAAGAAAAGCTTATAAAAAGGATTAAAAAAAGTGCTTTAATTTTCATTTGTAATATTTTAATAGTTAAACCCTAAACTGTTTAAACCGTTTTGAACATCTTCGTTTTGCATAAATAAATTCCAAAGTAAACCTGTTCTATAGTTTTCTATCATTATAATTTGTGGACCTTGGTCTATTGCTAAATAACGAGGAGTATACCAATCGTAATGCGGACTAAAAGCATCATAAAAACCAGCAGGACCTAATAAATCATCGCCTTGTTGATAAAAATAATGCATTGCAGCTAAAGACTTTTGCGGTGTGTATGGTATAGAACTAATGGCAGCAGTTGGAGAAATTATTCCAGTATCATTTTCTGGATCATGTGCGTTGTATCCAACAGATCCATCATTGTTTCTTGAGTAACTAGCTGTTAATCCCCAACAATCAGCTCCGTATCCTGCATAGTTATTTGGATTGTCTACACAATGTTCATAATTTATATTGGTATGATTAACGTTTAAGTCCCAATAATTTGCGTACTGATCTGTTAAGTTTGTTGGATTTAAACCTAAGTGAGAATAATGCGCCCAAAACAAAGGACCTGTACCTGTACCAGCATGGTCTAATATTAAAGGAATACCATATTGAGAAGCGCCACTAACTATGTTTCCGTTAGAAGCCCATCCTTGGTGATATGCATCTGTAGGAATAGTGTAATCTGGTGAAGCAGCACCTAAAACGTAAGCGATTAACGTTTCATTATAACCTTTTAACTCTAGGTTAATTGAAAAATCATTGCTTGGACTCCAATGCCAGTATAACGTGTTTTGATTTTGTGTGTACCAATCCCATTCAATCCCTTTCCATAAATTATCGGCTTGAGTTGCTAGTGCTTGTTCTTCGGTTGTTCCATTTTTAAAATATTCTTTAATACAGATAAGACCTTGTGCAAGAAAGGCAGTTTCTACTAAATCACCACCATTGTCTTCTGCACTAAAAGGAAGTACATTACCTGTGCCGCCATCTATCCAGTGTGACCAAGCACCATGAAAGCGATCTGCGTTTTCAAAAAAGTCCAAAATAGTGTTTAGTCTAGTAACGGCTTCGGTACGCGTAACGTAGCCTCTTTCTATACCAACTAAAATTGCCATTAATCCAAAACCACTACCACCGGTAGTTACAACATTGGCGTTTAAAGAAGGGTTATCTACATGATAACGTTCTCTAGCTGCACCAGATTCGGTGTTGGCATAATCCCAAAAGTATTTAAATGTTTCTTCTTGAACCAGGTCTAACATTTCTGTATCTGTTAATGGTTCAATTACGGGATCATTTTGATTTGGGTTATAGGGTTCTTGATAGCCAGGACCATCTTCTGATCCACAAGCAAAAATTAGGACAAATAGTATGTAACTTAACTTTTTCATTTTCATTTTTTATTTTTTTACTGTAAAACCTAACTTATCAAGTCCTGTTTGTACATCTTTATTTTGCATAAATAGCTTCCAGAATAAGCCTGTTCTATGGTTTTCTATCATTACAGGAATTGGACCTTGATCTATTGCTAAATATCTTGGTAAGTACCAATTGTCTTCTAAGCTAAACGCATCATAAGGTCCGTATTTACCAATTAAAGAATCTTGTTTTGTATACATATAGCGTAACATTTGCATACTTTCTTTAGGAGTGTAAGGAAATGAAGATAAAGCAGCGGTAGGAGAGACTACACCAAGGTCGTTACCAGGTCTGTGACCAGCATAACCTTTGATAGAATAACTAGAGGTTAATCCCCAAAGACTATCGCCATAACCTTTATAATTTTTTGGGTTTTCTTGTGCGTATTTATAGTGAATTTTAGCGTGATTTTGTGTTAATGTCCAATAATCTGCATATTGATCTGACAATCCTTTAGGGTTTAAACCTAAATAAGAATAATGAGCCCAAAATAGTGGTCCAACAGCAGCTGTATCATGTTCAAAATAATCTAAAACTAAAGGTTCTCCGTACAATGAATCATTAGAAACAATTTTACCATCTCTAGCCCAACCTTTTTCATAGACAGATTTTGAAATTGAATGTGTAGGTGAAGCAGCAGCTAAGACATACATTATTAGACATTCATTATACCCACCAACAGGAAAATTCATTTCCCAGTTATATTCTGGTGACCAATGCCAATAGAGTACGTCTTCTCCGTTTTTTGTGTACCAATTCCATTCTACTTCTTTCCATAATTGGTCAATTTTGTTGACTAATTCTTGTTCTTTTTCGTTTCCATCTTTAAAATATTCTGAAACTGTCAAAAGTCCCTGAACTAAAAAAGCGGTTTCTACTAAGTCTCCACCATTATCTTTTTTACCAAATGGATAGGCTTTACCCGTTTCTCCATCAATCCAGTGTGACCAAGCACCATGAAAACGATCTGCTTTTTCAAGAAAATCTACAATTTTAAGATATCTATTTAAAGCTTCATCTTTTGTGATCCAACCTCTTTCTACACCAACTAATATTGCCATTAGGCCAAAACCACTACCGCCAGTTGTTACGGTGTTTTTTGGTGAAGTAGGATAGACGTCATCCATGTGAAGACGTTCTCTGGCAAGACCAGAATTAGGTTCTGCACCTTCCCAAAAATAGTTAAAGGTTTGTTTTTGAATGGTATCTAATAATTCTGTATCAGTTAATTGTAGTGTTTGTTTATTTTTAGTTATTACAGGTTCTTTTTTTTCTGATTTACAACTAAAAAAACAAAAAATAATTAATACAAATAGAATTTTATATATGCGACTAATGCTCATTTATTGGCAGGTTTAAAAACTTTAGCTGCATTTATTAAATGATATAAATACAGCTAAAGGGTGAAAAAATAGACTAAATCTAAATATTAAAATTGCTATTAATTAATCTATAACATAGCTTGTATTTCAGCTTGAGTTAACGCAACATTGTATAAACGCAATTCATCCATTGGGCTTGAGTCTGATAGGTGATTCCAATAGCTAAATGTTGGACCACCTGCACCAATAGTTAAATTATCACAGTTAGTCCAGTCAATTGGGCTAGAAAGTGTATTAGAGTTAACCAATTCTCCATCAAAGTATATTTTACTTTCTGTTTCTGAAACAGTAACAGCAATATGTACCCATTCTCCTGCAGCTACATTTATAACGCCACCATCGTTCCAGCTTTCTCCAGAGCCAATACCAATATTAGCTTTAATGCGTTGTTCTGTAGCATTTCCTTCTCTGAATATTCTAAAACCTTGCTTTCGATCTGTAGCATCATCTCCAACAACTAGTATTCCAGAACGTGTTGGTTCTCCAGATACTTTGTACCAAAATGTCGTACTAAATTGATTAGTAAAACCATTATCGTCTTCAAATAGGCCTTGTGTTGGGAATGTTAAGTATGAATCTGTGGTTCCTTTGTAAGCTTGACCTGAGTATCCTTCAGAAATAATTTCAGGACTGCCTATTATAGTTGGATCGGTTTCACTTATTAGTTCTGTATATAGACCCTCAAAAAATGGCATATAAAATGTTTCGCTATCTAGTATAGGAGTATACGTATTATCTAACACAAAAGTAATATTATCTGTAGTACTGTTACCTACAGTATCTGTAACGATAAGCTCTATGGTATGAGATCCTAATTGCATGTTTTCAAACACAAATATTTCGTTAAATATTCTGTAATCTAAAAAGCTACTTATTGATTTAAATATGTTACCATCAACCATAATTGTAACATTACTAATTTCAATGTCATCTTGAGCAGCAATCTCTATACTTAGATTTGCTTCATTATCTGTAAAAGGAATAATTACATTTCCGTTTGGAGATACAATTTCTGCTGTTGGTATTTCTGTGTCAGGACCCGGATCTACTTCTGTTATTGGGTCTATACCTTCATAACACGAAACAGTAAAAGCTAAGGTTAAAAAGGCTAATATATATGTGCTTAATTTTTTCATAATTTAATTTTTTATTCAAGAGGTAATAAATCTACTTGTGCTT